>VTLG01012807.1_pt1 | contig 44120 bp, 56 predicted proteins | sample 4694571 | NCBI WGS metagenome assembly VTLG01 (sample SAMN12604809, study PRJNA352737) | marine metagenome | biome: ENVO:00000447; feature: ENVO:00000209|ENVO:00000569|ENVO:01000036; material: ENVO:00002151; isolation source: viral sequences binned using virsorter ...
TTCAGATTGTTGGTAAAGACGTTCTAATTGTTTAACGTTATTTCTTTCACCATACCAAAATGTTAATAAAATACCTATAAGGCATATGTAAATAACTGAAGCTATAGAAAGTTTATTCCAAAAGATTAATATTTTATTCCACATCATCAATTAATTCGCAAGTAATTTCATCTGCTTGTAACCCAGCATTTTTATCATATATCCATAGATAAGAATAATGAATCTGGTCACCTTTTTCTACACATTTTTTACCAAACGATAATTGAGGATTTGTTACTGAACATCCCAGTAATATTAAACCCATTATTATAATTAAAATTTTATTCATATTATTATTTATTATACTTTATTATATAAGATTTGTCAATGGGCAGGCTAAAAAAATAGCGGCGAGTTTCCCCGCCACTATCTTGTAACGTTAATTATTTAACGTCTATTGTTTTAAGTTTTTTACTATCAGGAATTATCTTTTCCATAGATACTCTTAAAAGACCGTCTTTCAATTCAGCGCCTTTGACTTCAACATCATTAGCAATTGAAAAAGACCTTTTGAAATATCTTTTAGATATTCCTTTATGTAATACTCCATCGTTGTCTTCAACCTCTTTTTCTTCTTTAGATTTAACAGACTCGATAGTAAGCATTCCATCCTCAACATTAACATTAATGTCTTTTTTATTAAAGCCTGCAAGTGCAACTTCAATATCGTACTTGTTTTTACCAGACTTAACTATGTTGTAAGGTGGATAGTTATTAGTAAGAGCAGGTGTTAGATTAAAAAAATCATCATCAAACATTGATTCAAAATGATTAAACATAGAATCAAATCCTACTGATACTGGTCTTAACTTATTAAAAATAGATAGTGCTTTATTGGTCATAATTAACCTCCTTTATTAAGCGAGTTACTATTTCTGTGAACCCATAATGGCGTTCACTATTATATTATATAAGAACTATTTATTAAATTTCAAGCCCTTATATATTGGGTTGTTTTAGACTTAATAAATCAAGGCACAACCCTAAACCTTTCTACGCCTCTACAAAGACTTATGAATTGCTTTGTAGCATAATATATATACAGACACAAACGGCATAGAATTCTTTAAATTAATCTTTTTTTCACACCTTTAACAATAACAATTCCCATTTCCTCATCCCTTTTTTTCTGAAGTTTTACAAGGGTTTGTTTTTTTGCTTTTAATTTTTCAACTCTTTTTTCAGACGGCTTTCTATAATATTGTCTATCTCTAATCTCTTTCATTAGGCCTGTTTTTTGAATCTTACGTTTTAAGATTCTCATAGCCTGTTCAACATTTCCGTGTCTTACTTCAACTGTTATACTCATTTTTTCTTTTTCAATTCTTTCCTTAATGCATTAATTCTATGTTTTAATCCATCAATTGTTGTGTACATCCATCCACAATCGTGTGGTTCAATTTGTTTTCTGAACCAAGCAATTGTTTCTTTTAATACTTCAATTTTACTTTTTATACTCATACTTTTTTTCCCATAGTTTTAAAATCCTTCTCATCAACTAGCATATAAGGACCTTTATTATATGCAACTGATATTGTTTTTCCTGCAGGTACTTTGGTTGCATAATTTTTTTTAAAAGCAATTCCACATATTCTATCACTAGTAGGTATAGAATTTTTTATTGTTAAATTAGGAAAAGGATAACCTTTAAAATGATTAATTACTTTTCCTTTTCTATCAAATTTAATTCCTAAACTCATTATCCATTTCTTATGTTTCTTTAATATTTCTTTTAATCTTATATTCATATTATAATGGTATCATACAATTGGTACAACTAGTATGGTATTTAACAATGCCCATTATGAATACTGCTATTGCAACAGCATTTAAAAAAATTAATGCTCTATCGTGCCATAACATACCTACTATAAACCAACCAGATACTCCTATTAAATGTAAGTATAAATTATATGGTGTCATTTCCAAAGATGTTAACATCATACCTATTAATATAATTACTGAACTTATCCATTTTATATACCAAGACAAATCGTGTAATGGTGTTATTTTATTTACGTTAAATTTTTTCACTTTTTCTTTTATCATATTTTCCTTTTATAATGTAAAAACTTGGGGCGAATAAACGCCCCAAGTGGACTTACACTATGAATAGTTTTTAGACTGCGATATCGGAATCATCTTCCTTATCTTCGTCATCCTCACTATCATCGGAATTCTTCTCTTGTAGAACTGAAGCTTCCTCAGCCTTTTTCTTATCCTCTAGGATTTGTTCTACTGAAGCACCACTATCCACTTTAGTGTACAATTCAACAAATGAATTTTTAGTATCATCATCAAATCTATTTGTACAAACAGATACAGCCTTCATTTTATTTTTAAAGATTCCATATGCTTCTGCAATATGTACTAACCTTCTTGTTGATATAATCTCATCAACTCCGCCATCATCATAAGTTTTTCTTATAACGTCAGCCCAAGTTACAAGGTTATGAGCAAACTTCTGGTCTGCTTTTCCAGCAGATTTAAGTTTAGTCGCAACAATTTTTTCCTCGGTTTTAACTGAAGGATATTCTTGTTCAAAGGTTACTGGAAATCTTTCCAAAAACGCCTCGTTCAAAACATTAGTTCCGATAAATTTACCATCTTCGGATCCTTGTCCTTTAGTATTTGCAGTCGCAATCACATTGAAACCATATTTAGGTTTTACATATCTATTAATTTTTTTAACATAGATACCAGAACCTTCAAGGATTGGTTGTAAGCACATAATCTTATTACTTGCAAGGTCTATCTCATCAAGTAAAAGTACAGCACCTCTTTCCATTGCCTCAATAACTGGACCATTTTGCCAGACAGTTTGACCGTCCCTTAATCTATAACCGCCCAGTAAATCATCCTCATCGGTTTCAATTGTTATATTAACTCTTATCATCTCCCTTTTTGCAACGGCACAAGCCTGCGTAACTGCAAGTGTTTTACCATTACCAGATAATCCTGTAATAAAACAAGGATAAAATCTTTTAGAAGTTATGATATTTTTAACATCAGCAAAATTACCAAAAGTAACAAAGTCTTTATCCTTTGCAGGAACAACATTGTCAGTTAAAGAACTAACAATATATGCAGCCTTTGTATCAGATTTTGGAGTTTCTACTGTTTCGGTTTCTACATCTGAGTCTGATTCTAAACCCATAGGTAATTTATAAACACCTCTACCTACTTTGTACTTATCAGATTTCAACCAAGAAGGATTTTTGATAACCTTCTTTTTAACTAAATCATTTATTTCGGATCTAGTTACCGTGTCTTTTTTATAATGTTTATATAAAACATCAACAACGGATTTTTGATTCACATTAAGTTCCATAATATAAGTTTTCTCCTTTCATAATGTAAGTTTCTATAGCTATGCTATCAGTTTCATCAGAAAAGTCAAGCGTTAAAAAGCATAGTAAATTCAACACTTATGCCACCTCCTTGATGAATCTTTGCAATAATACTCTGGAAGTTAATCGTTTCTTCATACTATTAGCAAATTCTTTTTTAAGTATTCTCTTATTGGTTGTATCTTTAATATCTTGGATACTAGTATTTGAAATATTAGTATCTGATTTAACATAAAAATATACATCATATCCATTAGTAGTGTCAGGAATATATTTTTGTTTATTAAAAAGTTTTCTAGCAAGTAATTCTTTATCATATTTGTAATGTACGTGGTATCTTAAATCTTTAAATTTTCTAACTAAAAAGAATCCAATAGTTTTAATACCGTGTTTCTTTTTAAGATATTTTAATAGCATATATGTTAAACCTTTTTTATCACTATACCAACCACTATGACCAGAACAATCAACATAATTCTTACCAAGTTTAACCCATTTCTCACTACCCATACTAGAGATACCATTTGATTGACCGTCTGTTAAAGTTATTAAAGCAACTTTATCCGATTGGTAATCGTGTTTAAATTTTGCAATTATTGTATCCATAGCAACTAGTGATTCATCTAAAGGTGTTGAATGCAAAGAATATTGATTTAAAGGACCAGGTACTTGATAAAGTTTATCATAATCTGTTTCACTAATTCCACAACTTCTTCTGTATCCATAATGAAGTCCATAATAACAAGCAGCCCTATGTAAGAACTCACCTGCTTTTAAATAATCTTTTTTACTTTGTTTATGTGTAAATAATTGAACTAACCTTGTTGATTTATCTAAATCTAATTCTTTTGGACTTGAAGTAAAAGGTGAACTATTTGACCCACCATCATTTTTATTAATATCATATCTACTAGAATCATATCTACTAGAATTAACAAATTTATAAACTGAAAATGGTATTTGTATTTTTCTAGCAAACATAACTAAATTTAATAACTGTTCAACAGTAGGAAAAATATGATTACTCATAGAACCCGACCAATCTAACAACATAATCATACCGTGGTTCTTCTCATTTGGTACAATTGTAATTTTTTTAAATATATCTTCAGCAAATTTATATTTGTATAATTGTAATGGGTCAATTATACCTGTTTTTGATGTTGCTGCTCTAGCGTGTAATCTAGCATTTTTTCTCATTTCAAATTCTTTAACCAAATAGTTAACCGTAGTTTGTGATTCTTTCATAAACTTTTTATAAAATTCTCTATGATAATTCAAACTAATAGTCCAATCACTTCTTTTAATAAATTCAGTAGCATCCTTAATCATATTTTCTTTAATATATGTTTTATAAGGAATAATTAAATTTTTAAGAATAGGTTTATTTAATAAGTAATAACCTCTACTTGAAGCGCTACTATCATTTAATTGTTTTTCAATTTCATCCTGATATTCTTTAGCAGTAGAAGAAGATAAATCAAAATCCCCTCCTGCACCTGAAGAAAATCCATCAGCTTTATTATTATCTTTTTTATCTTTTTCTTTTTCATCTGAATCTGAACTATCTGATTCTGATTTTGTTTTTACTTTTTTATCTAAATATTCTTTTAACTTATCATCTGCTGATTTACTATCTTCCGATTTATTATCCTCAGATTTACCTTCTCCTTCTTTATCTTCTGATTCAGGTTTTCTGTAAATATCTGCTGTAGCGTGTTTATCAAAATCTGGTATTTTTTTAATCTTATCTTTAGAATATCCTAATATTTCTTCAGCAAGTTTTAATACATCATTAAACGTTTTTAATTCATCAACCATTTTAATAAACATTTTTTCTTTTTTATCTAAATTCATTTTTAATCTTTTTGAAGATTTAAAGTATAGGTTGATTTTATCAATAATCATATAATCATCTAATTTTCTACCTTTAGTTTTAAAGAAATTATCTTTGTAAAGTTTATCAAAACCTTTTAAATAATCATTTTGCAAACCAGGATATCTTTTTTGAATTTTTTTATCTATTCTACAATCTTCCAATACATTTACGAAAGACCTAAATTCATCTGTACGGTCTTTCATATCTCCCCAACTATCTGCTGGGGTCCATAATGCGTGGGCAACCTCGTGGCCGACTAACATATCATATACGTTTTTGGATTTTTGTTCTTTTTTAAATATAGGGATTGTTAAAACTCTATTTTTAACATCAAAGGAAGCTGTTGATACAGCATTTTCTTGTACTTCAATATTTTCTGTAGCAAGTAATTTTGCAAGTGTAGATTTTTGCTCTACATCATTTAATTCTGATTTTTTCATAGTGTAATTAATCATAATATACACTTATGCTATCAGTTCCACCTGTAATTTTCAAGCAAATAATGGATTATTCCATCGCATAAACACTAGGTTATTGAGATTAAATGTTCTACTTTTGTTCTCTTTTGATAGTTTTTTATAGTTTTTTGAATATAAAAGTAGGTTCGTATTTACGACCTGCAGGAAAATCTTTAGTTTCGATTCGTTTTTCGTGTGAGTCTTTTTTCTGAGTCGATAATGATAACCACCAAGTACCTACTTGTTCAAATCCTACATCTACTGCTAACTGTACAGTATCTTCCTCAAACGTTTTATACTGTTTTGTATTCGCAACATTGATTGCCATACACTTACCTGGTTTTAATCCTATATAAGCGTTCTGGAAAGTCTTTTTTAGAAACTTCTCTTTCCATAATTCTTCTTCTGGATATGCTATAAATGATTGTTCTTCTTCATCACCATATTGTTCCCAGCCAAAATACGGTGGACTTGTAAATACAAAATCTATTGAATCAGGTTGTGGTATATAAGTTTCACTACCTTGTTTTAATAGTAAATATGATTTATCTTTATGTCCATAATCTTCTTGTATTTTACGTAATCCTTCATACGTTGGAACACACGGATCTGTACCTATATAATTTACCCCAGCTGCAATTGCACCTAATAAACGACCCCCATATCCCATAGATGGATCCCATACTACACCTGCTTTTTCACCCATTAAAGGACTATCTTTTTCTACAAATATATCATATAAAGCAGCCGCAGCTGTAGGTCTGAAATTTGATACCATTTGAGTTCCACTATATCTTCTTAACATAGACCTCATATCTGATTCAGTAATATTATGATGTTCTTTTTGTTCAAAAAAAGTACCTGTTAAAATCTTATTAATACCTTTCTTTAAATGCTCTTCATCATTCCATATTTCCATAGGGGTTTTCATCTTCCCACATTTAATACCCCAAGCGTGTTCCATATAAGACCACGCAAGTGATAATCCGTGTGGAGATTGACCTATAATCTTTCTTTGTCTATCTACTACTAATTCTCTTTTAAATGATACTAATTGTTGAAATACATTATCACGCCATTTTCTATCTGTAGGGTATTTTGGAAACCCTTTTTCTTTCCAATAATTATATACTTCGTTAATTAAATTTTCGTTTGACATATACTTTTCCTGGTACTGTTCCTTTAGCCCAATTATGTGTTCCTATTAATTTCATTCCTATTTTATCATAGAAATTACAAGCGTTTGTATTATCTGACCTTACTGATAAAAATACATCTCTAGGACACCAATCAAAAAACCTTAGTAGCATTTTACCACCACCTCCATCTTTACTTGCGATTTGATGTAATACTGTATCGCCTTTTCTCACTTGAACATCACCAATTGTTTGTTTTCTTTTAGCGTGATGAAATGTTATAATAACATCATTTTCAAATATTAATTTATTAGCAGAAATCATACGCCTCATATAGTCTGTACGGACGTGTGGAAACCACTTTTTATGTTTATAAAATATTTGTTTTATTTCTTCAAATTCTTCTATTTTTGCTAGTTTCATTTTTACCCACACTATAACCTATTATAAACGAAATTATAATAATTGTCAATATAGCAAGTAAATGCCAAGTAATAAAAGACATTATTTGGACTCCTGCATTATTAAATTTTCAATTTTTGGGTTATTAAAACAATCTACAACCAAATGTAATCTATCAAAATCTGCTTTATTATGTACAGCGTGTGGTTTACTTACATCGGTATAATAGTATTTACCTTGTTCTAAATTGTAATGTTGGGATTTATTATCTTTCCATAAATAAAAATGAATATGATGATTCGTTCTTATTGGAATATGTATTCTAACAATCTTACCTTGTTTTATATCCTTATCTACTTTGTCTGTATGTTTTGAAATACTTGTTCCAGCCTTTAATCTCATAACTCTTACTCTTTCAAATTTAGCAGGTATATGAGCTAGTATTTCTATTAAAGGAACTAAATTTGACACTTGCGTTAAATGTGTATCTCTTAATTCTGCTGGTTCAATATTACTTTTTAACACACCTGGTTTTAAAACGTTTTTAGGATCGTCACTATAACCTCTTAATGAAATAGCATCCCATTGTCCCTTTTTATTATATCTTGTTTTAACTACAGCAAAGTTATGTCCTTGCATATCTAAAAAATTACAAGCCTCTTTTAAATCAGGTCTGGTGTATCTAGGTAAGTCTAACTCTTTGAGTATTGGTCTTTCCATCTTTGCCTACTTTCTTTTATATACTTATCTCTCTTTTTCATCGCCATATCGTATTTTAATTTACTAACTAATTCAGTAAAAACTTTTCCTTCCATATGGTCTGATTCGTGTTGAAAACATCTGCTTACAATGCCATTAAATCCTTCTTCCACTTTTTCTAAATTTTCATCATAATATTCTACTAATATATCTTTAGGTCTTTCAATAGGTAAAAATAAAAATGGAAAAGTTAAACAGCCTTCTTTAAACAAAATTGTTTCTTTACTATATTTTAATATTTTAGGATTAATACAAGTCCATTTCTTTCCATTAGCAATTGATATATGATTGCCCATAACAAACATACGGTATGGTTTTCCAACTTGATTTGCTGATAATCCTATACCCCCATATGCCTTCATAGTTTCAAACATATTTTCAGCAAATTCTTTTACAGATATTTTTTCTTCTTTATCAAATATCTCTTTATTAAAAGGTGCTACTGCTGATAACACTCTTGGATCTGATGGTGGTATTAATTCATACTTCATAATTTTATTTTATTGTAATGTCTTCCTGCTGATTCTGTTATATGTAAATCAAATGCAATTGTAATTCTTTCTTTATCTCCCATATGTGTATCTGTATAATGTGGAATACAATTTTGAAATATCGTCATTTTGCCTACTTCATTTTTACTATTAAAAATACTAGGTTCATTACTTGATAATTGATTTTGTGGACATATATAATACGTGGAAGTATTTTCACATTGAACTACTATATGGCCTCCTAAATAACTGTGTGGGTCTGTACTATGTATATGTGGATTAATTTTTTGTCCTTTTCTCATAATATTTACCCAACATTGTATATATAAATCTTTTGGTAAATCTATTTTTATTAAATCTAAAAACTCATAATGTAATTCTTTTATTTTTTCTTTCAATTTTTGCACTTCATTATTGTCCCAAGTAAATATATTATACTCACTAAATTTTGCTGTTGTACTATTTTCTCCTAATCCTGTATAACCATCTGATATTTTTTTATTAGTTTGTAATTTAAGAATCTCTTTTTCCTTTGATAACATAAACTTAGCAATCTTTTTAAAATCAATATCTTCAGCTACAGTTTCTCCTAAAATATAATTCCATTCTGGAGCAAAAGGTGTTTGTTTTTTTTGAGATAAAAATTGAAATAAAGTTATATGCATTATGCTAACCTAGTAAAGTTTTTATATTTTTCAAATTTAATTATATTAGTAAATCTATCAAACATTATATCCCCTTTATGAGATATAATAAAAGTATTTTCTTTTGATAGTGTTTTTAATATTTTAAAAAAGTCATCTGTTCCTTGACCATCTAAACTTGAATCAAATATTTCATCTAATATTAATAGATTTGTATTGGTACTATTTTTCATTTTAGCAATAGCTCTCCAAGTAAATAATAATGCTAAGTCTATTCTTATTTTTTCACCTTCACTAAAACTATTATAAACAAAGGTATCTCTATGGCGACTTTTTATAGTTTCTTCAAACTCCTCGTTAAGATGAAAGTTAACAAAGAAATCCATTGCTTGTAAGTTTTTATTAATTAATTGATTCATTATAGGTAAATATTTTTTAATTATATTTGCTTTAACACCTGTATCATTTAATATCTCTCTAGCAATATCAATATATTTTTTTTCTTCTATAACTTTTTCTTTTTCTATATCTACTAATTTTAATTGTTCTTCAATTTGTTTTAATTCTTCAGCAACTTTATTTGTATTTTCCTGTTCAGTTTGTAAAGACATCATATCAGCATTTACTTGATTTGAATAGCGATTAATTTCTGTTATAGAAGTATTAACTTTTGCAACCTCTATATTTAAATTAGATACCTTTTCTGATACTTTCGCCATTTCATTTATTCTAGTTTCTGTTTTTACTATCTCATTTAATAGTTCTTTTAAACCATCTTCTAATGTAGATATTTTTGCTTGTTCTTCTGCTCTTTTATTACCTCTAAATTCTGTATCAAGTGGTTGTGTACAAGTAGGACAAGTTTCATTATTTTCAAAAAATTCTAAATTCTTTTTATGATTAAGTAAATTAGTTTCTATCTTCGCTTCTAGTTTTGCTAACTGATTAGCCTTTTCATCCACTTTATCTTTATCTGCAAGTTCAGATTTAACTGAAATAATTTTTTCATTTAATTGTTGTAATTTTGTATTGTATTGATAATTAGCCTGTTCACTTTGTTTTAATTGTTCTTTTTTATTTTCAATATCCGAAGTATCTCTATTTTGTATTTGTGCAAAATGTGATTTTTGTAATTGATATTTTTCGGTCATTAAATTATATCGGTGTTTAACATCGGTTACAGCTTTATTTAACTCACCTTGTTTTTGTCTTAACAATAAATCCATATAACTAAAAACTCTTATATCTAATATTTCTTCCACAACCTCTCGTCTATGTCTTGCTCTTAAATGCATAAAAGGTTCATAGGAAGAAGACCCTAAAATAACTACTTGACAAAATGCTCTATAATTACATTTTAAAATATTTTCTTCTAACAATTTTTGATTGTCTATATTAGAAGCTTCTTGGTCTAATAACACACCATCACAATATATTTCAAATGTATTTGGTTTAATACCTCTTGTAATTTTATATGCTTTATTTTGTGTATCAAATTCTAATTGTATTTCACAATCAGCATTGTTAATTGTATTTACTAATTGTTCCTTTTTAATTGTTCTAAAAGGTCTATTAAATAAAGCAAAACATAATGCGTCAAGTAAAGTAGATTTACCTGAGCCATTAGCACCTATAATTAATGTTGATGGTGCTTTTCTTAAATCAATTTCTATAAACTGATTACCAGTAGATAAAAAATTCTTCCATCTTAACTTTTTAAAATATATCATCCTAAATTCAAATCAAATGCTATTGATATTCTCTCCTCATCTGTTTTACTTGGCTCAACCATATGTTCTAGGTAAGGAGGAAACAATACAAGTTGGCCTTCCTCTGGATCTATATGGAAATATTCACCTTTTGAATATCTATTAACCATAAACATAGAACCTATAGCTGCAGGTCTTGGGTCTTTAAATATTATTTTACCACAATCTTTTGGAGCTTTTACATAATAATTACCACAGAAATCATATTTTCCACTATGTAAATGCATTTGGTTCCAATCTCCTTTACGATTTACATTTGCCCAAACCTGAGAAACATACATCTCTTTTACTCCAAGATTTAACTGTTGCAATATTGCATAAACTTCCTTAAAAAGAATATCAAATTGTTTAGAAGGTAGAAGTTCACTTTGCCAACCACCTTCATTTGATTTTTTTCTACTTTTTTTATCTTTTTGTAAACCGTGTATATAAGAAATCATATCTTCATTAAAAGATACTTTTGTTTTATGTACTTTAAAATGTTCTAATGTAACAGAAAAAATAGGTGTATCAAATAATCTATGATGTGTAATTCTAACTGTACTTTTTGGTTTAACTGGCATTATGGTCACTTGCTTCTATATAAATTGATTTTAAATATTGTTTTAATTTTGATTTATCAATATCGGTATCTAATTGATCCACATAATTATTTAAAAATGTAACCGTATCTTCACCCATTTCTAATATGTCTTCTCTAACAGTAGCCTTTATATCAGAATAATCTTCCACAATATTTAAGTCGTGTATTGTTATTTCATTATATAATCTTTCAACAAATCTATCAAATATATGTTCTTTTGTTTTATTTAATACTATCAATTTTACAAAATGATTATTATATTGTTCTAAATTTATATTTTCATAATCTTTTATAGCGTCATTGTAAATAATTTTTTTATGTATTGTTTTTGGATTCCAAACTCTTTCTATTTCTCTTGTTTCAGTATCAAAAATATGGAACCCTTTTGGATCATTATAGTCTGCCCAAGTTTGTTCATATTGAGCACCACAATAAAATATTTGTCCATCATCGGTATGTTTATGAAAGTGTCCTGATATTACTCTTTCAAATCTTTTGAAATCTGATTTTGCATTTCCATATTCATTAATGATACCATTTTGCATTTCAACACCTTTTACTTCTAAATGTCCCATTACAATTTCTACTGGTGCTGTATCTAATAAATGTGTAGATTCTTCCTTAGTATCATCACATATCCAAGGCATAAACAAAATATCTAAACCATCAAAGGTTACAATTTTAGGTCTTGTATAAATCCACGGTTCATTATTACCATCAAAACTTGTATATAAATTTTCAATAGCATTTACTTCGTTAGTATTTTTAAAATAAGTATCATGGTTTCCTATAATAATATGTGTATCTATTTTCTCTTTCCATAATACATCCCAAAAAGCTTTTCTCCATACAGAAGCTGTTTGATGATTAATAAACTTACGTCTATCAACAACATCTCCTAAATGTACTAATGTTTTAATGTTATGTTTTTTAATATAAGGGAAAAAAATATCATTAAAAAATTTTAATTGATAATCTCTAAAAGCTTCACTATCATTTCTTGCTCCAAAATGTGTATCATTTAATATTGCTATCTTCATAAATTTTTATAATAATCATTTGATTTAATAAACTTAGGCATTTCTAAATTTACTAATCTTACAATTTCCTTAAAAGCATTCTCAGCTCTAATATACTCTCCATAATCTTGTAATTCTTTTTTTGCAACTTTTGAATTAAAGTATTTCATACCAATACCAATCTGATACCATAAAACATTACCAATACTATAAAAATTATTTTCTTTGTCATTTATATAATCAACAACTCTTGGCATTTTATATTTCCACATTTCCATAAGTCCTTTTAGTCTTGGTGTCATTCTTTCTTTTTTAGCAGATTCTATCCAAAACTCACTATCTTTTCTAGGAGTTAAATAATGAAAAACAATAAAGTCCATAATGTTATCCCACATAGTAGTCATTGAAAAGTTATATTGATTATGGAAAAGTTCACACTCTACAGGTAAATCTTGTTTATAATAATTCTCTATAAAATGTGTTACTTGCAATATTGTAGCGTGTATAGATGTTGCTTCTAAAGGTTCTATAAAAGCACTTGATAGTCCAGTAGATAAAACATTTTTAATCCAAAATTTTTCTTGTCTTCCTGTTTCAAATGGTATATCTCTTTGTACTTCTATTTCGTGTCCTAATACTTTTTCAACTTCTTCTTTTGCTTTTTCTTTTGTTATATGATTATCAGAAAATACATATCCACAACCCAATCTTTCCTGCGTTGGAATTTCCCATAACCATCCATTTGATAATGCTTTAGCGTGAGTATAACCTCTTATTTCTTCACCTGGTTTATATTTTACATTGAAGTTTAAAGCACGATTAACTAATAAATTATTTTTATAAGTTTTCCATTCATTTTTAAATGCTTTGTTAATTAATACTTTACGAAAACCTGAACAATCAATCCACAAATCTCCTTTTACAGTTTTGCCTTTTTTAGTTTTTACACTTGTTACAAAACCTTTTTCATCTTGTTTAAATGAAACAACCTGGTCGTCAATGTATTTACATTTCTTAACTGTTAATGCTTGTCTTTTTAAATATTGTCCTACTTTGTATGTATCTAAATGATAAGCAACTGGTTTTCCATTTCTATGTCCATCATCTATTTCAAAAATATCTTGTCCATTTATAAAATGTAATCTATTTTCTTCCATTAACCTTGATTGAAAAGTTTGGGTAAAAGGAATGTTATTAGCAATATGATATATTCTTAAACAATCATAATCAGTATGTGGATAACCAGAAATATTATGAGAATAACTATCCCCTATTGGAGAATAAAATGACTCACCTTTTTTACGCCAATCACTATGTTTAATTCCTATCTTAAATGTAGATGATGTTTCAACTAAAAAATTTCGTTCATTTAGTCCAGTATGGTTTTGTTTTAAATTAATCAAATCATTAAATCTTCCTGTTGTACTTTCACCAACACCTACAATAGGAATCTCTTTAGAAGCTATAACAGTAATTTTAGTTTCAGGTGAGGTCTTATTTAGAAACTGGTGAGCTGTAGCCCAACCAGCAGTTCCGCCGCCAATTATAACAATATTTTTTATTCTCATTATATAAGTTTGTCTAAAACACTTTTATAAGTTCTTCTTTTTCTTTTCTTAACTGTAATATCTTTTGCTTTAGGTAGTTCATCAACAGGCCTATTCTTTCTTAAAAATTCTACAAATTGGTTTTTATAATCACCATCATCTCCAGGGTTTAAAGTCATATCATCTAAATTAGCATCCTCTAATAATTTGTATTTAATATTAATTTGTTTTTTTTCTTTTTGTATCCTTCGTACAAAAGCATAATAAATTATTTGAGTAAAATATGCAAATGGATTTTTTGATTTTTTTGGATTAAAATTATTTAAATATTGTAAGCAATTTTCTACACCGTCAGAAATCATATCATCTCGGAAAGTATAGTTTATAAAATTTGGTCTATATGATAAGTGGTTTGCAATCTTTAAAAAACATCCACCTATATAATTAGTGACTGGTGGACTAGGCTTACCTGCCTTTTCTGCTTTATTACATACCGATTTATAATCTATCATAGCAGATAAAAATTCTTTATTATCTACATAATGTTCAGATTTTTTTTTGTATTTTGTCATATTATTATGATACTACAATTTGTCTTTCTTGTCAAGGTTTTCATTGGTTCCTAATATAAAATCTTTAACTGTTTTTGATAAGTCTTTAAACTTAATTTCTATACCTTGTACAGGCCGTTTTGCTATTATTGCTTGTTTTGTAGATGATTTTTTTTCGTAGGTTGTTGACTTTTTCATAATTTATTTGTATAATAGGGGTGTGGGTCCCTTCAGAGGATATTAGCTACCTAGTGTAGGGTTCTCTTTCCAGACATATCAAAAAATTGTTGAAGCTTTTTAAGTTTCTTAACTCTATCTTTATCGTATTTCTTCATATTATTATAGTCATCTTCACTCATATCCCTTTCAATATACTCGGGCATTTGTTGGTTTACGTGATTCGCTTTCTGTAAGATATAGTCATATCTTTTATTAAACTGTAAAGTGGCATTACAGATTGTTAATATCTTATCTTTTGGAATAGAAATAACTTGGTCATCTGTAAAACCTATCCATTTAACCATTGCAATATAGTCAGAAATACCAACTTCGTTAATATGAGGAACATACTTTATTAAAAGCGGCTTATTCAACCTGACTAAATTTGTGTTTTCTTTGATTTGTTCTTTTGCAATAGTACAGCAAAGCTCTTCGCCTGTGACTAGTTTTACAATCTTACAGTTAGGTAATTGTTTTGTATCCATCTCTACTTACTATTTATGTTATTATCGTTTTCTTTTAAGTCAACACTATGGATTTCATAGTCAAAGTTTTCTTCGTTATAGAGTTTTATTCTTTCTTGGAAGTGATTTAATGTGTAATTCTTTGTTTCTCTATGTGTTAAATCATCGGCTATATCATAGAGTGTAGCATTGGTTTTATTGTCACCAATTCTTAATCCTCTTCCAATACTTTGTAAGTTTCTTATCCTAGATTTACTAGGGCTACCAAAAACAATATTGTGTAAATTACGAATATTGATCCCAGTAGAAAACGTCCCATAAGAAGCGACAATAATCGCATTATCAGATTTTTCTGTGATGGCTCTGATTTGTTCTCTAACATCGGTCTCTACTCCTCCATGTATAAAAAATACTTTTCTTTTATTATCAGCCTTGTTTCTAATCATTTCGTATAACTGTTTTCCGTGTTTCTCAACCAGCTGAAATAAACAGAGCGTATTACCGTCCAATGCTAGGCATAGGTTTTGAATGTATTTATTACGCTGATTATTTTGAGTTAAATATTCTAATTCTTCGTGGTACTTTTTACCATATATTAGTTTTCTATTATTTTCTGTATGATTTAAAATTAAACATATAACTTTTAATTTTGCTAATTGTTTAGTGTCCATTAACTCTTTAGTATTAGTAACTTGATTAACTCTTCCAAACAAACCTTCTAATACTAGTTTATGTGTTTTTGTTCCATCTAAAGTTCCTGTCATACCTATTCTGTATTTACAATCAACAAGCTTAGTCATTATCTTCGTAAGAGAAACCGCCTTGAACAAATGCGCCTCGTCCCCTATAACGGCTCCGAAGTCAGCGAAAAAAGTTTTTGGGAGTTTATATAATGATTGCCAAGTAGAAATAACAACTCTTTTATTTTCTTCTATTTCGTATCCATGATAATTTCTACTAATATTATTATCACTATCAAAACCATAGTCTTTAAAATCTTTGTATAATTGTTCTACTAAATTTGTTGTAGGGACAATAATCAAAATATTATTGTTTATAGTTCTCAAATAATATTTTACTAGCATATATGAGATTAAAGATTTACCAGAGGCAGTAGGCGATAAAATTAGTCCTCTTTCGTTTTGTAAGGCATAAATGAAAGCGTCAATTTGATAGTCCCTGGGTATGATAGAGAGTTCAAGTGACTCTACTAATCCGTTTATATCGGCGGCTAATAGAGAATTATATGTAAGAATTTTGTTGTTTTCAACTATTTTGATATTTTTGCGATTTGCCCAATCTTGTAAGTAAGGGTATAATCCAACGTATAATTGACCTGTAGCATAGGAATATAATCTGATTTTTCCATCCCAAACTCTATTGCGATATTGTGGAGTAAATTTATATCCAGGTACTTCAAAGGAGAAATAATCAGTTAGTTCAGCTCTGATTGATGGCTCTGCTTCTAATTTAAGATATACTTGATTTATCTTTTCTACTTTGATTATTTCTTTGCTCATTCAATTTTCTGTCAGCTTCTCTCATAGCATCCATTTTATCTTGTTGCTTGAAGTGTGACGGTAATCCTAAATGAGGTCGTCCATCAAAAACACAATTTTCACCATAAGGACCATCAACATTATTATAATGTAAAAATACTTGAGCATGGTTTCTACCTAAAAAAGGTTCTCTCCAATGTTCAATATCACAACCTCTATAAACTATCATATCACCAGGTTTCATATTAAGAGGTTTTCCTCTGTTACCAAAACCACCTGATTCATCAACCCACATTGGCCAATCATATTCTGTCCAATTTTGTTTTCTTCCTTTTAAATTTGTATTATCATATCCTAAACATAATGTTGTAGATACTTCACAACTTGGTCTGTCTTTATGTCTTTTTAATATATCACCATTTTTATATAATCTCCAATATGAGTAAGTAGGTTTAAGATTTAAACCTGTAATTCCTCTCATACCTTGTAGACCATATGCTAATAATGTTTCCATAGCTGGGTCTGAATAACAAGAAAAGGTTTCAGGAACTTGTTGGTCTTTATATGTGCCATCAGTATCTTCATTATAATGTGGATACTTTGCTCTGACCATAGTCTTAGCACGATTAGCTCTCATTATACCATACGCATACAAATATTCAGCTAACTGCTTTGATATAAAATTTTTTATAAGAACGTACTTATGATCCTTATAAAACTTTGCTGTATCTTTTGTTATTGTTGCCATGTTTTAATACCAAGGTCTTCCTAAACACCAATTTACTAGTGAATATCTAGTACCTTTTGTTACTGGAGTTACACAATGATATGTAAATGAAGGAAATATAATGATTGATCCTTGAGGTCTTATTTCTTTACACACGTGGTATCTTTTTTTACCTGCGTGAGGACCTAAATCAAACTTTAAATTTCCACCAGAATAATTATCAGGATTAGTTAAATTAACAGTCATACTTAACTTTCTTATTTTATCCCACATATGTGGATTATCAGTCCAACCAGATGTTAGTCTTTTATTTTTTTTATCTAATGGAACATCATCTTTATCCATATCAGGAATTCCTTTTTTATTAGCGTCATATAGTATTGCGCCTTTATCATCTCTTTTTACTGGTTTAAATCTAGGTTTGTCTTTAGTTCCTATAGGCACAGCAGGCTTATATTTACTTAAATGGTCAGAAGAACCATCTGCGTGCCAACCATAAAATTGTTTTTTATCTCCGTGATATGTTGTAAATTGATAAGACTCACTAAAATCCCAATGCCAATTCCAACCAGCTTCTCTATTTGCATGGTGGACATATGGGTGTAATATATCATATATCCATTTATCATTTAACCAAGATATATGACTATCTCTAACATAAGCTGATTTTATATCAATACCTTTTTTAGCCATAGTTTCACGTGTCATCCCACCAACCATAAGTGTATCAGAAACTTTAGATCCATCTTTAGCAACACCACCTTTTTCTTTATTATCAAAGGTAGAAGCTTCTTTAGGAATTCCTTTAGCTTCATCAATAACCATTTTTGATAATCCATGAGCAATTATTTTTTTACATAGGTCTGGCTTAAGGGCAGCCTTGTAATACATATAAGATTTTCTTAATTGCATTAATTTATTCCGCTAATAAACTTACGCCATTCTATTGCATTTTTTATTTGAAAGGAACGATTAGATATAATTTTAATTGTTTTTTCTAAATAATCCACAATGTCTTGTATATAAGTTACCTTTTGTTCCAATTTTTGAATCTCACTATCCGCTTTAATATATTTATCCACATCTTGTCTTAATATTTTTAAATTAAAAGGATTGGCTTGATATACACTAGGGTCTGCTTTACCTGTAAAATATTCCCACTTTTCTTTTGTTGTTTTTGCTAAAGTTTGTTCAGCAATTTTTAACAAATTTTTATATGTGGAATGAAACTTACAGTATTTGTTGTGTATTTGAGGTGTCTTTATTGATTCTAAATCTAATTCACCTTCGTTAATTTTTAAATCTTTTTCTGCTAAATTTTGTAATTCTTCAAATGTCATATTATCTCCAAATAGTTATATCATTATTATAACATACTTCAATTATTTAGTCAAGGATTATGATGTAGTTTCTGTAGTAACACTTGAACCAACACTTGCAAATTCATATATTCTATATTGAAAACCTACAGTAGCAGTTAAGTATTGAATATCAGTTTCCTGTTGACCATATTGTAATCCTGAAAGCGATGTTGGATAAACATCTCTAAATCTTACTTCTATATTAGAATTATTTTTACTTGTTAATATGAATAAAGTGGCATCCGAATATATAGAACCTTCATCTTGTACAGCTTTTCTAGCTTTACCTAATTCTTTACTATAACCTACATCCTTTGAAGTAGGATATCTATCAGTTCCTGTACCTTGTAATGCTCTAAATTGTGAAGTGTCTTTAGGAAAACCAAGACCTGTTAACCATCCATGTAATTCTCTATAATTTTCTAAATTTTCATCTACTAAAAATGTTAAATCTAAAGAGGCATATGTTAATTTATCTCCAGGGATAGGAATATCTTTTAAAGGAGTAGGCATTTCTGCAACACCTAAATTTACTCCAGGTATATTAACTGTGGTTGTAAAGTATTCAACCTTAGGCAATTTAATAATAGAAAATCTAAACTGCGTTGGGCTTGCATAATCTAATTTTGTTGGTTGTCTATCAAATGTATTTGTTGTAGTCATTAATTATCTACCTTTGCATTTGCTCGCCATTGATAACAAGACCAATATCTTGCCATTGTTTTAGGTCCTGGATTATCACAATTAAATCTTGCTCTAAATGATTTACGCCTTGCAGGATTATCTCGTTTAATTGATAAACCTGTTGTATCACCAAATGACACTTTCTTTATTTTATCTCCATCTTTAACATAGACATAAAATTTTTTTGAACCACCACGAATAGGATCATTTAACTTAACTGTTTTACCTTGATACACAGCTTCAGTAATAGGTAAGTCTTTATATTGAGATTCGCAAATAGCGTCAATCTTCTCAACCTGTTTAAACGTTTTCATATATACTATTTATGTGACTTATTCTTGTTATGTCTTCCCATGTAATGATTAGATGGTTCATAATTCCATCTCTTACCATGGTGACCTCTTAAATCAGCATATAACATACGTGCTTTTACTATCAGTTTTTTTATTATTAGTGTCATTTCTTAATTTATTAGATTTGTTTGAAATTATTTATAATGCTAAAAAAAGGGCGACACAAAGGCCGCCCTTTTTCGTTGTTCAGTTTGAACACATATTACATAATGTTTGTAACCTGTACTCGTCTGTAGTATCTGTTTGAAGACAATGCAGTTAAACCGTCAGCAGTAATGCTTCCAGTTCCTGTAACATCTGATCCAGCAAAAGGGTTAGCAACTAAACCATATCTAGTTTTGAAGCCAATTTTTGGTTGGAAAGAGTCTTGTCCAACTGCTCTTACCATTTGTAATGGTACATAAGGGCAGTAGAAAATACCTGAATCGTAAGGTGAAGTTCCTTTATAACCGCAAACATAATATTGTTTAGTAGGACTTGCATTTGAAGCTAAGTTAGCTGCATATGGGTCTATATAAACTTTAAATCTGCCGTTAAGAACACCAGCGAAAGTATTGCCTGTGTCATCAACGTTTAGGTTATTATTAAGAGCAGGTGTATAATCTAATACACCAGCCATTTGTAGAGCAGAGGCAACATCTGAAGAACAGATAATTATATTACCTTTTCCTCTTCTTGTTCTCTGAGCGACAACATTAGCGTCACGTTCTACTTGGAACATTAAGCCTTTGAATCTCTCTACGGACCATCTACCATTTGAGTCAGTATCTAAATCAAAGATACCAGCAGTAGTCGTGTTAATAGCAGCGTCTGAATTATCGTTGTCAGCAGCTCCAACTTCAGCAGTTCTATAGATACTTCTTATTACTTCTCTATTGATTTCTGCAAGAATTTCAGCTGAAAGAATATTTGATAATTCTGTTTCAGCGTCTAATCCGTGGATTGCTTTCAAGTCTTGAGCTAATTCCATAGTGTACTCTGCTTTTAGAGCTCTTGATTTAGCAGTCACAGTTGATTTCTCAATTGAGAATGCCATTTCAGCGAATTCTGAAGCGTCTGTACCATGGCCTAAGCCTTCAGCAGCAGCTGTAGTCATACCAGTTCCAGTTGTGTAGTTTGGTCCTGCACCTGGAATTGGAGCGTCATTTAACACAGCAGGGTTTTCACCTGAATGTGCTGTACTAGAAAATCCTTGGGCACTTGATCCCGCAGCTGAACGACCAGTAAAGTCGGTGTCAGCTTCGTTAAACAATGCTTCTGTACCTGATTGACTTGAGTATCTGCTTCTCATAGCAAATATTAAGCCAGTTGGTCCTGACATTGGTTGCACGCCACAAATGTCGTATGCAATCAAATTAGGCATAGCACGTCTAACTAGCGAAATAAGGATAGGATTCCAGTTTGATATACTTGAACCAGTAGCGTTAGCAGGAGCTGCTTCTGATAAGAATGCAGCGTCTTCCTTTAAACTTTTCTCCTGGTTTTCAAGGATAACAGATGTAACAGCACGTTTGTAACCGTCCGTGATTTTTGGTAAATCTGGATGGTCCAATACAGGCTGCCATTTGTTTTGTATAGTTTCTGATAAAAACATAGTTCTATCTCTCCTCTTATTTGTTAGTTATAACTAACTATGAAGTTAATAACTCCATAGGGTCTATGAAGTTATTTAATATAACTTCTTAGCTTTCATTTTACTAATAGCAGCGGAGTATGCAGCCATAGAACCTTCTAAATTTTCATTAGTAGATTCAGTATTGGTGTCCGCTACATCATTAGATTCGTCACTCGCTTTCTTTCTTGGGAAATAAGATTCTTTAACAGTTTCTAATTTCACTTTAAAGTCTTCAGCGTCTTTGTATTCAATATTGTCTGCCAAACCTTTGAATTTATCTTTTTCAGTATCAGCAAGGTCAGAGCCTACATCTTGTAGGATCTCATCTCTTTTGAAGTTACCGATTTGAGAATTTAATTCAACGTTTTCTTCAATTGATTTGTTAAGTTTATTTTCTAACTCCTCAATTTTAGCAGCTTGATTATCCAAAACATTTTCCTTCTCTTGTGGAACGTCAATGTAATGGTTATCAAATAAAGATTTCAGACCACCGATAAAATCTTCGGTGATTTCTGTTTTCAATCCTTTTTCTATTGCTAACTCGTTATCTTTCATCCATTGTTCTACAACGTAGTTAAGATAAGCGTCAACTTTTTCAGTCATTTCATCTTTTGCTGTTTCAATACCAGATTCTACTTTAGACTCATACTCGTCTTCCATTCTGATTACTTCGTCAGCAATTTTGTTTTTGACTGCCGCTTCAAAAATTGTAGCAGCTTTTGTTTTAAATTCATCTGATAAATCAGCGTCATTTGAAACTAGAGCTTTTACATCTTCTTTAACGTCAAGGCTTTTAATTTTATCTTTAATTTCTTGAGCTTTCAATTCTTTTTTCTTGTCAGCTTCTTTTTCGTCTTCTTCTTTCACTTCTTTTTCTTTTTCAGCTTGAGCCTTCAACTCTTTTTCTTTGTCTTTTATTTCTTGAGCTGTTAGTTCTTCTGGTTTCTTTTCATCTTGTTCTTTTACATCATCTTTTTTGTCGTCCTGAGCTTTCAATTCTTTTTTCTTTTCATCTTCTTTTTCGTCCTGAGCTTTAACTACTTCTTTTTCTTTTTCGTCTTGTTCAGCAACTTTTTCTTTTTCTTTCTCAGCATTTGCTTTCAATTCTTTTTCTTTTTCAGCATTTGCTTTGATTTCCTCAGGCTTCTTTTCGTCTTGCTCTTTGACTTCTGTTTCAGAGTCATTTTGAGCTTTTAAAGATTGCATAGCGTCGGCTTTACCTGCACTTTTTTGGTGTGGGTCACCAGTAATATGGTTTACCCCTTGTGCGAAATCTGATTTTGGATCATTCGGATGTGTAACTGCTTTAGTTATTACATTTTGAATAGTCGTACTTAAAGATTGACTCGGTTGGCTTGCTACTGCATTTCTTAAATGTGGATCTTTCTCAGCCATTTTTTTCTCCTCTATCCTAATTGAATAATTAACATTTTGTTAATTATTATTTATAAAATTACAGTTTTTTAAGGAAATTCTCAAAAACACGAGCATTAACTTCCGCTCTTTGATGTCGTTTTGCCTGTTCAACCTGTAATTTTAATTCGTTTATATCTTGCTCTTTCAATCTTCCATTATCCCAAACCCATTCTTTTCCTTCCATAATGCCTTCTACAAAGGCGTCTGGAGCACTTGGGTCTGCAACTATATCAGCTGCTGTAGCAAGGTAGTAATCATCTTTGACGTAATTGGCACCACCTCTTTGGTATAATGTGCCCATACCTCTACTTGAAACTCCTAGTTTTGCACCTTCATCTATTAAATTTTTCACTATTTTTCCATAAGGGGTGTCTAAAACTTTTGCTTCTCCTAAAAAATTTTTTCCGTCAGGATAGAGAGCCTTTATCATATGCGAAACTCTTTCTAGGTTAACGGTGGGACCGTCTGGATGACCTAGTTCGCCAAAAGCCCTATTTTTATTGATGAAATCCCGATTATATCTCATAACTTCTCTCTCTAGGACTTCTTGTGGATAGACTCTTCCATTTTTATTTTTCACATCCGATTGCATAAAAATGCCTTTGATGGCATAATTTTTTTTGCCATTGCCAGCGTCTTCTACAATGTATTGTGCGTCTTGGATTTCTTCGGTAATTAATTTCATTTGTATCTATCTCTCTATTATTTATACAAATTTTTATCTAAACTCCGCAATTATTGTATAATTATCTCCACTTGCGAAATTTTTTGTACTTAACAAAATATCACCTGTTGGGGTAGTAGCATTGTTGGTAATCTCATTACCATCTGCTCTTAAATCCCATACTCCTTGACCTGATAAGAAACAAGCAGTAGCATTTGTTGCACCATCCCATACTAATTCTACACCTGATTTAGTATCAGCTGTATTAACTGACCAATATAGTTTTGCAATAGTTCTATTGCCATCTTCAGTCATAAAAGTTAATGCACTAGCATCCACTTTTTTTACTAACGTTTCACCTGTTCCGTCTGAAAAGTTAGTAAGCTTACAGGTATACTTTACACCGCTTGTGTCTGCAATTGTCAATGTTGATACTGCGTCTGCCATTAGTTACTAAATCCCTTTTCTTTTCTAAATTCACATACTATATTATAGGTAGTTATATTATCATCTGTTGTTAATAAAACATCTCCAGATGGTCTTGTTAATGTAACTCCTGTATCACCTTGTTTAATTTTTGTTTCGTCAGGTTTTAAACCATAATTTCCTCGGCCAGTTAATACTTTTGCTTCTTCATCTGTTTCAGCGTCAAAGTATAATGTCAAATTACCTGTGCCGATAATATCATAATATAAATGTGCTATTGATAAATTTGGTTCAGATGTTGCTTTTAATAATTCTGAAGCGTCTAATAAGACACCTTTTGTTTCAGAACCAGCACCTGAAGCTTTAACAATAGTCTTAAAACTATCATCAACCAATGTTGTGGATGATATAGCCATAGACTATTAGTTTCCAAAGCCAACAGACTTAACAAGTTCTAAATAAACAAAACCATCTGTATTGCTTCCTGGTGTTACTACTATATCAGCGTCTGTAGCATTTCCAGGTTTTGTAGCACCATTAGTAATCATATGTGCGTCAAAGCATCCAGTTGTACCACCTGCAAGGTCAATTGCTTCTACAACACCTGACCCAGTAAAAGTGATAGCACATTCTACATCTAAAGACCAACATACTTTTTTAATGTCTAATTGGTCTGCTGTACCTACAGTATTTGTTAAAGTAGAAGCGTCAACAGTTTCTGCTGAACTATGGTCATCAAAGCTTATTAAAACTTTAGTACCATAAGCATTATCAGTTAAAATTCTTTGTCTTGCTGCCATTTTATCTCCTTAATATTGTTAATGTTTCTTTGTCAAAATAATTCATTAAATCTTTAATTTTTACTTGATGTTTTTTTGCAGCTGCTTTGACATTTAATTCAAAGTCTGCTATAACATCAGCGTCATCATCTGCATTACGAAAAACCATATCTACAGCTTTTTTCATTCTAGGCGAAAGTTTATTATATTGCCTAGTTCTTTTATAATCGTTGCCTTCAGTAATACTTTCGTTTTTAAATTTACTGAGCGTCTTTATCATCACTTGGTACCTCTTCAGCAGGTGTTTCTATAGCTTCTGTTCCAGATTGTTGAACATCCTGAAACATTGTTTTAGCCACATCAACTTTCCTGTCATCTAAAGCTGCACTAACTTTGTCAGCAAGAGCATTTTTAATTTCTTCTCCTGCTTGGTCGTTATTGCCTTTGTCAAGTGAATTAACAAAATTTTTTACGTTATCATTAGCCATTGTTATTATTTATCTCCTCTAAAAACTATCTAAATTTCTTTTTCTAATTTTCTTTTGAACATAATCTGCTGCTTGTTGTTCTGGACTTTTTTGAGTCTTTCCATCCCCAGCAGGTTGTGTTACACCTCCAAGACCTAAATCATCTTGTCCATTTGGTGCTATTGTTTCTTTCTCTTTTTCTATCTGTTTATCATCATCTTTAATATCTATTTCATTTTGTTTTAAAATTTTTCTTCTAATATATTCGTTTGAGAAATATTTACCAATATAAGGTTCCATTAATTGTACTAAACCAACTCTTTCTTTCATCATTTCTGAATGTTTAAGTTCAGCAAAATAACCATCTTGTAAGAAATCATATCTAATTAATTGGCTTATTTCATCCCATTCTTCAACTGCTATAACACCTTTTAAAACTAATTGTGTTTTTAACAAATCATGGAATAAAGCAGTAAATTTCTTTCTTAATCTAGCAACAAATTTAGTAAATTTAACTTCATCTCTACTAATTTCAGCTGCTCTTCCAAGATTAAATCCTGTACCACTTTCTAATCTACTGATTGGTACGTTAAGAGAACGATATAATTTTCTTTGGAAATATTCTATGTCTTGTATTTCACCTAGATTTTGACCACCTGGTAAAGTAGTAATTTCAGTTCCTCTACCACCTTCTCTACGAGGTAACCAAAAGTCTTCTAACATTGACATATAATTTCTGTCATCTCTTATTTCACCTGTACTTGCGTCATATACAAGTTTATTTCTATATCTAGCCATAACATCTCTTAAATATTGTTCGGCTTTGATTTTAGGTAAATTACCTACATCAATATAAAATATTCTTCTTTCAGGTGCTCTAGCAATTCTGTATATTACAACAGCGTCCTCAATCATTCTTAATTGATTAACTGGTTTAATTGCCTTATGTAAATAAGATAATACTAAATTATGACTTTGGTCTATAAGTCCTGATGGACAATATGCGATTGAGTCTGTTGAAATTTGCATCCCACCTGCATTTGAAGCTGCTGTTGGGTGTATTCCTTTTTCGTTATATATGTAATATTCTTGGAACTTATCCTGGAACGCAAAAGAACCTGGTGTTCCATCTACTCTTTGTTTTCTGACCTCTCTTATTTTTTTAATTTTACGAGGATCAATATATCTTAATTCTGTTATACCTTTTCTTGTATCATCTTTATCAATAATTTTATGATAATATAATCTTCCATCTATATACCATCTTCTAAAAATATCGTGGCCTTTAATATCAAAATTTAAAAGTCTTAAGCATTCAGAAAAAGACTCTCTAATTCTTCTTTTTATAGCGTCTGTATATCTAAGCTGATTTAAATTAACCTGAACAGGTGCTTGATTTTCATTTACGACAATCGCCTCACTTATTATATCTTCTACTGCTAAATCACATTCAGGATGTAATGCGACCTCTCTATATCTTCTTATTAAATCTAATTCATTTCTTGCGCTTACGTCAAATCCTCCATAAGACGCAAAAAACCCACCAGCGGGGACGGATTGTGTACCGTCATCCGCTTGTGGTGGTATTATATTTTGTCGTGGATCTGTAGAATACGGTTTTACCCGCTCTATCTTAAACCCGAATAGCTCTGCCATTTTATATTACCTCAATTCTTACTTAATTATTTAGTCGTCTATTAAGTAGTCGTATCTGTTTCAAAGTATTGGTATCTATGCGTAGCAGTAAAAGTTTCTACTGCATTATTAGTACCATAATCCAACGCAATATCATCTATTGTTGTTGGAAACATTCCTCTGAACGTGTACGTTTTAATCATATTTCCATTTCTATCTAATTGGTCAACGAAAGCGTCAACTTGATAATCAGCGGGATTTACTAATCCTTCATTATCAGACATATTATTGATTCCATTTAACCATCTTTCATATGCTTTTCGAATTAAGAAGTCCGTATCATTTAGAATTGTAGTCGTCCATGTAGCAAAAGTTCTATCTCCTGCAACATAAAGTTCTCGTCCTCTAAATGGTATTGTAACTTCTCCAATTGTCATTCCTGGTAGACTTGTAGATGAACAAAGAAAAGACATTTGCTCTGTTTCTCCGCCAACACTTGAAAATCCAGGGAAAGGCATTGTTACTCTAAATTGATTGGCACGAGCTCCGCCACCTCTTAACTTACTTTTAAAGTCGTTTATATTTGGCATGGTTCTACGCTCCTATCACTTCTTCAAAAGCAACACCTGTACGAGTCGCTATGAATTTAAGAGTTATAAAGTTAATGGATCTAGCAGGTTTAACGAAAATGTCAGCAATAAACTCATTTCTATCTATGACTTCGCCTGTATTATTAGTTTCGTCACAAACAACCAAGAAGTCTGTAATACCTCTTCGTCCTTGGACATCACGTAAGAAAGGCTCTACCATATTTCTAAATTGAGCTCTTGTAAATTCATCATTGAATTCAAATAATTGGAATTTACTTGCTGTTGCGATTGCTTTTTCTAAAATTATAAACAATCTTCGTACATTGATTCTATCAAACGCACTAGGCTTAGATAATCCAGTTTTATCTCCAAACAAGACTGTGCCTTGTCCAGGGAAAGTAACTACGGGATTAATTCTAGCTCTGTATAATATATCTCTTTCAGTTTTATTTGGATTATATGCAATTTTAACTGCGCCTCTTATAACTCCTCTGTTAAATCCAGCAGGTGAGTACCAAGCGTCTGCAATTAAATCAGTTCTAGCAGCTAGTCCAGCAGTATCTCCGTTAAGAGGTACATATCTGAATACATCAGCATATTTGTCATACTGATATTTGTATCCTGAATCAAAAACTACATAACTTGAGCTTCTAACTGCGTCAAAGAAACCTTTAACGTTAGTAGTTTGAGTGTCGGAATTAGCAATATTAACTACATCGCTTCTTTCAGGTGAAGCAAACACTACACAATCTTTTCTATTTTCTGCAATAGTAATTAGATTGTCAACGTGAGTAGCATCCCCTTTACCAGCGATGATTAAATTAACATCTACTGTTTCAGCGTCTTGCATTTTTTCATAAGCAGTTTTTAATTGTCCAGTATTAACAGCTGAACCAGCTGAGCCTCCAGACAAACTAGAAGAAATTAAAGTAGTAACAGCAGTAAATGTTACATTTAATGCAGCTGTTCCCCAATTTGATCCGCCTGAATTATGATCCATCCAATACACATACTCAGATTTGTTGTAAATAACATTTGGATAATAGTTATCATCTCCTTGTGGAGTTTTTGCGTCAGAAGCTTTTGATAAATTAGCAAATACTTCTAAAACTTCTCCAGAAGTACCTGTAATATCTCCATCTTCGTCTATTACAACAACGTGTAATTCATCATCTGAACCACCTCTATCAGAAACATACGTGGATGTTCCTGGAGCAGCAGCTACTTGGTCATAATATTGCCATCTACGTCTAACAGCTGAGCCGTTAGAAACAGCAGTATGTAAACCGCCTACTTTTTCAGGATGTCTTACAATTGTTAATGTGTTTGTTGCTATATTTGTTATTCTATATTCATAACCGCCTGTTTCAGCAAAGTTAACTATATCTCCAACAGAAAATCCTGTAGCAGAAGCTAGTGTAACAGATGTGTCACCGACAGCTAGGTTTGTATTATTTACTGTAGTCTTTGATGTTTCTTCATACACCGTAGAAGAAGGACATACAGAAACTTTCAGGTTATTACCCCAAGCACCGCCTGTTCTAGCAGCCCATTCTCCAACAGAACCAGCACCAGCAGAATAGTTATCCTGATAGTGAGTTGTGTTTTTGATTTGTAAACCGCTACCGTTGGCAGTCGCATTAAGTAAACCTGTTGTAGTTCCTCGAACAACCTTTAAATGATTTCCATACTGCAAAAAGCTTGCAGCTGTAAAGAACCATTCAAAAGTATCAGCGTCAGGCTTTCCAAACGTATTTACTAAATCCTTTTCCGAAGTGATTGTAACTACTTCATCAATAGGACCTTTAACAAATTGTCCTGCAATTGCTCCAATAGATGTTGCAACCGCTGGAATTACGTTTGTTAAGTCTTTTTCCTGTACGAGAACTCCTGGTGAAACTTGAAATGCCATATTTTTTTGTTCTCCTTATTAGCTAATAAGTATCAATTATCTCTACTGTTATTTATGAATATGCCTTCCTCTACGGCATATCTCCTTTACGAATATGTACTGGAACCCACCGTTCCCCTTTATCATCTATAATAACATCTTCCTCTAAACCGTCTTCTACAAATCCAAAAGGTGCCATATCTTGTTCTATTGCGTGTTGTTGATCCTGATATAATCTTGCTCTAACATCTTGGTCAGTTAATTCTTTAAAGTATCTTTGATTAGATAACCATGCAAATATAACTAAACAAGTTACTAAATCATCATTTGATCCTTCTTCTGCTTGAAAGGAACTTCCTTTTCTTATATATGTTGAAAGTTCCTCAATCATATTAAAATCTTGCATTAATAATTTATCACTTTCTAATAATACTTTTAAATTAGAACACCCTACTCTTTTAACCTGTTTGGTCATACGAACACCTAATTGTGTACCTCTTTTAGAAAAACCACCACCTAATATTTGTCCTGCTCTTCCTTTCATTATACACATTAAAAGATTTGTGTATTCTAATTCATATTGTAATGCGTCTGCTACTTGACCACCAATATCATTTACTTCAACACAAACGTGAGCATTATTATATTGTCTTGCTACTTTTTCTATTGTGTGTGGAAATAATAAAGGCTTCATTTCATTATCTCTAAATTTTGCTACAATTTTATATGGCATTTGTGTTACATCAAATACAACAAAGGCAGAATAATCTTTTACTGTACCTCTTGCTACATCAACCGTAATTACATAATCGTGTTTTTTAATTGGTCTTTCGTACATATCTAAACCACCACTTGTTACTATAGGATTCATATGTGTAAAAGTTCTAATTTTAGCAGGATTAATTAAAGTATCTACTGAACCTAAAAATTCACATTCAAACTCGGTAGAAAATTGTGCTTCGGAAGTATTTCTTATTGTTTCTTCTTTCCATTTTTCATCTCTACCTGGAACTTCTGACCAATGTACTTCAATAGGAATATAATCATTTCTTTTATGTACAGAATCATTCCATAACTTATAAAACATATTCATTCCATGTGGTGTAGATACCATCATAAGTTTAGAAGTTTTACCTGCTGTAATTGTAGGATAAACTGAACTAAAAAATTGTTCAGCTATATTTGCTGGTACGTAAGCAAACTCATCTAGGAAAATAATATTAAATGCGCCGCCCCGAATCGCACTTGAAGATGTTGCAGCTGCGAGTATTTTACTATTGTTCTCTAATTCTAACGAACCTTTATTCCAATTTAATATACCTTGTTGTAAATAGTCAGGCAAATTCTCATATGCTAATTGTAATCGTCCTAATAAATCTCTTGCTGTAGATGATTTGTTAGCAAGTATTGCAACATTAACATTATCATTAAATATAACATAATGCAATAAGTATGCAATAATGATTGTTGATTTACCTGATTGTCTAGGCAATTTGCAAATTGTAAATCTACTATTATGGAATGTATTGACCATTTTTTCTTGGAACTTATACATTTGAATAGGTTGTAATCCTTCATCTAAAGTTACAATTTTAATATAATGAGAAATAAAATATATAGGATCAACCATACACTTTTGAATTTCTTTTATTTGTTCTTCGGTATATTCTTTTTGTGTATTGGCTTTAAATAAATTAGGATTACCTAAATAATGGTCTCTAAAATCTACTGTCATATATACCAACCTGCTAAAGTGTATCTCTCTTTTTTTAAAATTGTATTTACTTTATGTTTCATTTTACCTGCTTCAAATAATACTAATTTACCTGTTTGAGGTTTTATAGTTTTATTTTCTTCTGTTAATATCAAATCACCTCCCTCAAAATCTTCATTTAAATATAAAAAAAATGCCCATTTATCTACTTCACCTGTTCTTATATCTATATGTTCAACATGGTTAGAACCTTCAGGCCATCTAATCAATTGACAATTAACTAATCTAACATCTTTTAAAAATTTATATTTTTCTTCAATCTTAAATACTAAAGGTTCAACAGCTTTAATATCTTTAATTTGCATTTTCAATATTTCTACAGTCCAAGTTTTATTAACATCATAATAATTACCAATATATTTTTTATGTAAGTTAATTAAATTTTTACAACCTTGTTCAGATAAAAAACCTTCATCAATTTTATACATTATCTTTTATAATAATTCCTTCTATAGCGTCATAACCTTTTGATACAGCTGCATTAATTCTGCTACTACCTTTATATATAGAATACTGTTTTTCTTTATAGATTGTACCATTAACGCCATGGCGTACAGTAGGACTAATTGTATGTTCAATGACTTCTATAGGATCATTCATACCATCATCTAACCAGTTTTCTCTTTTATCTTTATCCAATGTATTAGGATAAGGATTTTTTTTAATATATGTTAAATCACTTATCCGAAATACTTGTTTCTTCGGGTGTGATATTTTTGCTCTGTATATTTTCATCTTCTTTTTTTTGCACTTTTTTATTCTTTAATAATTTATGTAAATCAGCCGATGAACCTACAAATAATGCTTGTTTAATATTTGTATTAACTTTATTAGGTACGTCTTTTAAAATTTTTAATTTAGTTTGCAAGTCTTGTAGTTTATCTACAGTATCAGCAACCTGTTTAATTAAATTACCTGCAACCTCATATGCTCTAGGGTGTTGACTTTCATTTGCAATATCTAATATACCTTGTATTGCGTCCTGACCACGCTCAATTAAATTATAGTAATTCTCTCTACTATACTTGTAATCATTATCAACATCTTTTTTTTCTTTATCCTCCATCCTAGGAACAGGTGGAGTAAATTCTTTTTTAATTACTTGTTTGGTAGGTTTTTCTTCAATAGAGATACCTAAAGCTTCATTTATTTTTTCGTCTATACTCATAATTATTCATCACTATCAGTTGCTGGATTATAATTCTTACTATCGTTATAATCCGTTATTGTTGTTGTAAATCCAAAATCATCATCAGCGTCAGCTGTAGTTGGGTCTGGAACTATATTTATTCTTAATTCTCTCTTTGGATCATCTGCTGTATCCGTGTACATATCTGTTTGAGTTTCTTTAATAACTTTTTGTTGGTAAATTGGTCCATACAAATATGTTTTAGCAGTAAAACTCATAGTATAATTAACTGCTCGTCTTCTTAAAAATGAACCATCATAAACATCTTCATAATTAACATTGGTTAATATAATAGGTATATCTCTTTTAATACTTAAATCAGGTATTACATTTACCGTCACCGTATAATCTGGTTGAAAGTATGGTAATATTTGTTCAATGATTTGTAAGCCACCTTCAGCTGTTGCTGTAAAGGAATATAAATTCATACTTATATTATAAGGCACAGGATTATATTGATAATCCATAACCTTACCATCTGCTACAGAAGTTCTTACTTGTCTATACTTATTAACTCTTTGTAATTTTCTGCTAGGATCATAAGCAATATTAGTAATTTCAAAACCTAATCTTGGTAAAGTTACTGCTACTCTTTTATCTGTAAGGTCTGCTTGTTCATCTAATCTTGCTAAAAACTTTTCTTTAGGAGAATATGAAAGTGGAACTTTTATAGATTGTACTACATTATTACTAGAGTCTTTTCTATGAATAGTAATATTATTAAAGATTGTTCCAAAAGCAATAATTAATCTTCTTAAACTTTGATGATAGAAATGTTTACCGAACATATTTAAAACCCTTCATCTACTTCACCAAAAGGATTTCTTTCAGTAAAGTCTAATATGTCATCTGCTGTAGATGTTGTTCCAAAACCTGCGTCTGTTTCAAATGCTAAATTATCTGCACCAGGTTGTTGAGTTGCAATTTTAAAATCTTCTCTTATTAGATAACCAATTTCATCACCTTCTAATAATAACGAACCAACACCAGTACCAGCTTCTAATTGTACTTGATATTGTAATTGGTCTAAGGATTTATCTGTTTCTAAAGCGTCAATTGCTGAAACGCCAGTATCCATTTGTTCGGAAGAATATTCAAATCTAGTAACTCTTAATTTATAAACAGGTCTATTATTTAATTGGAAAAATGGTTCTTCATCTTCAACAAATAAAATTTCAAAAAATGACTTCATAAAAGGCAGATATATTAAATCGCCTTCATTAGGTCTTCCAGCTGCTATAAGATTTGCATTATCAGATACTAATTCTTCGAATCTTCTTTTTGATACTACAAAGGTTGAATCATCTCTAATTTCTAAACCAAATTTACTAACCAATTCTTGTTCACCAGCAAATCCTTCTGTAGTTTCAAAATACATCTCAATTAAATAAGCTGTATTAAACTTTGCTATACTATCTTCGTTTAGTATTATATCTCTATTGATTAATGTACGTGGTAAGTAATAAACATCATGGCCGTGAATCTGTATATTCTCAGCTATTAAGTTTTCATATAATTTTTTTTCTTCAGCACTACCGCCACGCTCAAAATATACATTTGTTGGCATTAGACTATCCTATCATATAATCTACAGGCGTTTCAAATCCTTTTCTAATATCTTCTTCTAATTTTACGATTTCCTCATTTGCTCTATTGTATATGTCAGCACCATTAAGAGTAACTCCTCCCATCATAGCTACTCCATTGAATTTCATTAAATTTGAACCCCATTGTCTTTTAAATAAAGCAGTTACATATTTTTTTAAAAATAAATCGTTATAAACATCTGTCATTGAAACAGGATTTAATTTTCTATAACACTCAATAATTAAATATTCATCTGTAGAAATATCTGTTTTCCAGTCCATATCAATATATAATTTATTATTGTGTTGATTAAATCTTATTGGTTTTTCACCTACTAATATATGGTCTAAAAAATCTAAATGTCTTAATACCATATCATAATGAATGATAGATGTAGAAGAAAAATCATAAAGGTCATTTAATCTTAATTGATAACGAATATCAAAAAGATTATTGCTGTGTTTATCTGATAATGGAAATATTCTTGTAACTGCCAATACTGATTCAGGCACTACAACAAAATTATTTGCTTCTGAATAAGCACTTGTAACACCATCTTTAGTAACTGAAATAGATGAATCACCTTCTGGTGATTTCATTCTTGTTAAATCATCAGCAGTTAACTGATATTTTAAATAAACACGCTCTACTCCATCATAGTGATATTGAGCAAAATATTGCAAAGCTTCATCTAGTCTATCTTCCAGTTGGTCATCATCTACGTTGATTTCCACTACTGGTTTTCCTAAATTTCTTAATGCATATTGCTTTAATGTTTCTCTAGTTGATGGATTCGCCATTTAATTATATTCCTTTTGTTTTCTGGTATATTTATACTATCCCAGAGCAACAGCTTGTGCAATTGCAAAAGCAGGTGTAGTTTTTGTATCTATTTGTGTTTGAATATTTGATGATACATTATTTAAATATTGAAATTCTGTATTTGAAATTGAGCCATCAGCAAGTTTAGTTGCGTCTATAGCTGCAGCTGCTTTAATATTTGCATTCTCTACATTTGTTAAACTATTTCCTGTTGCGTCAGCGTCATATGTTTTATTTGTTAATGTAGTTGTAGATGAAGCAGTAATAAATCCAGATGTAGAGTTATCATAATTTGCAAGGTCATTATCTACTGAAAAATCTATTGTACCATCGCCGTCTTGGTAAGTTACAGTAATTCTTGTTTCAGTATTACTGCCAACCATTGCACCAACAATGTCTTGTATTCTTTCAGCAACCAATGAAACTGCACCAGAAGAAACAGAAAAATCTGCTGCTGTAAATGACGCAATACCTTTATTAGATGTTGTAGCATCCTCTCCTGTAATAGTTATTTTTCTTCCTGAAACTGCTGTATCAATACCTTCACCAGCAAGAAATTCTATATTGCCACCTAATGAAACTGATCCTTGAGTTGAACTTTCGTCTGTAAATGTAATACTAGAATTTGCTAATTGAGTATTTGTAATTCCACCACTTTTAATTGAAACTGCACCTGAAGAAACATCAAAATCTGCTGAAGCAAAAGAAGCAATACCTTTATTAGATGTTGTAGCATCCTCTCCTGCAATAGTTACAGTTGTTCCTGTTGCTGAAGTATCAATACCAGCACCACCTGCAATTGTCATTGTTTCAGAATCTAAATCTATATCTATTGTTCCACTATCAGAAGTTACATCTAAATCTTCTGCTGTTACTTTGTCATCAACATATTTTTTAATACTTTGTTGTGTTGCCAAGTGAGTTGCTGAATCACTTGCCATATTATCTTCATCTTTAATACCTGCACCAGAATAAGTTGTTGCTGAAATATCACCTACTCTTAAATCACCATCTGCTACAGTTAAATTTCCATTTGAACTTGCTGTTGCTGTTGTAGTACCGAAAGCAAATTTATCTTCACTTTCATCCCAAAACATTATAGCATTATTACCAGTTGATCCTCTTTCTATAATAATACCACTATCATCACTATTGGATCCTACACCACTATTTAATTCTAATAAGTTATCAGTTACAGCTGTATTTGTAGTTGATAAAGATGTAGTTGTTCCTGATACAGTCATATTTCCTGTAACAGTTAAATTACCTGCAACAGATAATCCATCACCACTTCCTATTTCTACAACAGTTGAATCTGTAGATGAAATTACATTACCTGTAATATTAATTGTACCAGCAGTTAAATTTGAAATACCTGCTATTGTAGTTGCACTTGCACCTAAAGATATTGAAGTTGATCCAACGGTTACTGCTGAATTAGCTAAATTAGCATTTGTAATACCAGCACTACCAGATAACATTGAGTTAACAATATTAGATACTGTATTGTTAGAGGCATTAATTGTTTTGTTTGTAAGTGTTTTTGATGTACCTGAAAATAATGTATCTAATTGAGATAGTAATACTCTACCTTCGGTACCACCATCAGATAATAATATCTTATCACCTGCTGCTAGTGTAGCACTCTCTAAATCTGTTGCGTTGTCTATATTAACAATTGCTTCTACAGCACCAAATTCTAAAGCAGAAGCACCTGAATTAACTTTTAATACTTGTCCTGCACTTCCAATAGATAATGAAGCACCTAAACCACCATGTGTTAAACCTATTGTTTCGCCTGATTGATATTCAGCAAGACCTGTTGCTACGCCATCTGTATATACTGTTCTTATCGGTGTTTTATCAGCCATTTTTTATATTTATCTCCTCTAAAACTGAAACAAAGTTATACCTGAATCAGCTAAATTTTGTCCATTTGCTAATGTAAATGTATTATCTCCAGTAAATACATACCTGTCATCTATTACGCTGTTAAAATTAAAAGTTGCAGCTGCACTTGATAAACCTCCTGCAGCTGTATATAAAGGTACTTGCGAAGCAGTTTGTTCAGAATTACCAGAACCTGTTGATACTACTGATATTTTTTTTGTACCTGCTTTTGAACCTGCTGGTAAAGTTACACCTTCAGCAGATATTGAAAGTTGACCAGTACCATCTGAATCAACAATTGCACCTCCTAAATCCATTGTTTGTCCATGAAGATATAAAGTTTTCCATCTTTTATCAGCTGTACCTAAACTTCTTGTATTTGTTGCGTCTGGAACAATGTCTTGGTCAACAGCAGATAAATCACTTGCGACTTCTCCAAAATCATACTTACCTGTTGATGAATTATATTTTAAAGCATAACCATTTTGTTGAGCAGAGGTATTAACATCATCCATTTGTGATATTTTTGTTGAACCACCACCACCAATAGATGACATTTGTTGGGTTACTAATTCTTTAAATCTAGTAAATTCTTTTTTAAGTGAAGCTAAATCTGTAATTTTATCTTCTGCTAATGGTACTTTATTCTTTTCAGCAATTTTAGATAACTCTTTTACAATTTCATTTTGGTCAAGTTTTAATTCTTCTTTTGGAGCGTCTTTACCAATTGTAGGTGATGTGATTTCTTGAGCACTTAAATCTACCAATGTAGGTTCTACAAGTAATTGATTTGCTGTGTGAACAGCCTCTTTTATATCTTCTAAAGTTTTTTCTTCTACTTCAGGTTCTTTAATCTCAATTTCTTTATCAAGTATTAAAGGCTTTTCTTCTTCAGGTTCGGAATCATATTTAACTTCATCTGGATCAAAACCATCTTTTGCATTTTTATTTTTTTCTTCTTTTAATTCATTTATAAATTTTTCTAATTCTAATAATTTCTTTTGGTCTTTTTCTTGTTGTTCTTTTATAACTTTTTTCTCACTAGCTATTGCTTTGAAAAAATCAGTTATTTCTGAAGCCTTAACAGATACTTTTAAATTTTTTGTATCTATTAAACTTTCATTTTCATTTATAGAAGATTTAGATTTTTTTTGTTCTTCTATAGCCTTAAAAAAATTTAATAATTCGTTTGACATAATTATTTTGTAACTTCTGGTGTTATTGTTGCAATACCTCCATGCACTCTTTCAATCGTACTATCATTTAAAGTTAATTCAACATCAAATACATAACGACCTGCTGTTATTGCAGCTGTTTCAGAATTGGTTAATTTTAATCTGTAAATACCACTTGCAGCTGTAACTAAAGCAGTTGTAAAAGTTGCTGTTGCTGAAGTTGAATCATAAGATTTTCTTATTTGACCAGCTAAAGTCATACCAGAAATATCTACAGCAGTTGTTCCATCCGATGTAACTGTAAATTCTTCACTATAATTTGAGCCTTGGTCTATTGTTATATTAACAGCAGTCTTTTGTGTAGTTCTTGCCATTTTATTTTCTTAATTTTCTAATTTTGTTGATTAATTTTGATTTAGTCAATCTTCGGTCTAACTCTACACCTAATTTACGACCAATCTTTTCTAATTGTAGTTTAGTTTTTTTCTGTAAATCTTTAATACTTTCTTTAGATATTTTGTTTTTAGGAACATCATATCCCGATAAGATAAAATTTTGTAGTTTTTTTAACCATCCCATAACTATCTCCTATAGTTTGATTTATACTACTATTTATAAGATTTTTTTATTTTGAATTGAAATCAGACTCTTTAACAATGCCTTGATTATCATGCCCTTTTGCTGGGGGTTTGTACTGACCTTTTTTCCATCTTTGACCAAAGTTAAAAGATAATGATATACGCCAACCATCTGAACCTTTTTCTGTAGTCATATTAGGTTCTACTTCGTGGGTTAACCAACCAGGAAACATTATTAAACGACCTGGAATAGGTTCATAATAAACTTCTCTCCAACTATGTTTAGGTTTTACTGAATTCCTTTTATATATAGGAACTTGACAATGAGCTTCTCCTCTAGGATCTGTAAACCAAATACGACCACAATGTTTTGGTGCTTGAACATAATAAACACCTGAAAATAATGCCCCAGGATGTACGTGATTTCTATTATGAGAATATTTGTAATTTACATTTGCCCACATATTATCACAATATGCTTCTGTATCTACATCATAACCTTCATGGTCAAAAATCTCTCTTTGCATTTTAAAGAGTTCTTTTGTAATATAATTAAATTCTTTGCGATGGTGCATATCTACTGCACTATGCCAACCTAAAGAATTGGAACGAACAATACCTTTTTCATCCCTATTTTTCCAAGCTGTAATACCTTTAATAAGTTTAGCATTAATTTCTTCAGAATTTTTTAAATCTTTAAAATATATTTGAGTAGGAAAAAAACTTTCCTGCATTACCTTATATGTAGGTTTATGCTCTATTTTTTGATTATCTTTTTTCTTTTTCTTTACCATAGTAATTAAACATAAGTTGGACCATGTATCCATCCAACAATAGCAAATCTTTTACCTTTAGTTACCTTAGTAATTCTATGGGGTAAAAATGATGGGAATATTATACAAGTTCCTTTTTGTCTTAATGCCTCTTTGTGTACATTAGTACCTATAAATTCCATATCACCTCCAACATAATCTTCTGGATCTGATAATTGAATTGTAAAACTTAATTTTCTATGTGGTACACTATTACCAGCGTCTATATGCCAATCATAATGACTTCCTTTTTCATATCTCATTATCATAGGTGCGTCAACATCTAAAAATCCTGAAACATCAAATTTAAATCTTGCATTATTAGCTTGTTTAACTAATTGTAAAACTCTAGTAAGTGGCCAACCTTCTTTATTAATTGGCATAATTTGTTGTTCAACATTACGAAGTTTTTTATCTAAACCTCCACCAACAACCTCTCCTGACATCCATAATTCTTCTACTAAAGAACTAACAATACTATCACATTGTTTAGGTTCAAAAAATGTTGTATGTATAATTGAACAGAATAAATTATTTGCTTTTAAATTAACTGATACTGAATTTTGTGCATTTTGATTAGGTGGTTTATCTCCTATTATTACAGTACCGTCAGAAGTTCCATCTTTTTTTATTTTCATTTTTTCAGCAACATCTCTTTTAGGTAGTTCACTAACTAAATTTCTAATACTTTCTACTTTTTTTCTTTTACTTTTTGCCATAATTATCCTTTTTGATTCGCTTCTTTCACATTTCCTATATTTTTCGGGTCTATTACTGCTTGCATATTAAAGTGTATAAATCTAAATTTTTCTTTACCTTTATGATGTATATATGCGTGTGGCATATATGAATTAAAGAATATAAATTGTCCAGGTTTTACTGTATAATGAACTTGACTATTTGCATAATTAATTATTTTGTTATCTTTTACTCTCATATCCGACATCATTTTACCAGGTCTTGGATCAACAAAAAATGGATGTGATGTTTTTTTACTTGCTTTTAAAAAATAAAATCCTGATATATGATTATTACCGTGCTGATGTATGTCGTGGAAACCACCTTGTTCAGGAAATTCTTGTACCCATAATTCTGTTAACATAGGTACTTTTGCTGTCAAATCATAACCTTGCCAAGATAAAATATTCCAAGATTGTTGTAATATTAAATGTGCAATAGGTTTAAATTCTCCATATTGCCAAAGTAATTCACTATGATATGAATTAGGTATACCTAATTTTTTCTTTTTATAATCGTCCTTAACTCTTTGTATAATAGGATCACTTGCTTTATTTAAAGGCTCAACCCATTCAGGTTTTTGTGCTATATAAATTGGACACTTAAAAATATCTTCTACAGTAAAATTTAATGCTGGTTCTTGTTGCGATACGCTTTTTTGTGTTGATATAAACAAGTTCTCATTATTATCACTATTATTTTCTTTATTCATTGTCATTACTTTCATACTATTTATGGATATTATAACATATCACTTTTAAAAAGTCAACCTTTTATAGTATATCTCTTATCTTTCATTTTTCTACCACCTCTACCTGGTCTGCCTTTATTTAATGCACCCCATTTAGGTTGTGTCCATCCTCTTCCAAAATTATCTGTTATTTTTAAAAGGTCTTCCCACTCTTTTCTTTTTCTTTCTCTTACAGCTTCTTTTGATATGCCTTTTTCTTGTTCAGTAGGTTGTCTATTTAAAGATTGTCTTTTAGGATTCATATGTAACATAACATTACCACTATTAGCAGCGTTTAACCAATCTTTCATTTTCATTGATTTATTAGGTTTATATTCTTGCGACCAACCACCTGTGATTTGGTTTTGTATCATACGACCTTTACCTGCAGATTTTTTAGGTTGTCTCCACCACCACCTTGATATACCTCTACCCATATCCATCATTTTTTTCAAAAATTCTTTAGGCTTTTCTTTAAACTTTCTAAAGTTAGAAGCATTGTCTTCTGCTAATTCTTGTAAAATATGTTCTCTACGCCAACGCCATTCTCTTTGGTCTGCTGTTTCTCTATGGTCGTATTCAAATTGTTGTAATTCTGCTAATGTTATTTTGCCTTCAGCAAATGCTTTTTTCTTATCAGCATATGCGTGTAAGCTATGAACTTCCCACTCATAGTTTTCTGGAACTTTTATTTTGTTGAATTGTTTTGGTATGTGTTTTTTGAAATCAAATGTCATATTATATATATAATAGATTTATCTATCTATGCCCATTGTAAAGATACACCGTGAATTTTAACCTTATTGTTTGCCAAATTAAGTTTCCATCTCATACTTTGACCACTAGGTTGACCAGAGATAGTTGCTTGACCAGTTAAAATTCTTTGTCCACTTGATCCTGTAACATATCCTGAATCTGTTAAAGTTGCTGTAGTAAATGTACTACCACCATCTCTACTAACACTAGCAATAATATCTGTATTTAAAGTAGGGGTTGCTACATCTTCTTCAAATACTACTACTCTAGCACTTGTAGCGACACTTTTTGAAGCAAAAGCTTCTGACACTATTACTGAAGTTGCCGTAGTTCCTGCAGTTGTTCCTGATCCTGTTAATAATACATAACCATCTTCACCACTACTTTTTGGTGTTGATGGACCACCTTCATTTGTAGAAGCAACATAAGCTGGGTCTCCTGTTCCACCACCTGCGGCTCCAGCACCTCCTTCAGTTGAACCAGATGTAACTTGTGGATGACCAAAATAAGATGATCCTCCACCTGATGATCCGTGAGCACCTGAACCATCAAATCCTCCACCGCCACCTCCATAGTAACCAGCGCCTCCGCCAGCACCACCTTGAGTTGGAACTCTATCACCACCATATAAAAATCCACCATCTCCTTGAGCAGCTTGTGGACCACTAGATTCTCCACCTGCAGTCTGCGAACCACCTTCACCTGCAGCTTGTCCTGAACCATCTTGTCCAGTTGCACCACCACCAGCTCCAGCAGCTCCAGCAGCATGACCTCCACCGCCACCTCCTCCACCAGCAATTAACATTATAGCGGGACCACTTTCTTGGTCTACAACAGCAGTACCTACATAAGCTAAACCTCCACCACCACCTTGGTGTCCTGCAATTCCACCACCTCTTCTATTTCCTGCAGTTGTACCTGAGTCAGCTGGATGGTCTCCACCAAATCCTGCCTTTGGAGAACCAGTTCCTAAACCAAGTTCACCTGTAACTGTATAAATTGTTTGACCTGGACTTACTCCAACAGTTCCTGTAGCAAATCCACCTCCACCACCTTCTTGTGTTCCACCTTGTCCAAATCCTCCTCCACCACCTGCACCCCATAACTTAGCAACCATAGAAGTCATACCACTAGGTACTGTAAATGTACCAGGGGATCCTACTTCTTGGCCTGGGTTAGTACCAGCTGTTGATGGACCAGGTTCTGTTACAGAAGCTATAGCGAAACCTGCACTATAACAAGCAGAAACAGGAGCAGTTGCATTTTGGTAACAATCAGTTGTAGCACAATAGGTATCATTTGATCCTTCTGCTTCATCCGTACCACTTTCATCATGGAATTCGTCCACAACACCATCTACTAAATTAAATACAGTTAAACCTTCGTTAACTGCCATTTTAAAACCTAATAAACTTATATTATATGCGTTTGTATCTTGTTGAGCTGTACATACTACTAATTTACTAGCAGCAATTGCAGCTGAACAAGAAATATCAGCATTTTTTATCGTATTATCTAGGATATTTTCTGTGGTTATTCTAGTTGTCATATCTATATTTATTAATATCTCCTATGCTGGCAATTCTCTTATAACTATTTGCACTCCTGCCGCTGGAGCAGCTGCAAAAGTTAATGTTGTGCTTGAAACTGTATAATCTGTTGTTGGTTTTTGTAATACACCATTTTCAGTTACCAATACACTATTCACAGTTACTCCTGAAGTTACTGTAAATCCTGTAGTTGAACCATCACCTGTAGCTGAACGTGTTACAGTTGCAGGTAATAAATTTGAAAATTGAATTTTTCTTATTGCTGTAACGTTGGTATCATACATTATGAATAAATCGTCATCAGCAGGTGTAGCTGATAATTCTGTTTGACCTGTAAATGTACTTGTACTTAATAAAGAACCTGCGTCATATACTTGTCCTAAAAATACTACAAATACTGTTGCACTTGATTCTGGAGCAGCTGTAAATACTATTGAAGCACCACCACTTGCTATATTATATGCAGATTCAGGTTCTTGTAAAACACCTGCTACTGATACTATTATAGAGCTTGATGACCCTACTGTATAGTTTAAACTAAAAGTTGTTGTTGAACCATCCGCGGTCAATGATTGTTTTTCAAATGCTCCGTATTCGGGTGTTCTTCCTATATAAGCCATAAATTAATTAATTCCTTTTTCTATATTACTATTTATACAAATTTTTACTATGCCCACGATAATGATACTCCGTGAATTTTTACTTGATTATTTGCAAGTGCTAACTTCCATCTCATTGACTGTCCACTAGGTTGTCCAGATATAGTTGCTTGACCTGTAAGTATTCTTTGACCTGAAGCACCTGTTACATAACCTGCGTCTGTTAAAGTTGCATTAGTATATGTACTACCACCATCTCTACTAATTGAAGCTATAACATCTGTATTTAATGTTGGTGAATCTATATTTTCCTGAAATACAACAATTCTACTTGTAGTTGGAACTGATCCAGCACTAAAAGCTGTTGATATAACACTTGTTGTTGTAGCAGTAGCAGGTGCACAAGCTGTTATTAATACATAACCATCTTCACCACTTATTTGAGGAGCACCTTCATTTGTACACGCAACATAATTTGGATCTGCTGTTCCCCCACCTTCTGC
>VTLG01016261.1_pt1 | contig 44099 bp, 52 predicted proteins | sample 4694571 | NCBI WGS metagenome assembly VTLG01 (sample SAMN12604809, study PRJNA352737) | marine metagenome | biome: ENVO:00000447; feature: ENVO:00000209|ENVO:00000569|ENVO:01000036; material: ENVO:00002151; isolation source: viral sequences binned using virsorter ...
AACCTTGAAAGATCTCTGGCAACTCTATCCCAAAGAATAGATTCTTCAACCTGCCAACGCTTCTTGTCAGCTTCGTTCTCTGCTCTCTTAACCTGAGCAACAGTTTTTAAATACTCATCAGCAACCTCTTCCTCAACACAATCACCTTCATGTGACTTACCACAATTAGGACATTGCTCCAAGGCAGCAGTTGTCATTCCTTCAGCAACCTTCTGCTCTAACTTAACATCAGGGTCAATAACAATCTTATTCTTTACATTCTTCTCTTTGATTTCCTTTTCCTGTTCATCAGGACTTTTGATAGGATCAACAGAAGCATCTAAAAGAAGTACTTCTTTCAAAGATGGATCCTCTCTCCAGTTAGAAACAGACTCTCTGTTCAATCTCTTGTCTGCTTGCTTCTTATAGAGACGTGCTGCTTGACCAGCTTTCTCCTTTGCACGCTCCTTATCACCAGCGACGGCTGCCTTCCCACGCTCAACATCTGCTTTCTTAGATGCTGCTAAAGCAGTATCTGCAGAGATCTCATCAAGCTTTAGATAGATGCTACTCAACTCATCAAGAGCCTTCTTCTGCTTATAAAAATCCGTCATGGTATCAGAGTACTACTTTTTTCTATATTTATTTAGGAATTTCTTAAACGTCCTAACTGTAGCACCAGGAGTTTTCTCCTCCACATTCCTTAAATGACCCAAAGTTCCTACTAAATTATTGGGATGACCTTCCTTATCTCTGATCCTACGGTCCATTTTGACCTCAGAATATGCCTCACTGACATCACCTATCCAGGACTTGAACATTATATTATCTTCAGTAACACTAATCAAATAGTTAGTACCACGACGAATAATACGTCCTCTTAATCCTGTATGATCATTCTCAATAAGATCTCCTACATTAAAGATTTTTTTGTGGAAGAAATGCTCACGCAATGCTTTCCAGTCAAGTCTAGATGCAATCTGCCATAAAGATTCTTTAACAGTTGCTTTATCTTTAGTCTTGATTGATCTTTTAAGTGTATCAAATAAACTCTTTGCTACCTTATTATCAATTGCTTTAGGCATTCCTGTAAGGAAAGTCTTAAAGTCATCCTCTGCTGCTGCCTTTCTTATCTTAGAGGCAGACATTCCCTCGACGCCCTCAGCATCGGGATCACGTTCCCCTGCTGACACAACGTTAATGTTCTCAAAGTCATAGAGTTCACCGTTGTACTGTTGGGCGAGTTTTTCGAACTCTGACTTTCTGTCAGCACCAACCATGATGTTGATACTACTGTAGCCGTCTTCATTTGCTTTCTTTAATACATCGAATATGGTTTTCATATCTCCATCATTAATGATATTCTCTCCATGTTTCGGATATAACTGCCTCATAAAAGCAATCTTATCATCTGGGTTTAATGGATTCTTCTTATCATCCTGAGTTCTGGACGGAAATATTTTATAGTCCCCACCTGCTGCTTCACTCTTTGCAGCATTCATAAGTTTTTCATGTCCAACCGTGGGTGGATTGAACCTTCCAAAGGCAACTGTAACAGGACCAAGATCTTCCTTGGATACTTCATCACCTTCAGGAGCAACACCTTTTCCTGCTGATGCGGCTGCTTGTGGTGCAGCTGCTTTTGCTGGAGAACTAGGTTCGTGACCTGCTGGTTTAGATCTTGGATCTTCTGGCTTAGCAGATCCCCTTGCTTTAGTGAGAGTTAACTCACCATGATCAGTATAACCTTTATAGTTACCTTCTCTATCATACCAGTTACCATGCCCATCAGAAACTAACCCAAGCATCCTGGCCTTCTCCACGGCCCTGGAAGTCTTGGGTGCTTCAGATAAGAATTGTAAAAGAGTTTTCATTATTACTGCTTACCGTAACTGTATTTATGGCCTTATTTCCTTAACTACATTTGTAATCTTCTTATCATGCAGCAAAGATTTAAACTCTGGAGTAAAAGTAGCAAAGAACTGAGGCATTGCTGTAAAGTCTCCTTTATATCTTAATTCAATCTTCAATAAATGATAACCTGATTTATACAAATCAAAGAATACCTTAGCACGTCCTGGAACCATAGTCTCTTTCTTATTTAACCTCATCTCTGCTTTTCCTTTCGCAAGAGCTGCTACAGCAGTCATAATAGTTCCATGTTCAAATACAGCAGCTGGTGAAATATATGGATGCCCATTCTTATACCTTCCAGTACCTTCCACCAAATAAAATGAAAACTCATTCTTTTCCCATGTAGTTAACTCATCATAAAGACTTAACTTTAATGTTCTATTCAATAATACAGCAGCTAAAGTTTCTCTAACATCCTCTTTATTCATTATATCCTGGAACCCTTTATACAATGGGTTCAACTTACCACCTGTACTCTGAAGCCTCTTATTAATAAACTTTCTAAATTCCCTCTGAAGTTTAGCAGGAAGTTTTCCATTAGCACCATCTGCAACCTCATCCATACCCTTAAGATTAATCAAAGGAATAGATTCCACACTTCTATCAGGTTTTAATCTCTTAACCTTTGTCTTCCAAAGTTTTATGGCATCATTATAGTTATCTGGATCCAAATGATGAACATCCTCTGCAATACCTTCTAATGGTGTTTCCTTATCTTTACCTCCATTATGAGGAGGACAACAAGCTTCTTTAATAAGTCTGGCAAAAAACTTAATACGATGCTCATCTAACTCATCTCTCACATCTTTAAATTTTGAACCCTCAATAAACTTAGAGAAAGCATTATTAATAAGAGTAGGACTATCATGTTCAAGTTCAAGTTTTTTCTTTAAAGATATCCCAACATAATGATCCTTTGGTCCATTAAATTTTAAAACATTGTCAGAAGAATTATAATCCTTCATACCAAAAGCTTCTATCTTAAAATCCCCAATATGTTGGTGCCACTGATTACCAGTAAGATAAACTACATCTGGTTTCCTACCCTTTGGTTCAACTGATTGTCTTGTTCCAATAACTGCTGATATAGCTCCTGCTAAATCATTCCATATAGCAGTCTTATCAGTATCACTTGCTTTGTCTAAATCACATTTAGTAAGTAATCCATTCTTAGTTGCATTTCCAGCACCATCCTTAACTAAATTATCATCAGCTAAATTCTTCATTGAAGTCCAATAAAGATCATGAAACTTTCCCGCATTGCCAGCAACTTGTAAGTCCTGTGTATCTACAAAGGACAATCCAGCATAGAATCCTTCAGATCTTTCTAGTCCCATCTCAAATACTTTTTCAAGTATTTAGATTATAAATCTCCTTCTTTTCTATTCTCTGAACTAGAAATATCAAATGAACCTGCAGGATATCTCTTTGTTAACTTTTGGAAGTTCATCTCCATCAGTTCATCAAAGGTAGTATCCAATGCCATACATGCCTGAGCAATATACCATAATACATCACCTAGTTCTATCTTCATGTGACGTATATTATCCTCATTATATGGTTTACCTTGTAGGATTATCTTCTTTACAATCTCTGTAAACTCTCCGGCTTCTGCACTAACACCTAAAGCAGCAGTCAATAGTTGAGGAACATTAGCATTCTCATCCAGTTCCTCTAACCTTTCAACCAAAGTCTCAGAATCAAGACTAGGCTTACTTGTAACCTGCCGAACGAAGTTAACATACTTTGCTTGATCAATCTTTGCCATTAGAATTTAAAATCTTTGAATGACTTTTTAGCTTTACTATCTTCATTATTATACTCTTCTTCTTGTCCACTGTCAACCAGGTCCTCTTGAGCACTTTGCTCACAGTCATATAACCTCATCTTTGCTCTGTCAATACCAACCATAAACCTCCTATTAATCGTAGGATCATTATACCTATTCTTAAGTTGCTTCACTAGAATTTGTCCCAGTCCTTCCAACTCTTCTGAAGAAATAAGGGCAAACATAAGGTCAGCAGTAGCAGGGAGTCCAAAAGACTCAGAGGTGTCAGTAAGGTCGAGATCAGAACTAGCGTAACCGCTACGAGTAGTTTGAGTGGCAGATACAATCGGAACGTTCGCCTCAACTGCGAGACCCCGTAGTTCTTCTGCGATCGCTTTGATGTAAGAGTAGGAGTTGACCGTTGTGTTTCCTCTATATCGGGATGACGCACAAATATTAAGATAGTCTATGAATATTATATCAGGTCTGAACGATTTCTTCAAGGCCAACTCATTAAGCAATGCTTTGAAGTGTCCTGAATGAGCAGACGCAGTAGGATACTCTTTAACAATAAGTGTTCCTTGTGTCTTCTTGGCAAGAGCAGTTACCTTACTCTCAAACATTGGTTTAGGAAGATCAGTAATCTCCTGTATGTTTACATTCAGAAGGTTTGCATCAATACGCTCAGCAATTTTCTCTTCTGCCATCTCCATAGTAATGTAGAGTACATTAGATCCTCGCAACAAACTGGAGCTAGCCATATGACACATAAACAAAGACTTACCCACACCTGTCCCAGCAAGAGCGATGTTAAGAGTCTTATTTGGAATACCACCTTTCGTAATCTTGTTAAAATATTCGAGATCAAACGGAATCTTATCTTCCTTCCTGTGGTACGATTCATACCTTTCTTCGTAGTCCTGGAGATAGTCATGTCCTATGTTGTTATCGAATGATACTGCTAGAGCATCTGAAAGAATACTTGGTATCGCATCTCTACCTTTCTTTTCATCCTTACCATCTGCTAGTTGTATGGATTCCATCAATGCCAAATAGATGGCACGATCTCTACACCACTTTTCACTAGTGTCTAAAAGCCAATCCCTATCAGCAGGATCATTATCCAGAACTCCTATGAGTTCTTTGACCTCCTTATAAAGATCCTCTGTAACATCATTACGTTTCTCTGCCTCAATATAGAGTGCCTCCTTAGAAGGCAACTCATCATATTCAGTAATGAAGTCAGCAATCTCTTCATAGACAACCTTCTGAGATGGCTGCTCAAAATAATCACCCTTTATAAAAGGTACTACCTTTCTAGCATAGTCCTCATTGTGAAGCAGATTTCGTAGAACCAACAGTTCAACATTATCCATAGTGAAGATAAGTGCTCATAATATATTTGGTGTTACTGACAGGAGGTTCACCAGAATGGGGATACTCCCATGTTGGTGGGAAGATAGAAACGTACCCTTGAATAGGGGTAACAACTCTCTCCTGGTACGGGAATAATGTACACCCGCCCTCAGTAACTGTGTTCAAATAGAACAACATGGCAAGACAGCGTTTAGCAGAAGCATGATCAACAACATCAACGTGTTCATCAAAACGATCTACTCCACCGACCTCATATCTCTTGACCCTAAACTCTTCAAAAAATTGAGGAGTAGGTATATACTTTGCTGCTTGTACATGTTTCTTGTACTCAGCAAGAGTATCGAGAACATAATCTATGAGGGTTGGAACTATCTTAGCATGATGCTTGTTCAAATTCAACTGTGTAAACGTTGGCTTCGATTCATTGTCAACACGCTCATGATGTACAGTATCATTTTCAAATAGTTCGACTAAACCATCACATACTTTGTCTGGTAAAACTTTAAAAGTCTGAACCATAACTAAACTCTTTCTTAGCACACTCATCAAGAGCCTGCATTATTTCAGGCGTAAAATACTTTTCAGGATTTTCAAGCATAGTTTTTGGGTAGACTTTACCCTCTGGCGTCTCAATTCGGTTTCCAACTCGTTTAAATACTTCGTATTTTTCTCCAAGTGAGAGGAGTCCGTAATAGGGGTCCAACCCCCTGTCAAAGGAGAGTCGTACTTCAACTTTCTTACCCTCTTTACTTAACCTTGATTTGTGAGTCTCCGCCTTGATAATATTTCCGACGACTTCTTTTCCATCCTTATCCTTTTTCTTTCCGAGATAAATGATCGAAGACGCTGCATATTTAAGTCCCGATCCTCCGCCCATCTCCTTAGTTGGTATGTAAGCTCCGACAACATCGTACGTGTGATTAGTAACTATCATTGGTATTTTAAGCTTACCAAGCTTTAATGTCAAGATCCTGAAAATACTTTTAACAACTTGAGCACGTGTCATATCACGAGTCTCTTTGCCAGCAGAAGCATCTTCAATTTCTTTGGTTGTACTCAACATCCCTAAGGAGTCAAGAACAAACATCATAGGTGGACGATTATCTTCATCCCCTAACTTATCTAGGATTTTTATACATTGACCTCTGAACTCCTGCACTGTAGTAACAGGAACAATGATCATCCGAGAAGAATCTATACCCCTCTCTTCAATCAGTTTCTTAGTTAGAGCAGACTCAGACTCAAAATAAATGACACCAGCTTCAGGATTATTGTCCAAGAAAGACTTGACAATGCTAAGAACAAAGAAAGTTTTACCCGTGCTTGACTCGCCCGCAAGTGCCGTAATTTTGTTCGCGGCAATCCCACCACGGATCGAACCTGATACCAATGCGTTAAGGATGTAACAGCCAGTATCGATAAAAGTATCACAGTCGCCTGCTGAAACCCCGTCACTAACGATTGAAGCGTACTCATTGTCAATCTCCTTTACTATAGTTTTCAAAAAGTTCATGTTAAATACCTAATAGTTTTCTTTGTCGTTCAAAATATCCATGGAGGATCCAGGAACTACTGTTGACCTTATCATCTCCACCGACGCTCCAAGCGAACTCCACCCTAGGGTCGTCATGATACTTCTCAACTTCTGGACAATTATCTTTTCCACGGTCACCCCCGTTCGCGAAGATTATTTTCTCAGAAATGTCAAGGCATTTTGCGATAGCCCCACACGCAGAATCATCTTCATCCTCCCAGGAAATAACGGCATCCACCATGTCCAAATGTCTTATGATCTCAGCACGTTCCGTCCAGGGTAAAAAATATTGTCCTTTCTTTCTTGTTAACCATTCGTTTGTATTGATACCTACTACAAGATAATCTGAGAGGTCCTTAGCCCTCTCAAAGTATCTTATATGTCCACCATGAAGAGGATCAAAACCACCAGTAACCAAACTCACTTTTTTAAAAAACATCAGTTAGCGATTCCTCTCTCCCGTAAAATTTTCTTATAAGGACCATTGGGATTTGCATCCCTAACATCCTTGACCTCCTTTAATAAATGATACAGTCTAGCATCACCACCTAAGGCAAGTGCCTTAACTATTGTTGATAGATCGGAATCGTTAATAGGTAGATCCATTAGGTAAAAAACAGTTCTAGGTTTACAGTCTTCTCAGTACTCCATCCAATAGAGTTGAGAATGATCTTAAGAGGTTCCAGAAATGACTTATTGAATTGTAAGTCATAGTCAATGTATTTGTCAAGGGCTAACTCCTTAGGAAAATCCTGTATAAAGGAGATTACATTTTCATGTATTGGATTTGGTTTTGACAAATAACAAAACTTGATCTTCTCACCATTCTGAATAAGTGAATACTTATGATCCAACTTATTCTGTTTTACATAATGATTATAAAGAAGTGCGCCACGACAATGTATAGGAGTGCCTTTCTCATAAATGGCATTCACAGACTTATACTTATCCACTTCAGAAACTGATCGTGGAAAAGCAATATCTTCGGGAGGCATAGACTTAAACTTCTGACGACAATCATCTATAAATGTGATGACATCATCTTCCGTCTCCGTCATGATCTTATTGAATGCATCCTTTAACATTTGACGACAAGGAGCAGGGGTTGAAGACTTAACTGCTTCAATACCCATAACCTTTAGTTTAGGATTCGCATAGCGAACCCCTTCACTATCCCACACGTTGAGGATATAACGTTTCTTTGCAGTCCAGATGCCTCGGTCAGCGATGTTCTCTCGCTTCATAAACATCTTCTGCTCATAGGCATTCACATAAGACGCAAGTTCGGCATACGACTTTTCAATGAATGGTTCAAATTGTTCTGCACACGCTTTGTCCAAGAAATTAACAACTTTCGTCTTATCAACATTCTTGTCCGTACCAAAGATAGTCTGAACAAGATATCCCAGATTGAGATATATGGAATCAGTGTCAGAAGCGATGACATAATCTTTTTGTTCTGTCTTAAGCAATCTATTTAGATACCCATTCATCTTATTCTCTATCCATCTGATAGAAAACTGTCCTGATAATGTTATTGCTTCAGCATTCTCTAACTTGTAATACCTAAAGTAGTTATTACCAATAGCGCCATAAGCACTATTAAGTTGTATCTTCTTCGCCATCTGAATGTTGTTACATCTAGAGATCTCCTTTTCCAGGCTCTTTGAAGGCGTCTTTTCATACTCTTGTTTGGCCGTGAGCATTCGCTTTTTAAAGGTGACTCGCTCTCCATAGATCTTCTCCATTAACTCCGGTAGAAATCCACGCACATCCTTACGGTATTGTGCTCCATTAGCAGCAACAGCATATTCCCCATCAATCTCTACCTCTCTGTCTAGAAGCCTCGTAACGCTCGCGCTGGGATGTCTAACCTCCCTGAGGGTCTCTGGACTGATATTGTACTGCATAATAAGATGAGGATAGAGGCTATTAAGGTCAAAACTAACAACCCAGTCATAGCTTCCCGGTTTCGGTTCTTTAACATATGCACCTGCGTACTTTTCTGATTTGTCAACTTTCTTCTTAGGAGGAATAACAATATTCCTTTTCTTGAGATAGTTATATATAATCGAATCCCACATCCGAACCTGATAAAACACATCGGTAAAGTTTACCTTTGCGTCATATGCCATAGTTAAAGCAAGTTCAATCAGTTTCATCTTGTCTTCCAGACGGTCAACAAGTTCCACGTCAACAACGTTATACTCTACGAACTTCTGCCAGTTTCCAGTATAGAACTCCTTGAATGTATCAAACTCAGAGTGATCTAACTTCTTCTGACCTAACTCAACTTCAGCAATATAATCCAGACGATATGATTCTCTATTAGTATAAGTGAATTTCTTATACAAGTCAAGGTAATCAAGTTGTGTCACGCCTCCCACATCAATAGAGATGTGTCTCCTACCTTTGATATAAACTTCTCCCTCTGTCACCAATCCCCAAGGTGACAAACGCTTCATTAACTTAAGACCCAAGACACGCTTTAAACGTCCTGCAATATAAGGTATGTCAAACAGTTGTACGTTCCACCCAGTAATAACTTCTGGAGTAAACCTCATCCACCATTCAATAAACTTATTGAGTAGTTCATGCTCATCCCTACATTCAATATACCTATGGTTCTTCTGCTGAACTTTGAATGGACCAACACCCCAAGTTATAATACCCTTGGTAGCATAGTCCTGAAGCGTGATACAAAGTATCTCCTCTATACATTCATTAACATCAGGAAACCCCTGCTCTGATTGGGTCTCAATATCAAGAGTGACTAACTTAATCTTTGATATATCAAACTTAATCTCCTTCTCAGGATACTTCTCAGAAATATACTGGTAGATATATCTTTCATTACCGTAAATATTAAACCCTTCTACATCATCATATTTCTTATAGAACTCTCTACAATCCCTAACATACCCTGGTTGGATAGGTTCTACATTCTTACCTTCTAACGTCCTAAACTTTGATTTACGCTTTGAATCCACGAAAAGAGTGGGTCTCCACTCCTCCCTATCAGTAAATGGTTCCCCATTGTCGTAACCCCTCACAAGGAACTGGTTGCCAACAAGTTGAACATTTGTGTAAAACTTCATTTAAAGAGTTCTTCGTATGCTGCTATCAGCTTAGTAGTAGGATCGACTATAGTTAGTATTTTATCAGAAGAAATCATGATCTCACTCTGAAATGTAATATTAAGTAGCCATGGTTTGAAAGTAAATTTCGCAGTAGGACTACCGTTCTTATATTCCTGAATGATATGAGGTTCAATGAGTCTGCAATCAGGTTCTCCTAACTCTGATGGTGCTTCTTCAACTTCCGCTATCAGATTCGTCCCGTCCAGTAGAACTAGAACTTTCGCGTCTTTCTTTGATGACATTTACTTTTTCTTCATAGGATACTTTAACATCTTCAACTGGATCCACCATTGTTACAATCCAGTTAGGATCAATAGGGATATCAGTTTGTTTGGATAGAGGCATCCAAGGGAAAAATGAAAGACCAACCTTTACCGGTTCGTCATCAGATGGAATGTCAGACTTGTTAAGTTTAACAACATAAGGATACCTTGCTAGATATCCAACGACCTTATCTTCAACAACCATTTCCTGGAAGTCTGCGATAACATCCTCACCAGATTTAAGCAGTGCAAGTTTAACAGACATTTGGTAGCATAACCTCTTTACATTATAAAGGATCGCCCAACGAAAGTCAAGCGATCCTATTTATTCTTAGACTAAGATACTAGAGAAACTCCTTTCGGGTGTGATGATCGGGGACTATTCTTCCCAGTTCAACCACGAGGAGTCCGTCGTCAAAGCTGACCTGTCGTACCTCTGTATCCTCGGCGAGCGTCCACTGTCTCTCAAAGGAACGTTGGGCCAATCCTTTGTGGACAAATTCTCCATCATTCTCTGATTCCGTTTTTTTGCCTTCCACAAATAGTTTTCCAAACTCCGTATAGACGGATACTTCATCTTTCTTAAATCCGGCAAGGGCGACTTCGAGTCTCGATTCGACATTGTTTACTTGGATAAGATTGAATGGTGGATAGTTGGAAGTGTGTGATACATTAAAAAATCTGTCTAGGTAATCATCATTGATTCCTATGCTGTTCCTCATGATCTTATCCATTAGCTCTGGAAGATCAGACGAACGGTACCTGGTTAGGTTACCCATGATAGTAGCTCCTTTAAAAGCGAGTTTGTGTTTTGTTGTCCCTTACGGCGACATACTAATTATAACACATCTTGTCTCTTCCCAACCATTAACATTGTACGTATAACCACCCCTTTTCTTTACTGCTTCCCCTAAAGAATGGTCATTACCACCCTCTTCCATTCTATCACCAAAGAAATGTAGTTCATCATCTGCAGTAAAATCTCTTAATATTTGACTCTTATCAGAACCTTTAGGTCCAATATCAAGACCAGTCTGTCCTCCAACTGCTACAGTTAAATCAGGAAACTGGTTCCTGATTCTCTCTGCTATATCCTGTCTCTCATTAGTCTGCCTATCCCATTCAATATATCTGTCTCTACCAACGAAAGGATCTTCTGCCCTACCAAGAATAGTAAAGTTAACACCACCTAGTCTTCTTTCAATATGATTTCCATTACGAATCATAAACTGACTATAATTTAGTTCATCATACAAAAATGACTGTACATCCTTAGGTAGTTCCCAGTCATCTCTATAGACATTATTGTCACTCTCATACACATCAGAACCAGAGCAGTTATATACTCTCTTACAACTGTTGTATATCTTAGGTGTAATCTGCTCTAAAGTTTTAACACGATCACTACCCGTGACAAGATAGACATCATTCTTAGAAATGAAATCTACAAAGACAGGTAAAAATTCACTGGTGATCCTCTGTCTGCTAGGAGTCAGAGTTCCATCCACATCAAAAATAAATTTTTTCAAAAACTAGACCCAACGAGTTACAGTAAGTTCTATAGAGTTATCATCCATTTCCCACTCTTCCTCGACTTGCCAACCATCTTGCTTGACTTGATCGTGGACCATCATTCTAGCATACTGTTGAGTAACTTTGTCAAGGAATCTTGATGGAGGAGTAGGTAAACTCCAAGTCTGTAGATCTGTTACTAGATCATAAACCTTATCTTCATCATTCCAACGGAAACCAATATCAGTTGCTATACAAAGATCAGCCTGAACTATAGGATGATTCTCAGCATGAAATACATTACCAACTACGAGTTCCTGATCCTGCTTAACTTCATGTCCAAGTAGATTCAATGCTTCAAGTAAAACTTCCTTCTCCTTTATCTTAGTCTTTATGTTCGTGAAGTGGGACATTTTCCTCTGTGGTTACCTGTTGTTGATAGTACTCTGGTTTGTGTTCAACATTCTGGACGACTCCGAGTCTTTCCTCAACTCTCTTGGTGAGGTTCTCGCAATCATTACCAACGATACCTATGACCTCTTCAGTCACAGACCCATCCTGTTTGATGGTGAATTTAATTGTTTGTTGTGGCATTATTTATCCGGGGTTACCTTCTTCTTGCCAATGTTATACTTAGTCTCTAACGTCCACTCATCCTTCTCTTTAAAAGCAAGAACTTTAATCTGATTAAGTGGTGCAATATCTGAAATAGAATCTGCCTTAACGACTTCTATGAGACCCCAATCAGAAAGCAACTGAGTAATGCGGTTCCGACGCTGAATGTCATTAGAAGTAAGGTTAGCGTGCTTCCCATCTAGTGCAAACAGCTCCTTAAAATGGACAATATAATATCTTCCCTGCTTATGCAGGATGTGGCATGATTGATATAACTTCTTTTCCTTGCGAGATGCTACACCAATTCTTGTAAGAGTCTCTCTAACCTTTAAAAAATCATCTGGTTCGTTTAGGTGAACCTCAACCATCAGTTCCTGATTCCAGTTAACCTCAGGCTCCTTAACAACAGTCATCTTATGCCTCCAGTATCAAGTCGTTGTTTAATAAAATCCAGTTGTTCGTTAGTAAGAAGTCTCAGAGCCTGCAATGCCTTTTCATTGCTATAACCATAATATCTTTTGACAATATTAAGATTTTGAATCTTATCCTTTTTTAACCAAGGAGAGAATCGCTTACGTTTCCTCAGACTATTTAGATAAAATTGATATTGCATGTCCTTATCCAAATGATTATGGAGGTTCATTTCATTTGCATGAAGAACGGTGTCAAAATGTCCACTGAGACACCGATTAACAATATAAGCAGGGTAATCCTTAATACAATCTGGATCATCATAAGTTAAATCATCCTTATTAAAGGTAACAGAGTTGAGCCAGTCCTTCAGTTCAGTCATAATACATGATAGGGATCAATCTCTTCCCCAAACTCATCAATATCTCTTACTAGATTAGCATACTTTTCATCCGACTTGGCAAACTTCTGTTCTTGTTTGGTTGTATAGTGTAATAAAACTGGATTAAAATGTTCCCAATGCTTCTGTTCTTTCCACCCATGTGTCACATCCTGAACAGCAAAAAGACTACCTAAGATCTCAAGACGACTGAGGATAATCCATACAGCGTACTCATCCACAATCCTTGGATTAGGAATAGGAAAAAGAATCTCGTTCTTTTTGAACATCTCCATGAGTCCAGAAAGTTCTTCGAGTTGTTGGATGATATATTTGTGGACATTATTGTTAAGCAAGATTACACCAAGGCAATACTTATATACCTCAGACCTTCCACCTAGATCATAGATGGCAGCGTCAACTGTATCAAGTTGTTCTCTAATATTCTTACCACCACCCGTATTTGGGTCATGACGGAATCCAAACTCTTCTCTACCATATACATCAAAATGACAATAGGTATCAAAGAGGTATTGTACATCATCATAGAAGATAGTATCTGAATCAAGATATAAGATATTACAGTTTTCATTTTGAAAATACCTAAGATTATACCATCGATGAATTGACCATGCATTAAGCATGTCATGATCAAATCCCTCAACAAAAGGTTGAACATTTACTTTATACTTGTCAGCAAAAGGAGTGGGGATAAAAGAAGGGTCATCGCAAAAAAGATAAACAGGTATTTCATTATTAAATTCTCTTAAAGAAGAGATGCTATGTTCGAGACGTTTGAGTTCATGTTGATTATAGTGATCATGCTCACTCATCTTATATGAGTATAGCACAATATTCTTATCTTTTTGATTGGTTCTCCATCGGAGTTTATCCAGTTTCTCTCTTTTATTCATCAAACATACCTTCATACTCCTTCATAAGTCCACCACCCCAACCTTCTGCACTATCTCCATCTATCTCTATCTTCCCAGTTACCCTAGGATCAGACTCTTGATATGTAACAACTAAAACTATTCTACGTCCTTTCTCAGGTAACTTATGACAATGTAGCAACCCAGGGAATGTAATAATATCATCTATCTTTGGCTCATGCGAAACCTCTTTAAGGTCACCACTAGTGTAATCATGAATAATAGTTTTACCACCTGCATCATTTAAGTAGACCAACATATTACTATGTGGGAAAGGATGATCTACATGAGGGAAAGTTATTTGCTGCTCATTTGGTGCAGCATCAACCGCATTAAGATTGACTCTAAAAATACAATCAACATCAATCTCATTATACTCAAAGATCTCTTTAACTATATCCCCTACTAGATGTAAATATGGTGAAATACCATATGGAAATAGTTTATTACCTGGACCAGGTGCTGGTCTGTTTATAACACAATGACTATAAAATGGTGGATTAGAATACTGATCTAGGTAATCATCCACAGTACCTTTAATTTTTCTTAAACCAGTAGGAGCTGGTTCTGTAACTGTTTCTTGCCAATACCAGGGAAAATCACCACCCAAGACCACTTCCCTAAACTCCAAATAGTTATTGGTAAAAGGATTCTTCAGTTGTCTTATAAATTTTTCCATCAAACCAATCCCTCCTTTTTTAGTTTGTCAAAATTGTAGCATCCTTTAAAGTTAAGTTTTATCTTTGAAGGTTCTGGATCATAGTTCAATAATAAAAGTTCCTTTCTTTTATTTTGATCTCTCATATACTCGCCAACAGAACGCATGGTATAGGTAAGATCGAACTCAGCAGCTCTCCAATCCTTAAACCTATCCTTAACCATCTGATCTGAGTTATAACTGATTAGTTGATGAACAGAATACCCGTTGCAATCGTCAGCAAACTTATCGTGATCAAATCCTTTATGCGTGGATCCTTTATGTCCATAGAGGTTATCCTTAATGTCATAAGGAGGGTCAAGGTAAACAAAAAGATCGTCATGGGTCTGTTGCTCCATTATGTAATCATAGGAATAGTTTGATATATTCCAATGACCTATTATTGTTTGATATTCTGGTAACTTTTCGATTCCTCGCAAAGAAAAGTTGGAGACTGATGCCTGCTTAGAAAATGAGGACGATTCAGTAAGCCCGCTAAAACTGCACTTGTTAACAATATAAAAAGAAACGGCCCTATCAATGCTCGATCTTGTTCTGTCATTGATAACTTCCTTGGAATCGTTAAAAAGTTTCCTTGCTTCTTCTGGATCTGAATGAGCAGACTTTATAGAAACAAGTTCATCTTTTATTTCAACTCCAAACATCTGCAGTTGTTGCCAGAAGTTTACTAGAGGTTCATAAAGATCATTAACCCAAATCTTAAGATGAGGGTACTTCTTACTTATATGAATAGCAACACTCCCTCCACCAAGGAAAGGTTCCCTGAACTCCACATAGTTACGGAGATCAGGAAAGTACTGATCCATCTTGGTGATGGCACGAGACTTACCACCAGGATAACGAAGAGGTGTCTTAAAAGACTTTAGTGATTTCATCTTATAAGCATAGGATGGTCTTCCTCCCATCTATGATCAAACCGATACTCCCCAGGAGCGCCAAAATCTAAGTGGATAGGAGCATGCAATACCTTATCAAAACTCTCTGCCATTCTACGAAAACCACTTCCCACAAATACCTGGCCAGCACATACTGCCACTGTAGCAGTACCCCAGAAGATATAATAGAACCTAGATTTTACCTGGTTCCTTTGCTTTTCTTTTTTTGTCATGAACTTGCTCATAATACATTTACCTTTAATCTAGAAGTACCACCTCGGTTAATCAAACCACTTGGGAATGCATCAGCAGCAATGGTTATTCTATCACTATTGCTGGTGTTACATTCAGATTCATGAGGTATAGTTGGAGGAAATACAATGTACTTTCCTGGTTCAGTTGGTTCTTTATGAACCAGAGAATACTTAATATCCTCCTGAGATTCATCTTTTATTTCACCACCAGGATACATATTAGTCTTCTCAAAATAAGGATTTGGAAGATACCATACAGTATGATCATCCTTACTCCCTGAGACATAATAGTTACTACTTACAAAACAGTTATTATGGTTATGTAAGTAAAGATGTTCACCTGGTCTATTCAAATGAGCCCATGCTGCATTAACCTTAAGAGGAGTAGTCATCCCAAGATCAACAGCAACCTCATCTAGACAGTTCTGAATCCACCCAAAGAAATCTTTAAAAAGAGATACTTTGTGCAAATCACTTCCAGATAGTCCATCATGTTTTACTCCTTCCCAAATACAATTTGTTGTATTAGTAGGAACAAACTCTAGTGTCTTAACAAGATCCAGAATCTCTTCTGGATTATTATAATAAAAACGATAGATTGGAATACCTAAGAAGTGATCCTTCATGGTCGATCAGGATGTTCACATTGTTCAGTCAATCTAGCACCCACTGGTCCATCATCTGACCAAACAGATAAAGTATGAATCTTAATGGAGTCATCCTCCATTACCTTAACCTCAACCTTACCATCAACATAGTTGACGATAACAGTTCCTCTACCTACCCATTCCTTAGGTTCATTATAGAACTTATAGACTGGATAAGGATCACGGGTTTTTGCTGATGCCACTACTCTATACATCGAGGTCCTCTAGAGAATACAAACTAAACAGTTCAAGTTTGGCAGCACACATGTTAATGTCTGCTTCACCACCAATCTGTCTATCGACAATGGTAGCAACTCTATTAACAGTATACCCTGCTTCCCGTAATTTTTCAACAGCCTTTATGGCACTTTTACCACTGGTCACCACATCCTCTAAGACAGTTATCTTAGCACCTTCTACTTGTGGTGGTCCCTCTATCCATGCCTGTGTACCATGACCTTTTGGTTCCTTACGAATAATAAGTCCATCGTATCCACCTATCATTGCAACACCTGCCACTATAGGATCCGCACCCAGAGTAAGTCCTGCTACTGCAACAGACCCCTCTTCAACTAAAGTCGATAGTTCTAATGATACTAAACGTAGACCATCACCACTAAGGGTTACATTCTTACAGTTAATATAGTGCTCACTCTCAGCACCAGATGATAGTTTGAAGTTACCTTTACGATAACACTTGTCTCTCAATAGTTGCAATAAGTTCATTTGAATTCACACTCACACATAATTTCAGTTAAAGCAGCTAATAGATTTATTTCCTGATCAACCACAAAAGCAACCTGATACTGATACCTAGCAATAATAAGGACAGCAGCGGGGATGCTAGGGGGTAGAAGAGCATCAACGAGGGCGTCATAGACCCTCCTAAGAATAATCCCAGGATCATTATCCAAATTAGAAACGACCCATTTCCTAACTTCCGTAAAGTTCTTCTCTTTAAGTTTCCTAATGAGATCCGTAGTCTTAACATCGCTAAACTCTGCTAAGATTGAAGTATCAATAGTGCCACTACTAGAATAGCGTTGACACTCATTAAGCACCCGTCTCCAATCTGGGAAATGTTTATTTATTAATTCGGCAACGGTCTTCTTATCAGCTTCAATCCGTTCTGCGTCCAAGATGGACACAAGTCTCCCGAAGAACGCAGCAGCAATCTCCTGTTTCTCCTTCCCCTTAATATTGAATTCCACGACAGCACACCTGGAATGGAGGGGCTCGATAATCTTATTCTTGTAGTTACAAGTGAAGATAAATCTGCAGTTGTTATAAAACGCTTCAATATTCGCCCGTAACAAGAGTTGTACATCGTGGGTAGTGTTATCTGCCTCATCGATGATGATGACCTTGTGTGTTCCCGTCTGTGATAAAGATACCGTCGAAGCAAAATTCTTTGCCTGATTCCTAACGGTATCAAGGAATCTTCCTTCGTCAGAACCGTTGATAATAATGTAATCACACTTTAGTTGCTCACATAATGCTCGTGCAATAGTAGTCTTACCACATCCAGCAGGACCAGAAAGAAGTAGATTAGGAATCTCTCCTTTCTCTACAAACTGCTGAAAAGTATCCTTGATACTATCAGGTAGTATACACTCCTGAACAGTCTTAGGTCGATACTTCTCAACCCATAAGAAATCACTCTTCATAGTTTCTCAATCGAACATAATAAGGTGCAAGAGAATGAGTGCTGAAATGTTGTCCAACAATACCCCTCTCTAGATTCAATTCTTGGAGCAATCCCCAACTCTGGTGATTATCATCCCATTGCATAATAGTAACATACTCGATGCCATCTTTCAACAACTGAACTGCAGCATCTTGTGCAAGAGTCCAGTCATCAAATTCTTTGCCACCAACCTGATACATTACTCCTCAAATGTAGAGTCTGGTTCTAATGCAATAAAGTATGTTAGTTCATGTTCCCGACATGTAAACTTCGATAGAAGTTTCTGAGAAACTACTACATCATAAGATCCGGGAATAAGTTTAATATTCTCAACCTTAAAGTTGAAAACAAAATTCTTCTCAGTCTCACCAACTACAACAGCAAAATCATTTGACGTATCATTCTTCTTATCTCTTACTACGAGTTTAACTACACCATCACCACCAATAGCAGACAGATCTGCTAACTGATAAACACCAGAAGCCTTCATCAACTTATCCAGTTGTTCCGTACTTAACTCAAAGGAAACATCCTCAGTTGGAAGTTCAATCGTTTTGTCTGGTGGTGTGATAATAACATTAGGATCAGCAAAGAAATACTTAGACCTAGATCTACCTTCTTTGATGACAACATAATTGTCATTAGTGAAATCAAGATCTGGATTACTATGTAACGATAATCCATTTAGAAATTGATTAAGATCGTAGATACCAAAATCTTTTGGCAACTCTTCACTGATTGTAGCTTCTGCAAGGATGTTCTTCATCACACTAATAGTGCGAAGAGACTTACCTTGCTTGAATAATATAGACTGATTGATATTACTGAAGTTCTTCAGCAATGCCAATGTGTTGTCAGAAAGTTTCATAACCACGGGTCGTAGTTTCATTGTTTGTGTTGCCGCTGAAATAGTATAACAGAAGGCAGTAGTGCATCGCCTTTAAAATATCTCTCTTCGCCTGTCCCTTCTTATCATACCGACTCAAATACTTTATGGCATTAGAGCGGCAAAAAGACTCTGCATCCCCAACGGAGTGGATAAGATCGAGCGTCTGGACATTGGATCCCTCGTTGGTATAATGTCCTGAATATGTTGAAGCAACATAATCGGAGAGGTCTTTGAGACCTTTGTCCTCTTCATACTTTCTGTGTGCATGGTTCTCCAGATCAGGTTTGGGTTTGGGATTAATCAATTGTTCTCTTTGGGTTTCTCCATGTTTTCGACGAAAGATAGTCTTTCCTCTATCAGGAGATTCATAAATGTACTTGTCTGGTTTCCATTCTTCTTTGGGAGTATCTAAAGGTCTACCAGGAAGAGGAGTATACTCATAACCCCCATTTTCTTTCACCCATTGCTGCCCTTCCTCAGCAGATTTAAAGATGGGATACTCCTCATCAAGTGTTCCTTCCAATACGTCATGTAATAAACTCCAGGAACAAATCATAACATCAAACCTCCTCCATGTCAATCATGTGTTACTCCTCCAGATATCAAAAATCCTAGGAGTCCAGTTACCATAAGTCTGTTCAGAATCATTAGGAAGTTTCATCATATTTCTAAATGTATTATCAGGATTAAACGGAAGGGATTTTGCATACTTCCAGAAAGGAGTATCAAACTTAGATCCAGATTGATAATGCCATAGTATAAAATTCTGAACTTCTCTTGCTATTCTCCTCACCTCCATATTAGTTGCATTCTTGTCTCGCACTCCCCCAATATAATCCCAAGAATACTTAGCAATGGTATGATAGAAATCAGTTGCAGTTGCTTCCAGAGGATCTATAAAAAAGCATCTATTCCCATTTAAGATAGTTCTTTGACCTACAAATATATTCTTTGCGACATAGTTATAGAAAAATAGTTCTCCATCAATCCCAGGTAACTCAAACCGTTCTAAGAAATCACTCATAGCCTCTTCTTTAGAAGTTATTGTATTGTTATACAAATAACCATACGAAAGACTATCCTTATTTGGTATTATAAACGTCCATCCATTAGGGGTAGCAACAGATCTTGTATACAGTAAAGAAGGATCTGGACCTGGTTTATTATATAAAAGAACAGAGTTTAATGGGTTAACAAGATACGTATAATCATCAGGATTCCTATCAACACTACCCCTACAATCAAAGATATAATCAGCATCTATCTCTTCTTCTGGATCATCAACCTTCTTCTCCACAACTTTAACCTTACCCGACTGCAAGACTTCATCAGATAACTTCTTAGGTACATAATGACATGCTACCTGATGTAATTTAAAGTCATGAAATATTTTCTCCTTCTTCTTACCCCAACCTTCATACATGAATCCAGTCTTAATAGTAGCATCAATAGGATTATGATCCCAGTTAATACCAAGACCTTCTCCTATTAGTTCAGTTGGAGGAAGAACAGTTCCTTGACCAACTCTTTCTATAGGTGTATCTGGATCATGATAGATTACAATCTCAACTTTATTTGGATTAGAATACCTGAGATAGTGTAGAGCAGTAAGGCATCCAGCATTTCCTGCTCCTATGATCGCGATCTTCTGTTTACGAAAACCGCGAAGCATTTGGATGTCTAACTTCACTGATTAATCTCCACATCGGCATCTACCTTGTCATAAAGATCAAGGAATGCTTGCTTAGTCTCATCATCGAAACGATTGAGACACAGTTCAATAGCCTTTACTTTATCGTTGAAGATAGAATAAGCATTAACAATATGGACTAGACGACGAGTTGAAATAACCTCATCAATCCCACCATCATAGAATGTCTTCCTAATGATGTCTGCCCAGTCTGCTAGTCTAGCACAAAAGTTCTGATCTTTGCATAACTTGTTAAGAATACTAGTTTCTGTCTTAGCATTAGGATACTCTTGCTCAAAGGTTAAAGCAAATCTCTCAAGGAATGCTTCATTCAGTACGTTAGTACCAATGAATCTTCCATCATCAGATCCTTTACCTTTTGTGTTAGCAGTCGCTATAACATTAAATCCTTTGGCAGGTTTCACTACCCTACCGATCTTCTTCAAGAAGACTCCTTTACCTTCAAGGATAGACTGTAAACATAAGATCTTATTAGAGGCAAGATCTACTTCATCTAAAAGGAGTGTAGCTCCCCTTTCCAATGCCTCTGTAACTGGACCGTTATGCCATACAGTGTTACCATCAACAAGACGGAACCCACCAATAAGGTCATCTTCGTCGGTTTCAATTGTAATGTTGACACGGATTAACTCTTTATTTAGAGCAGCACATGCTTGTTCAACACTTAAAGTCTTACCATTACCAGAGAGTCCAGTAATGAATGTAGGATAGAATAATCCAGACTTAATGATCTTCTTAAGGGTATTAAAGTTTCCAAAAGGAACATAGTTAGGATCCTTTTCAGGTACTAGATAAACCTTCTCTAAAGAACTCTCAATACTATCTACAACATTCTGAGTGATCTCAAGATTCCATTTACCACGACCCACTTTATATGGTTTAAGATATTTGGTTACAGTATCATACGTAGTTCCATGTGAACGGCAATATCCCTTCACATCTGCTGCAACAAACTCTGTTCCAAAGAGGTCGCGTAAAGAGTCAATGTGGTTCATAATGTTTTTCTTTGATAGGTTTAGTATAGCAAAAAGATGGGGTGATGTAAGTGACTGTGTGCCACTTTGTCAACTGGTCTATGCCACAAGTTCTACAAACTCAGACAAGATCTTACGATTGAACTTTGACTTGTTCAATGACTTCTTAAATGCACTTTTAATCTGTGCTTTAGTTGCCTCCTCAGGTGGATCAAACTCTACATCATTAGACATCTCTTTAGTAGAGATCGCAAAGAACTTAGTGAAGTTACCAACATCCAAACAAACAGATTTTTCTCGTTTCCACTTAGTATGAACTTCCTCCTTATCTTCTCGTGGCCACCATCTCAACAGTTTAGTAAGATCGCCTTTAGTTAATAAACGAATGCCAATAAAGTTAACATCTGGGAAACTATCTCGAAGATATTTCATTACTACCGAAGTTCCCAATACCCACTCTTGCATCTTATAAGAAGTACCCAACTTACGATCTCTAATAAAGGTACTACTATTTCTTACATTTCTCCTGAATATTGCTCTTTCCATAGTCCTTGGATGCTCTGTTTGGCAAGCATAAGAAAGTGGTTCCGATTCACCATCAGTCAATATAATAGTTTGTATCTTCTCTAAACCATACTTCTTCTTAAACTGTGGAATGATCTCATGTAAAACTATTAATGAAGTATCTAATGGTGTACCACTCAAATGATACCTCATAGGAATATCTGGACGACAAACACCACCCAAATCTTTAGACATAGCAGCTGTTATACGCCAAAAGTTTTTAACCTGACGTTCAAACTGTTTAGCATTTCCCTCACTACTCAAGAACTCTAGAAGACGGAAACTATCATCAAGCCATATTTCATTTCTCTTTGGATTCTCTATAAGAGACTTATTATGCTGACGATAATAGATATGATCTTCCTGTTCAAGAAAATAACAATTAGTAAAACCATATACCCTAAATGGGATTTGAACTTTTCTACAAAACCACACTAAGTTCAATAACTGCTTAACAGTGGAACCCATAACATTATGCATGGATCCACTCCAATCCAATAGAAAGAGTAATCCATGATTCTTTCCATCAGGAAGAACAGTTACTTTCCTGAAAAGATCTTCGTTATATTTGTAAGTGTGAAGCTTCGTGGTGTCAAGTACTCCAGTCCTAGCACTATTAGCACGAGCGTAAGCATCAGCAGACTTTCTACATTCAAACTCTTTAACAAGGTAGTTCACCTCCTTCTCTGATTCCTTCTTATATTCTCTTAAAGCATCATCTGCATCCTCAAAGTATGAAGTTTTATCAAGAGGTTGTGCATATATCCTATCCCAAAATTCCTCACATACCGTATTGATCTCTTCATTCCTAATGATAATCTCATCAGGTATGATATGTGGTTTCTCAATATAAGTATAGTTTCTTATTGGTTCATGAGCAATCTTTTTTAGATTACCACCCAAACTCCTTTGAGTTTCTACAGTAGGATCAGGATCATCGTCCCAATCATCAGCAGAACCACCACTGCTCCCACCTTCCACATCATCACTGCTAGAAGCGTTAGGAACGGGAGAGTTATTATCACTATCGCTGTTACTGCTGCTATCGTTAGCACCGTTGCTATCTTGGAGAAGATCGGATTGCGTACCAGACTTGACTTTTGTGAGTTGCTCCTGTCTCTTCTGGTCTCTGCAGTAATTATATAACGCTTCTGCAGCTGCGATGGCGTCCTCAAACGTTTCAGAGTTTTCAACGACATTAACGATTACCTCTTCTTGTGGAGTGAACTTAATTCCTAAGAATGCACCAATCTTAAAATGAAGATTGATCTTGTCTGCCAGATTATATGTATCTAAATCACGTAGTTCAAAGAAGTCCATATCATGAAGTTCTTTATATCCTCTATAAAATGTCTTTCCTATACCCATATACTTACGCTTCATTAACTTCTCTACCCTTACATCTTCAGTGATGTTTAAAAATTCTCTGGGTATATCTGTTGGAGGATCTACATTAGGGGTGAATAAAGCATGTCCTACCTCATGTGAAACCAAGACATCAATAACAATACTACTAGAATCCCAAATAGGAAGAGTAAGAATACGAGTATCTACATCAAACTGTGCTGTCTCAACGTGACGATGTTCTACCACCAGGTCCTCTGTTGCTAAGAGTTTAGCTAGAGTTCCTTTGACATCTAGATTAGCGTGTTGCATGGATGCTCTCTTGTATGCACCTATTATAAACGCTCCCAGAGCGTCTGGAAGCGTTGAGTAGACACTTTATCAACTGTCTACGCCTTGCACGTGCTTGACGCAGTGCCTGGGGTTTTAGGTGGCGTTTCCTTTCCTTCTTGGAATGGTGCCGCCAGTTAGGAACATTCATAGGTCATAGTCCGGTAGCATTAGGCATTATACGAGAGAACCCCTTGACTTTCTCAAATCTTATTACATTGTCAAATTTATCAAACATCCCTTCCTTGTGGGAGATCACGAAAATATTAGCACCTTTAATCACAAATCGAATAATCTTAAGGAAGTCTTCATTACCAGAACCGTCAAGAGAACTATCAAACACCTCATCCATAATTAGGAGATTTGTATTTGTAGAATTTTTATAAGCGGCAATCTCACGCCACGTAAAGAGTAGCGCAAGATCTATCCGCATCTTTTCTCCCTCAGAAAAACTTGCATATGAGAAGTCTTCATGTATCGGTGACTCGATACTTTCGTTAAACTCCTCATCGAGAGTGAAGTTAATATAGAAGTCCATCATCTGGAGATACCGATTAACCTGCTGGTTTATCATCGGTAAGTATTTCGTAATGATCGTCTTCTTTACTCCACTATCCTTGAGTAATCCAAATGCAAAATCGTGCTGTGAGATTAGTTCTTTTTCCTCTGCAACCTTTTCGTAGGTTGCGTGTAAGTTGGATTGAAACTCAGCTAATTTCTCATGCTCAGTATTTCTGTTTTCAAGTTGATCGGTAACTCTTTGAATCTCCGATTCCAAATCCCTTGACTGTCGCTGTAATCCAGAAATGCGCGTATTGTTTTGAGAAATGCCATGTGTTAGTGAAGTAACCTCCTGAGATAGTTTAGTAAAGCGGACCTCTTTTTCCTCCTCTTTTTGTATCTTAGTCTCAAGTTCCTGGAGACCTAAATGGAGTTTATTTACAGATTCATTGAGATCCGCAATTTTATTTACACGAAATGAATCCTTTATTGATTGTGTACATGTAGGGCATGATACATTATCATTGAAAAAATCCTTTTCTGTATCAATTGTATCTGCTTTTTGTTGAATCTTGGCTCGCAAATTACCTAATGTACGTAGTGATTTCGTAACATCACTTAACCCTAGAAGTTGACTATTAAGGGTCTCAAGTTCTTCGGAAAGCTTTTCATTCTTCTCAATATATTCCTTAGCTTCCTTTGCAATCTTCCTAATATGATTCTGTTTCTCCTTAATATCTTCATGACTAGTCCTCTCTATATTTTTAATAAAGTTCTCTTGCATCTGAACTTTGTCACTAAGACTATCTTTCTTTAGTTCATATGTTCTAACCTCTTCTCTTTTAACGCGAAGTTTCGCTTTAACAACTTCACTCATTGCAGAGAAGATCTTAATATCTAATAGATCCTCAATCACCTCTCTACGATTAGAAGCAGTCAGTTGCATAAAGGGAACAAATGTACTAGATCCCAATATAACAATCTGGGTGAATGACTTATAGTTTAACTTAAGGATGTTCTGTTCAAAGTTCTTCTGCTGCTCCCCCGCATGAGAGAACTGATCCTGCATCTTACCATCAACCCAAATCTCAAACTTATTTGGTTTCAATCCACGAAGTACTTTATACTGTCTATTCCTTACAGTAAACTCAATCTCAACTACACCATCTCTCTCATTGGTAGTATTGATAAGTTGTGGTTTTGTTATCTTCCTGAAAGGTTTATTAAACAAACCAAAAGTCAGCGCATCTAGAATGGTGGATTTACCCGCACCATTTGTGCCGACTATTATATTTGTATCATGTTTGGTTAGATTAACTTCGGTCCAGTTGTTACCGGTACTTAAGAAGTTTTTCCATCTAACCTTTTGAAAGCAGATCATAATCTAGTTCATCTGGAGGAATGACAATATCATCCTCCTTAATAATAGTATAGCGATAACCATGTGATTCGCAAACATGTACTGCAGATGTGTCATCAACTTCAATGACATGCATCTCTGGGTATCCGGTATCCTCTAACATTATAGCATACCTTGTGGCATCATCCTCTTCTTCAAAAAGATACAACACCTTTTCCCCATGTGTATTAGATACAGCATAGGCACCTTCATCCTCACTACCAGCCACCGCAAGCAAAAACACTACGCTACTTCACATGCCTCCTGGTAAACATCTTTTAACAAGTCCTTGATCTTAGATTTATCAACATGCGTCTCAACATCATCAATATATTTACTTAATAGTGTTAAAGTATCCTCAGACTCTTGACCCTGATCCTCATACGTTACATATCCAGTACCATAATCAAAAGATTCAACAGTCTTTAACTCAGCTACCCCTGCCTTATATAACTTATCTATGAATTTATCAAACTGAGTTCCTTTACCTCTATCCTGAACAATAACTTTAACAATCTTATCCTCATAAGACCTAGCATCGAATGTTTGATGTGGAGTCTTGTCATAAAATATCTTCTCAAAAATACCAAATGGATTATTAACTGGAGTATGCTCTAGTGTTTCAGTATCGAAGATATGGAATCCCCTAACGTCTCCACAATCGTTCCAATAAATTTCGTACGGATTGCCCAAGTAATGAATATTACCTTGAGAATTCCTATGATGATAATGACCGGAATATACCCTTTCAAACCTTTCGTAAATACCTTTATCTTGTCCATGATCCATTACATGGTGAGCGTTTGCAAGGAACCCATTCAGTTCCAGATGACCCATCACAACACGACACTTAGTTTTATTAAGACTCTTACACGTACTCTCTTCATTCTCTGCATTAACCCAGGGAACAAATGCTATATCCAACCCACCAATATTTAACTCCTCATATTCACTGACAACACGGATATTATCATACTCTCGTAATAATAGTTCGCAAGCGTTAACTGAGTTAGTGTTTTTGTAGTACGCCGTATGATTGCCGACAACAGTGTAAACACTAATCCCCCTATCGCGTAATAAGTCGAAATAATTGTCTTTAGCCCACCGGAGTGCAGAATAATTAATGCCTGTACGATTATCGAAAGTATCACCCATATCAACACAAACGGTGATGCCATTAGCATCCAGATACGGGAAAAAGACCTCCTCATAGAATTTTGCGAAGAAGTCATGGAATAGTTTTGAGTTCTTTCTTGCACCAAAATGCTGATCGGTTATGACCGCTATCTTCATTGATAACCAGAACGCAGTTTGTTGTGGATATTATCCTTGATGCTATTATAGTCTGAATAGTTCCCGCCGTCAAGTGTGTTGTCATCAACCATAACTTGTTCGTATCCAGAACGTTCTAAGATTTTGTTTTTGACTTCCAGTTGGCGCTTCTCGCGTTGGATACGCCGAAGAAACGCATAATGTATAATCTGGGTAAAGTAAGCAAACGGATTACTAGACTTAGCAGGATCAAAGTTATTAATATACTGAACACAATTTTCAATACCATCGCAGACCATATCATCTTTAAACATGTAGTTAACAAAGTTTGGCTTATAAGATAAATGCGTTGCTATCTTTAAAAAGCACTCACCCAAATAGTTTGTAATCCTAGGTTTAGGTTTCTCTAAGACTACAGCATCTGCTACTGATTGCTTATAAGCGACTATAGCAGCAAGAAACTCTTTATTATTAACGTAGTGTTCCGACCTGGCCCTGCGTCTCGGCATAGTTGTAATTGCCATAGGTATTATTCTCACATAAACATATTATAACATGGGCTTGACAAAGTGTCAAAATCTGTGTACAATAACCTTGTGGAGGTTCAAAGGAAATACTTAGCTATCTTTTTCTTTTTGATAGAGTTTCTCCAACATCTTTTTGGCATCAGCAACACTAGATATGAAACCCATGGATCTATCTATACGAGATCTAGTGCCTTCTTCTGCAGACTCCTCTACATATCGTTGATGGATAGATATCATTTCTAGATCATTACATTCTACCATAGTCATAATATTTTTCATATCCAATACCATCATATCTTCATTACTTGTTTTTAACCATGGTTCTACTTTATATCCAGCAGTAATATTTGCGCCAGGTAACGTAACTTGTTGCACCTTAACAGGATTATGTAAAAGTAAAAGAGTTCTGTTATCTTCATCGCAAGCGCATACTCTCGCGAAAACTTCTTCTCCCGATATTAACTTAAGTGATGCGTAAAAGTCTTCTTCCATACTATCCTTTTAACTTAATGGACATTATTTCATAATTGAACTGTTCTTCATTGTACGTTTTGATTCGTTCGATTAAATGATTGAGAGTGTAGTTCTTACGAGACTGGTGTGTACAGTCATCAGCAACATCATATAACATTGCTTTTATTTTTCCTTTTCCTTTTCTGAGAACTCGTCCAATAGATTGTAGGTTCCGTACTCTTGATTTAGAAGGAGAAGCAAAAATAACGTTATGTAACCTCCTAATATTGATGCCCGTTGAGAATGTTCCATAAGATGCTACAATGATTGCATTATTTTGTGATTCAGTGATCTCCCGAACCTTTTCTCTTTCATCAGCGACCACACCACCGTGTATGAAAAATACTTTACGAGATGCTGACTTATTATTATTTATTAAATTATACAGTACTTCGCCATGTGAAGCAACCCTACTGTAAAGTAAAAGGGTATTGCCTTTCATGTCTAGGGCTAGGTTTTTAAGAAAGTTGTTCCTTTGTTCATGTGTAATAAGGTATTGTATTTCATCCTCATAAGTCTCAAACTTCTTAGGCGGATGCCTTAAAACGAGACATGTAATGTCGAGTTTTGCTAGTTGACCCTTATCCATCAACTCTTTAGTTCTTATTACTTTATATGCTGGACCAAATAATCCTTCTAATACCCACTTATGTGTTTGAGTTCCATCTAGTGTTCCAGTAAAACCAAATCGATACTTTGCAGTATGCAACTTAGTCATAATATTAACTAATGATTTGGATTTAAACTGATGTGCTTCATCCCCTATTACAACATTAAACTGTTCAAAATATTTCCTAGGCAACTTATAGATAGATTGCCACGTTGTAATGGTGACTGGACATGATGTCTCCTTCTCTCGGCCTGCGTATATTTTGTGACAGTATCTTTCTGCATCCCAACCATAATCTTCGAAGTCTTTATACATCTGCTCTACAAGACTCGTCGTTGGGACAACTACAAGACTTTTTTGTCCTTTATCTTTATAGTACCTCACTAAGGAGTAAATCATTAGAGATTTACCAGAGGCAGTTGGTGATACTAATAATCTTCTTTGATGTCTTAAAGCATCGTATACTCCCTCTATCTGATATTCACGTGGAGTGTGACGAGATATAGCTGTCATATAATCTTTGACACCTGCCATCGATATCATCTCATCGACTTCAAATGGAGTACCAAAATATTTGTTATCTAGAAACTTATAATCGTATCCATAGTTCTTACAAAAAGAAGTTATCTTATCTAACAGACCAACATAGATTTCACCGGTTGCAGTTGAGAATAAACGAATCTTTCCATCCCAGTGCTTGTTACGGTACTGAGGCATAAACTTTGCACCTGGAACTTCGAAAGTGAAGTGATCGGATAGTTCCTGATAGATGTGGGGTTCTGCTTGTATACGCAGGAAAACTTCATTCTTCTTCTCAATCTCAAGATCAACCATAACCAGCGATGAATTTATTCCATTCGATCGCATTCTTTATTTGATAAGTTCTATTGTTTATCTGCTTTAGAATGCTCTCAATATAATTTAGGAGAGTTTCATAGTAGTCTATTTTAAGATTTATATCCTTTAACTTAGAGTCTGCATCAAGATATTTGGTCATAGTATCCTTATCCCTTATCTTCTTTCCAAAGGGATCTTTCTCATATACCTCTGGGTCTGCTTTCCCAGAATAGTATTCATATCTTTCATGCCTAATATTCTTCCTCTGTTGCTCTGCTTTCTTCCTTAGCAACAAGAAGTTATTAAACATCTCATGATACTTAGCATGTAATGCTGGTATCTTTAATGATTCTGTGTGTAGATTATCTTGATCAATCTGTGAGTCTTTCTCCCACATACTTTGTAAAGTTTCAAGATTCACATTCGCTGACCCTGGTTATTGACTATCTCGTAAATGGTGTACTTAAACGTTACCTCTGCAGTAAAGTAATCTATATCACCAGGTGTGGCATCAAACTGAAGTGTTGTTAAATCAGTTGGCCAGAGATCATTGAATTTTACCATAAACTGCGAGTTTTGTGAAGAGTTTAATACTTGCAGTGTACCGTCACTAGTTAAATTGTCTGGATTTTTAGGGTCTGCATCTGCAAAATCTCCATGACCTGACCATAAATCATATACTTCTCCTAGGTTATCTGGGAATGCAATACCACGCATCCAGTTCTGGATCTGCATATAGTTCTCTAGATTCTCATCAATCAAGAACCTCAAGGCAAAATCTTGAAACTCCATCTTATCACCAACCTGAGGAATATCCTTAAGGTATGTTGGTTGTGGTGCAGGACTAATATTAAGACCTGGTATCTGTGCAGAGTTGCTAAAGAAACTTACTTTAGGGCATTTAGTCAATACAAATCTAAACCCAACAGGTGAGAGAAAGTTTCTATTCTCAATCTGTTTATCAAACGGATTAACGTTTGGTCTAGTAGCAGTACGTGTAGGCATTAAGAGTTACCTGTCAAGTATTCTATATCCTGTCGAACTTCTCGTTCAACTTCTTTTTTCAAAATACTACGCTCTCTCATCTTATCTTCTTTATCTTTCTTAGCACGTTTCTTCTCAAGCTTCGCTTCACGCTCATCACGTATTTTAGTTGCTTGCTTATCACGGTGTTTTGACACCTTCTTCTTAGCACGCTCTATGCGCTTAAGTTTCTCGTCTTGGACCCATTCGTTAAATGTTTTCATCTCTATCCATCTGCTCCGCTAGTTTTTCTTTTGCTGCTTTTATACCAGCAAGTCTTACCTCCAATGCATCTTCATATCGATGAAGCATCTTTAGTTTAAATTTTTGACGGTCCTCAAGACTCATCTTGTTTTTACAGAACATTAGAAAACACTCTTAACGTCATCCCATCCTTCACTTACAGTATGAACTGTAGTATCATAATCTTCTTCGATGGGTTTAGTATCTATGGAAATTTTAACTTTCCCATGCACACCAACTAAACATGCTATCTTACCACCTGCTTCAACAGTGATCTTAGAATGTCCAAAGTTAACATTAGCACTTGCACTAGCACCAACATCATCACCTACACTAGCACCATCACTCACATGAGCATTGACACCTGCATACTTAACATCACCATCTACTGATACAGTAGCAGAATCACCAACAAATCCACCTACACTTGCACCAGCACCATGATCACTAACATGATCTGATCCATGGAAAGCATATCCTGCTTGTGCAGAAACTCCTACACCAGCATTTCCATACTCACCTTGAACTACTTCTGCAGTTGAACCAGCAGAAACAATCATAGTAGCACCAGCACCTACACCATCATAACCATCTGGACCAGTATGAATACCAGCAGTGGCTCCCATATCATAAGATGCTTCACTTCCATCATGATCAGATGTTGAACCAGTGTAGTTTTCCATGAGTTAGAACGCAGGTCTCCGTAATGGTATTTAGACAAAAAAAGAGGGGGGTGGTAACCCCCTTCTTATTAATCATCTGATTTTGGTGGTTCTGCTGTAGGATCAACTATCCCTGCATTTTTTAAATCACCAGGAGAAATTAAATGTTTTAATGTAGTACCATCCTGTTTGGTTAAAATATCTTCATCAATAAGAGAGTTAATCCTATTAACAATTTTAAGAGCAATAAGATGGGATTGTTTCTGTCCAGCAGTATCTTTAGTCAACTGATCAGGTTTATACTTTTTCAATCTTTCATCCATGTATTTTTTAACAACATAACTCCTTTCACCATTACCTAGACTTTCTATTAAGTTATAAACACGAGCAAGTCCACCAATCAATGCACCACTTAACTCAACTCCATTTTTCCATGATGGTAAAGTAGGATCTTCATTAAGTTCATTGTACTTATAGATTGCTTTCTTGGCATATTTAAGTCCAACTGTATGTGCCTCAAGAACTTTAGAATATCCCTTAACAGACAATCCAGAATCAGCACCGATACCTTCAACAGACACTCCCATACTAATGAGTTTTTGTTCAGTTTCTAAAGCATCTTTATCCTCATAAGCAATACCACAACGTAATCTCTCTACTTGAGTTACATTTGTACGATTCTTATTAACATCTTCAAAAAATTGTGCCTCTTTACTAACACATTCTTTTAAATTTGAATCCTCCTCATGTGATTGAACCTGACATGGGACTAATAATTCTTCACCATTATCAGTATATAAGTAACCAATTACTGAAGTATGTTGTCCATCAGAAATAGTATATTTACCATCAGGACGTTTAAATACAGCAATAGGACGACATAATACAGGATCAAATTCTCCTGCATTTTTAACCATTGATTTATGTATTAGTCTCTGGTATTTTTTATCAACATATAGTGATCTTACTGGGACCAACTCTACTGGTAAATATCTATCTACATCGAATGGTTTTTTCTTAGGTTTTATGCCTAAACTATCTGCTAGTTCAGTCAAAGGAATAAGATTATCCCTATGTGGATCGTAAGTCATTAAGTTTTACCAACATGCTCCTTTAGTTTAGGGTCGAGCTGTCCCTAGAGACTCGAAGCGTTTCTACTCGACATTTTATTTATAGCACAGATATTTTCACTTGTCAACTCATAACCATAAAAAAAAGGACCCCGAAGGGTCCTTTGAAATGTGAATGGAATATATCCATCTCGATCACATTAGGTTCTTAACGGCTACACGTCTGTAGTAACGGTTGCTGTTAACGCGGAGACGACCGTATCCGGCAGTCTTACCTTCAGCGAATGGGTTAGAGACCATGCCGTAGCGGGTCTTAAAGCCAATCTTGGGCTGGAAGGTGTTCTCTCCGACCGCACGTACCATTTGGAGCGGAACGTATGGGCAGTAGAACAGTCCTGCGTCATAAGGAGAAGATCCTTTGTAACCGACAACATAGTACTGGTTACCATTTGCAGCGTTAGCAGCAGTTAGGTTAGCAGAATATGGGTCGATGTAGACGCGGTACTTACCATTGATAGTACCAGCAAATGTGTTGCCAGTGTCATCAACGTTAAGGTTAGCGTTAAGTGCTGGAGTGTAATCCAGAACGCCAGCCATTGTTAGAGCAGAAGCAACGTCTGCAGAAGTTAGGATAATGTTACCCTTTCCGCGACGAGTTCTTTGTGCGATTGCGTTTGCATCTCTTTCAATCTGGAAAAGAAGTCCCTTGAACTTCTCAACTGACCATCTACCATTGGAGTCAATGTCGAGGTCAAATATACCAGCAGAAGAAGTGTTAGCAACAGCTCCTTGCTCAGCAGTCTTGTAGATAGTACGAATAACTTCTCTGTTGATCTCAGCGAGAATCTCAGTAGAAAGAATGTTTGCCAATTCGGCTTCTGCATTCAATCCGTGGATTGCCTTGAGGTCTTGAGCGAGTTCTAGTGAGTACTCAGCTTTTAATGCACGTGACTTAGCAGTAACGGTGACCTTCTCGATCGAGAATGCCATCTCGTTGAACTGAGCACCAGCAGCACCCAAGTTCTCAGAATCACCAGTAGGCATACCCTGACCAACGTTGTAGTCGGTAGAAGTAGCAGTGGCAGTTGGGTTGAGAACAGCAGGGTTAGTTCCGTTTTGAGTAACGGTACCAATACCAGCGTTAAGATCAGCGAAGTCTCTAGTCAGAGTAGCACCATCACTAGCATTGTTGCCAGAGAATGTAGTATCTACTTCGTCGTAGAATGTCTCGGTTCCAGCCATTGTGCTGTAACGAGAGCGCATTGCAAAGATAAGTCCAGTAGGACCACTCATTGGTTGTACACCAGCGAGGTCGTATGCCACCAAGTTAGGCATTGAACGACGAATCAAGCTGATTAGTACAGGGTCGAAACCAGCATTTCCTAATGCGTTGGTTCCTGCAGTACCAAAACCACCTTGGGCGCCAGCGACGTTACCATGGTTAGTTGGTACAGCTTCCATCAGGTTCTGCCCTGATGCGAATGCTTGTTCCTCTTTGAGGAATTTTTCTTGGTTTTCTAGCAGAACTGCGGTTACGCTTCTACGATGTGCATCTTCGATGCCACCATCATGGTCTAGAAGGGGCTTCCACTTTTCTACCAGATGTTCTGATTGGAACATTGGTAAATTACCTATTAATGTTTAGTTTGAGATAATATCAAATTCACTTCATCTTGCCAAGTATACTCATGTAAGATTCCATTCCTGGACTTACTGCTTCCTGGGGTGATTCTACACCTTCGGTTAGAGTATCTGCGGCTGATGATTGAGTAGCAACCTTTTTATCAGAGAAATAAGATTCTCTCAGGGTGGTTAGCTTCTCTTTATAAGACTCTTCGCTTTCAAACTCAACACCTTCGGCTAGTGAAGCGAGCTTCTCTTTTTCTGTATCGGCAAGACCGTCAGAAACGTCGGAGAGAATAACGTCAGAAGTAGACTCAGAAAGTCTAGCGTTCAATTGTACGTTCTTCTCAATCTGCTCGTTGAGTTTAGTCTCCATGTCATCTAACTTCTCTACCATGGTAGAGACTACATCATACTTATCTTCAGGGATTGATACATAATGATCTTCAAATAGGGACTTCATACCTCCTAAGAAGGATTCAGTCATTTCTGTTTTAAGTCCTTGCTCAACAGCGAGTTGATTCTCGGTTAGCCACTCTTGAGCAACGTACTCAAGATAAGAATCAGTCCGTTCTGTTAGTTCGGCCTTATGTGATGCTACTGCCTCTTCAAGTGCAGCAGTCTTTTCTTCATCAAGTTTTGCCTTGATTTCAGAAACCTTTGCGGAGATGGCAGCTTCAAAGATAGTCTTTGCTTTCTCTCTGAACTCTTCAGAAAGTTCTTCGCCACCTAGTAGAGCGTTGACATCATCTTCCATGTCATAAGTCTCTACGACCTCTTCCTCTTTAGCAGGTGCTTCTGCAACTACTTCTTGTTCGTCAGTTACTTCCACGGTGTCGCCTGCTTTAAGGTCTTTTGGTAGATCGCCAGACTTGGCGCTCTTAGTTACAACGTCAGAAACTTTCTTAACACCCTCTCCTGATGCTAACTTATTAGAGTCATCATCGGGTTTTGAGTTTTCAGGTGTAGGTCCACCTAGGTCCTGCCAAGTTTGTCCTTGTCCACCAGTTGTTAACTTCGGCATAGGGTCGCCCTTTGCAGCGTTAGCGTTAACAGCGGTTTGGGATTGCTCCTTGACTTCCATTTCTTGTAAATCTCCACGTGACATTTGAAGTGCTCCGATTTTTCCGGCTTGTAACTATATTTATTTAGAAGTTTTACAGATTTGAGAGGAAGTCGTTGAACAGATTTAACTTCTGCTCGTCTAGCTTCTTCTGATCTGTCAGGGTATTAATGGTCTTGTAGGTCTTACGAGCCATTCTTTCACGGAGAATTCCTCCGTCCCATACCCAGTCCTTTCCTTCCATGATACCTTCAACGAAAGCATCGGGTGCAGAAGGATCTGCAACGATGTCAGCAGCAGTAGCAAGCATAAAATCCTCGCCAACTACGTTAACACCTTCTCTAGTTTGCTTCAGTGATCCAATACCACGTGAAGAAACACCGAGTTTTACTCCTTCCTCTACAAGGTTTTGAGCAATCTTGCCCATAGGAGTACCAAGTAACTTTGCTTTACCAACAAAGTTAGATCCACTCTCCTTAAGAGAGACGATCTTATGAGAAACTCTGTCTAAGTTGACAGTGGGTCCCTCAGGATGACCAAGTTCACCAAGCGCACGTCCTGATTGGATATGATTCTCATTGTACCTACCAACTTCCTTACGGAGAGTTTCCATAGGATAGAGGCGTCCATTGCGATTTTGGATATTCCCCTGAAGGAAAACACCCTCAATATACATAGACTTCTTGCCGTTTTTGTTCTCGACTAGAAATTCTACAGATTCAATTTCTTCTCTAATGAGTTTCATCAGGCGTCCCCGCTTATTTGAATTTGTTGTGCGTATAATGAACCAGAACCACTAGCGGTTCTAGCAGCAAGTTGGAAAGTCTTTCTTATAGTACCTTCATCACCAGCAGCAGAATCAGATTCAACCCATGTCCCACTAAATCCACTTGAATCAAAATCAACTTCGATCTTAGTTCTAGCATCTGATGCCCTTGGATCGGGAACAGATATTGCACTAATAGGATGATGTTGGAATGCCCAGCCACTCTTATTACTAGTTAGAGCAACTGTGTCTCCTACTTCAAAAGGAGCACCAACAACACCTTGAGGCATATAACAAGTTGTTGCTACACTTGCAGAAGCACTCTTAACTACTTCTACGATTCTAGTAGAAGTTGGTTGGCCAAGATTAATATTGGAAGTACCTCCTGAAGGTATAACATAGTTAGTTACTGCAGCAACTGGAGTTGATCCTATTGCAACGTGTGTAACTTGACTTAAAGCAACAATCCGTAAGGTGTCCGATTGTTGTGCAATCGAACTAGACTGAGCACTAGTAGCACTAGTACTAAATGTTACTACATCGCCGACTGGATTGTGTACAGCCATTACTCTTCTTCCTCAGTGTTTTCGGGTTCTGTTGCTACTGCAACAGGTGAATCATCAACTTCAACCTCACCTTCAACTTCAGGAACTTGGTCCCCAAATAAACTATTTGCAACTTCTGGCTTTAAAGCATCTACTTTATCTGCTGTTCTAGCATACAGTAAATCTTTAATAGCATCACTCACCTTCGACGGCGAGTCATTTGCCACAATAGCATCCATTAAATCGTCCATACTAATGGTCATAACTTGATCTATAGGTTATTTATATCTTCAGCCGATTTACTATAGAAACTATGTTCCATCAGCATCGTATGTAGTATCTTTCTCATGTGTTCAATGTGTCTTTCTGGTTCTTGTTGATGAGCAGGTCTTTCCTCTGGATCGCTAGGTCTATTTGCATAATAAAAATCAACAGAATTATATAATAACCTAACATCGTCTATATTAAAATCTACTTTTACAAAGGGTTGACCTGTCATCGCACTAGATTTCTCCACCTTTTGGCATCTTAGGTTTAGTGATAGATGCTTCTTGCTCTAAGTCTGGTTCCATAGGAACTGCTCCTAGTTCACCACCCATATTATCTGGACCACCATTTTGAGCACTAAAGTCAGCAACCATCTCTAATTCTTTAGGATCTTGAATGATACCTTCTTCAATCTCTTTCTCTATCAGTGCATCTTGCTCCAATAGATCTTCATCAGTCTGACGTAGAAGCTTACGACGTACCCAATCTTGTGAGTAGTACTTACCAATATAAGGTTCAGCTTCCATTGCTAATGAGAATCTCTCTCTTTGTAACTCAGCATCTTTGAGTTCTGAGAAATGATTATCATATAAGAAATCAAACTGGATATGCTCACTCATTACCTCCCAGTCTTCTACAGTGCAAATATTCTTAAGTAGGCACTGTGTTCTTAGCATATCTAAGAATAGAGCACTAAATCTCTTTCTTAGTCTGCCAACAAACTTACTAAACTTAAGTTCATCTCTTAAGATCTCAGAAGATCTGCCCAGGTTAAACCCACCGTCTCCTTCAATTCTTGAGATTGGAACATTAAGTGACTTAAAGAGTTTCTTCTTAAAGTACTCGATGTCTGTGATTTCTCCGAGGTTTTGTCCTCCTGGGAGTGTAGAGATTTCTGTTCCACGTCCACCTTCTCTTCTAGGTAACCAGAAGTCCTCCATCATGGACATGAACTTCTTATCATCTCTGATCTCACCAGTACCAGCATCGTAAACTAACTTGTTACGATACCTCATCATGACATCACGAAGGTATTGTTCTGCTTTAATCTTAGGTAGATTACCTACATCAATATAGAATATTCTTCTTTCAGGAGCACGAGATAATCTGTATATAACAAGACTATCCTCAATCATTCTAAGTTGATTGAGTGATTTAATTGCTTTATGAAGGTATGAAAGAGTTGATCCCTTATTCCTATCTACAAGACCAGAAGTACAGTATGCAATAGAATCTCTAGAGAACTTAACTCCTTTAGTGTCTGTAAGTTCACTAGATGGGTTTAAAGCACCACCAGTAGTGTTCTTAGTACTGTATATGAAATACTCTTCGATCTTAGGGAATGCACTTTGGATGCTAGTTAGATCCTTATGTCCCTGAATAGCTGCGATTCTTTCTGCTTGATCCTTTGGTTCCTTGACGGCATGACGTACATAACGCATTTTCATTGCGTCGATGTAACGTATTTCTTGTATTCCCTCGTTTGGTTTTTTTAAATCTATTACTTTGTGATAGTATAAACGTCCATCTACATACCAGTTACGCATGATTTCATGCGCTTTCTTATCAAAATCTAAGAGATCTTTAACAGTTTTAAACTCTTGTCTTATCTTTTGCTTAATACCTTCACTAGCATTTAACTTAGATAGTTCAATCTCTACAGGACTATCATTAGTATCAGAAACTATTGCTTCTTGAATAACATCCTCAATGGCAGCATCACATTCTGGATGCAATGCCATCTCACGGTATCTACGAATAAGATCAAACTCATTCTTATAAACACCCTCTAGATCTACATAGTTACCAAAAAACCCCGAAGTCAGGTAGAAATCGTTCTCGTCCTCTCGTGAAGGAGGAACGGGAGATACTACCGACTTAGGAGTCTTTTCATTATTCTCAATCGAGAATCCAAATAATTTAGCCATTAATACTATGGACTATACCGTCATAGTATTTAGTATAGCACAGATATTACCTAATATCTACTGCTTCAGCGGATCCGAAACCTTCGAAGTACTGAACTTGTAGTTCTACAGTGAACTCTTCAAGAGTATCACCAGTATCGTAGGAAAGTGCAATCTCTGAAACGTTAGTTGGGAATACATCGATGAAACGATATGCTCTCAATACGTTTGCAGTGTCAGTAGGACCAGCACCACTTATGTTATTGATTGGTTCTTCAGAAGCAATAGTAGCACCTCTACCTAATTGATAAACATATGCATCTTGCATATAAGAGGTAGGTGCAGTAGCTCCACTATTGTTATCTAATTTTGAAATACCATTCATCCATGCTTCAAAAGCAGTTCTCAGTTTGAAGTCCTCATCATTGATGATGGTCAGAGTCCATGGATCAAAGGTTCTGTCTCCAGCAACCTTTAAAATACGACCTCTGAATGGAACGTCGATTGGAGCAACGTTTGATGCAGGAAGGTTGGCAGCCTTACACATGAATCTAAGAGTACTCTTATCATCATTACTGTAAGCAGCGCCAACATAGTCTGGGAAGTTGGGTATTGCAACTTCAAACAGATTCGGGCGTGCGCCACCCCCTCTCAGTTTACTCTTAAACTGAGAGATATTCCTTAGGGATGGTGCGTTAGGGGCTTGTGCCATTTCTTTTAACTCCTAGGATTGATCAAACTCTACCAGCGACTTCCTCGAAACTAACACCTGTGCGAGTAGCAACAAAGGTTAGTGAGACGAAGTTGATAGATTTAGCGGGCTTGAGGAAGATGTCAGCACGGAACTCATTGTTATCAATGACATCTGGTGTGTTGTTAGTCTCGTCGCAGATTACTAGGAAGTCGTAAAGACCACGCTTACTTTGAACATCACGTAGATATGGTTCTACGATGTTAACAAAGTTAGCACGAGTAATCTCGTCGTTGAACTCAAAGAGCTGTGCTTGAGCACTACGCTCTAGTGCCTGCTCGACTGTAAGGAACAGTCTGCGAACGTTGATTCGATCAAACGCTGAGGCATAACCAAGGGCAGTCTTGTCTCCGAAGAGCATGATGCCGATACCAGGACGGAATACAATCGGGTTGATCCGCTTGGTGTACAGAGTGTCTCTTTGTGCCTGCGTAGGATTGTAAGCAAGTTTTGTAGCGTTGTTAAGAACACCACGCTGTTGTCCTGCAGGTGAGAACCATGGATAGAACTCTCTGTTAGTTCTAACCATTAGTCCACCAATGTCACCGTTGCATGGAACGTAACGGAATTCATTGTTGAACCGGTCAAACATATACTTGTAACCAGAATCCATGATTCCGTAGGAAGAAGAGTTAACTCCATCCAATGTGGCTACAATATTATCAGTCTGAGTAGTAGAATTCGTGACGTTAACTACGTCAGAACGCTTAGGAGAACAGATTGCAACGCAATCCTTCCTATTCTCAGCAAGGTCAATAAGCTTGTTATACTTCGCTTGAGACTGGAATCTATCTGGGAGTCCAGGTCCAGCAAGTAAGTAGTCTACTGCAATCTCATCTTTTGTTTGGAACTTGTTATAGGAAGTAATCAGGTTACCAAGTGTTGCAGTAAATCCATTGGTGCTAGTGTAGTTGTTACCACCAGCAAGTTCATAAGTTGTGTTACCGATACCTGCGAAGTACTTAACATCAGCAGCATTTTGTCCCCACTGTGCATCAGCATTGCTGATAGCGGAGTATTCAGTGTTGCCGAATCCAGTATTTACAGGACCGTTATCAGGTCTGTAAGCATCAAATGCGATAGAAGGATTATATCCAGCAAATGTCTTCTCTGAGAAATCTGCAAGATAGTTCTTATACCAAATCTTTCTACCTGCGCTTCCAGACGCTTCACAATCTAATGCCTTAGAAAGTGAAATGTGCTTCTCAAGGATGTTACCCTTGATTCCAGTGATAGTACCAGCATCATCAACAACGCAAAAGTGCATTGCGTCATTCTTAGCATTCCTATCAAGTGCAAACTGGTTAGTCTGAGGCTTCTGAGCAATAGACTTCCAGTAGATAGTTGCGTTATCTAATCCAAGAGTTTGATTATCATACCAGTCAGCAACTGCAGTTGGAGTAAATCCACTAGTTGCGTCTACTGTACCAGCAGGTAATCTTGTATACAGAGCAGATGAAGTATCAAATGCATAAGTACCACCTTCAGTATAGGTGACCTTAGTTTCAGTTGAACCACCACCAACTGTTTCTACACGAGAAACAATCTTAACATCAATGGTTGACTTAGAACCAACAGCGTCAGTACTAAGACCAGTAACGATACCCTTAAGATATCCAACAAAAGCAGAAGTTGTACCTGCTCCAGGGATAACAGTATCTAAAGGTGCAGTAATACCATAACCAACTGTTACACCAGAACCTGCTAAACTTGTAGAGGTGATGGTTAAAGTTTGGTCGGCAACGTCATCAATGAATGCAACTTTAAGACCCTTGGCCCATTGACCAGGGTTCTTAGCAGCATAGTAGAAGTCAGTAGCACCAGTATAGTTCGACTGATAGTCGTCGTAACTCTTGATCTTCAGTGTAGTAGTATTAGCAAGACCAACACCAGCGTTAGAGTTCTTAAGATCGTCATCATCAGTTCTTGCGACTTTGATGATACCACCATAAGAAAGGAACGACGATGCTGTCATCCAATACTCATATTGAGCATCAGTGCTCAGAGGTTTACCAAATGTGTTTATTAGATCTTGTTCGGTTTCGATGGTGATTGGATCATCGATAGGTCCAATCTCAAATGGACCGGCAATAGCGCCGATATTATCCAGTACATTATCAGCTCTTCCGACTGTTAGATCTACCTCCCTGATTAATACACCAGGCGATACTAACTGAATAGCCATGTTTACGTCCCTCTGAGGTTCCCAATTGCTCTAAGATTATTTAGAGTTTAGGGGATTTTCGAAGGGGAAATAGTCTATGAACAGTTATGAATTGTATTCCCACATATATGATCTATCCCCATATTCATCTACTGTACTCCAAGTATCTCCCTGTGCATCAACAAAACTATCTTGATCTTCTAACCCATCAGACATGAATCCAAAGGGTGCCATATCCTGTTCTATTTGATTCTTTTGTTCATCATATAACTTCTGTCTAACGTCCTGATCAGTTAATTCTTTAAAGTAATCACACTGTACTAACCATGCATATATGACTAAACACATTGCTAGGTCATCATTACATCCATCATCTGCTTCAAATGAGTTACTCTTTGAAATGAAAGTAGTTAGTTCAGATATAATATCATAATCTCTAAACAACACCTTATCTGCCTCAACCATTGTTTTAAGGTTTAATGACCCAACCTTCTTAACAGTTTTTGACATCTTGACTCCTAACTGAGTCTTCTTACCAGAGAACCCTTGGCCAATAACTTGACCTGCCCTTCCCCTCATAGATGACATAAGGAGATTGGGGTATTCAAAATCATAGTTAATAATAGATGCTACTTGATCTCCAATATCATTTACTTCTACTAATATGAATGCATTATTGTATCCTTTACAAGTTTCCCAAATAACATTAGGGAATAACATAGGTCTAACTTCATTATTTCTATATTTTGCCACTACCCTATGGGGGAATTCTGTTATGTCAACAATTATAAATGCAGAATAATCCTCTCCTACACCACGTGCAACGTCCACTGTACAAACATAATCATGTTTCTCTATTGGTTGCTCATATAAATCCAACCCCTCATTGGACATGATTGGTTTATCATAAACTAAAGATCTTAACTTAGACGGTGATATAAGAGTATCAACAGACCCCAGGAACTCACATTCAAACTCAACTTTGAACTGTGATTCTGAAGTGTTAGCAATAGTTTGTGCTCGCCATGCTTCATCTCTACCAGGCACTTCACTCCAATGAACTGCCGTAGGGACATATTCATTTTCACCTTTCTCCGCATCATGCCACATACGGTAGAAATGATTCATACCCTTAGGGGTAGAAACTATAATAATCTTAGTAGATTGTCCAGATGAAATAGTAGGATAAACTGAACTAAAGAAATCATCAGCAATATGATTGGGTACGAACGCAAATTCGTCCAAGAATATGATGTTGAAAGTCATACCCCTGACTGCAGCAGCAGATGTAGATGCTGCCATAATCTTAGAACCATTCTCTAGTTCTAAACTACCTTTGTTCCATACAAGAATACCCTGTTGCATCCACTTGGGTAAGTTCTCATATGCAGTTTGAAGTCTTGCTAATAGATCCCTTGCAGTTGCTGCTTTGTTTGCAAGAATACCGATGTTAACATTATCATTAAACAATGCATAATACAAAAGATATGATACAGACGTAGTAGACTTACCAGTCTGTCGTGGCATCATGCATATGTTAAATCTATTATCATGGAACCTTTGTATCAGTTTTTCCTGAAAAGGCCACATGTCAAAAGGAACTAGACCTTCATCAACGTTGACGATCTTAATATATTCCCTAGCGAAATAAACAGGATCCTGTTTACATCTAACAAACTCTTCAATGTTTTCAGCGGTGAACTCAATCTTAGTATTTGCTTTCTTAAGATTGGGATTACCGAGATATATCTCTTGACTCATACTATTTTCTCATATGGCGAATAAGTGATTCGGCGATACTATTTTCTTCTGGAAGTTTAATAATAGGTTGATTCCTTTCAATAGGATGCTCATAATAAGCATTAACCCTAGCACCAGGATATACCTTTTGAATAGAATCGTTTACATCTTTTCTAGATGGCTTCTTTAAACTAGGGAAGAATATTTGAGGAGTATAATATCTACCCCGCCAAACTAAAGAAACACAAAGATTTATACCATTTGTCCTCTCCATAGTTGAGGACTCATAAGTAAACTTCTTACCCTTTACTTCACTATGTCCATACTCATTAGACCTACCTGGTCTCAACTTACCTGCTTTAATCCTCTTATCTTTACCCAGTCCACCTTTTCTTGTTGCATGTAAAGTAGCACTTCCTTTTGGTTTCTTCTGTATGAGTACAGAGTCTTGACCATAATCTTTACCTGCTTTCTTTACTTTCTTAGCAAACTTTCTTTTACCAAGTTTACCTGAAGTAACTACTCTAGAAGGTTCTGATACTGTTCTTTCTTTTCCTGTCTTATCATCCTTTTCAGTATACTTACCCTTAACTCTAGTAGATCCAGGGAAACGCTTGCCTAACTTAGTGTCACGCTTTTTGTTTTCCTTTTTGGACTTATCACCTCTTGCAGCAGAAATGATTGCCATTCCACCTTTCGTAGACTTACTACGAATCCTATTAAGACTACTCTCTTTAACTTCTTCTTCACTTACTCTCTCAGAGCGTGGTCTTAATCTATGTAACTGAGATGCATACCT
>VTLG01000040.1_pt1 | contig 44090 bp, 67 predicted proteins | sample 4694571 | NCBI WGS metagenome assembly VTLG01 (sample SAMN12604809, study PRJNA352737) | marine metagenome | biome: ENVO:00000447; feature: ENVO:00000209|ENVO:00000569|ENVO:01000036; material: ENVO:00002151; isolation source: viral sequences binned using virsorter ...
CCAGCCTGACTATTGATTACCAAACAGCACTTGTTATTGAAGATACAACAACGCTGATAAATGATGTTATTCAAACAGAAACCGAAACTACAATAATGGACGCTGCAACGGGAGGAACAGATATCGCTCCTCCAACAACAGTTGTAACGGTAGCTATCCCTGCGTTTCAAACATATACGAACACTGTTTCTGCAGCTCCTGTAGACGCTCCAATAGACACTCAAGCCGCTTCTGCCCCTGTAGTTATATCCCCGTCAGACACAGCTTCTTCAATGGACACAACGATAGCTGCTGCTCCAGTTATTGAAACTGTTGCGGCTCCTCCTACGATTGCTCCGGTGACTCAACAAACTGAAACTCAACAAGCGGAGGAAACTCAAGCAGAAACACAAATAGAAACGGCTATGACACCACAACCAGCGGCTGTTGAACCTACTGCCCCCGAACCTACTGAAACTGCAGCAGAATCAACAGAGCCAGCAGCTGCCGCTAAACCAACTGCTAAAGCAAAACCTCAGAAAGCGAAGACACAAAGAAAAACAACTACGGGTTCAACCACTACTACGGTTCCCGTTGCTGTTCCTGTGACTGCCGCTGTTGCTGCTCAAACTGTTGTAAATAATATTGCGCCTAGTCAAAAATATGGAAACACAGCCCAAACAGTTACGCTAGTCGCTATGGGCATGATTGCTAATAATAAAGGGTTGTTTAAAACCTCCGCTCTTCCAGACACGCCAAAGTTTTTTAGTGATTCTTCTGTTCCTGATGGGCCTTCAATGGTTGACTACATGACAAACTATCAGGTTTTTGGGCAATCTAATGGGTTGCATGACGCACTTGTTGAAAGTCAGTGGAGAAATTAAATGGAATATCTTATACAAACTTTTGGAGCTAAATTCTGTTGTATATTTGCATCTGGCTGTGGAGGAGCAGCCAATGTGCTTACAAAGAAACAGTTTAACCTTGCCGCACTAAAGGATGTTTCTCTGGCTCTAATAGTAGGCTGGATAGCGGCCGAGTTCTTCATCCCCCCTGTAATGAAGCATTTTACTCTTGATATGACGTGGGGGCCAGCCATCGCTTTTGTCATAGGCTACTGTGGTATACGCTTACTGCCAGCTATAGAAAATCGTTTAAAAAAGGTTATTAAAGATGGCTGAAGTAGAAGTTGGTGGTGTAAAATTTAAAGGTGGCAAACTTGTCATTGTATTTACGTTAGTATCTACGCTTGGTGGTGGTCTTTGGGCGGGATTTGAATTCTACAAAGACTACATGGATATGCGTGAAAAAATAGAAAGTTACACAGCTCCAGACTTGAGTGGGTTCGATAAAAAGATTGCCTTGTTGCGCAAAACAATGAAAGAAGTTCGTCGAGAAATGAACTCTGTTCGTACACGAGTTGGTGAAATACAAACTGTTGTAAGAGATATAAGGGAAGACACAAGGTCAGACGCAGGGAAATTATTCAGTGGCATATCTGCGGTTGATAAACGATCAAGAACTCTTGACTCAGAAACGAGGGGCATTGTTCGAAGCGTTGAAAGTCGTGTTCGAAATATAACTTCAAAGAATGAGAAAAATATTCGAGACGCTATTGAATCTGCAACAACACGTATGGATACAAAGATTAATTCAGCCAATACTCGTTTTGATACAAAAATAAGTCAGGTTGATAATAAGTTAGATGCTTTAGAAAAACGCTTAAACAAACAACTTCGAAGAGCGTTAGATAACCCCCTACTCAAAAGAAAATGATTATATGAGCCAGTCCTTATAGTCTTCTCCTAAGATTTGAGTGGCTATATTTATTTTAGACCTTAGGGATTTAATTATCTTTTCATCTATTGTTTTTGCTGCGCTTATGTCAATATAAGTGACTTTATTATTCTGGCCGATGCGGTGAGCGCGGTCTTCGGATTGAAGACGTATCTCAAGATCATAGCTGTTTGAATAATAGATGACAGTATTTGCGGCGGTAAGTGTTAACCCGAACCCTCCCGTTCTTGGTTGGCCAACAAAAAACCTCAGTGGTGAGTTAAGGTCTTGAAAACGAGTGACAATACCCTGCCTTTCATCGGCGGGAGTTTCACCGTAATAAGAAGCAACTGATTCAGTCCCATAAATTTCAGATATTTTGGAGACAAGGGTCCGTATGTCGTATTGATAGTTTGCCCAAATAATACACTTTCCTTCAACTTCCTCTAAAATAGCCAACAGTTCAGTGATGCGGTTATTTGGTATCTGTGTAATTTCTCCTGTGTCTGAACGTGTGAACCCACACAGAACTTGTTGAAGCCGTAGGATTTGAGTAATGACTGAGTTAGTAGTGACTGTTTCGGCGTTTCCTAGTTCAGCCATAGCGTAGTCTTTTAGCTCTTTATATATCCTCTTTTGCTCTGGGGTTAATTCAACTGAACGAGTAGTGTATATTTTATCCGGAAGGTCAATACAGTCTTTCTTTAAAACCCTAAATGAAAACTCTTTAAGTATGTCTTTCAGTTCATCTAAGTTTCGATACCCTACTATTTGTTGAAAACTGTGTGTTGCTATTGAGCGTTTCTGTAGAATAGCAAAATGATTTCTATAGGAATAGTAAGAAGAAAAGCCCAGTAGCGTTTCGTCTAAGAAAGCACACTGGCTGTATAAGTCTAAAGGTGATTTTGTTACAGGAGATCCAGTTAGAATTCTACGGTACTCTGCAAGCAAACTCAACTTTATAGCAGACTTGGTTCTCCTTGCTGAGTTATTTTTAATAGTGGTGCTTTCATCAATAGCAAAGACAGTTTTATGGCTCAGAAGAAATTTCTCAGCAAACGCGCACCCCTTCTTTGTACTGAGGGCCTCTATGTTCATTACAAAAAATATGAGGTCATTTGTAGACTCAAACAAATTTACTAGATCTTCTTTTTGTTGTTTGTTAGGGTTAGGAGTCCAAGCAACTGTTTTATAGTATATGTGATCAGGGAGATGCTTCGGGATTTCTAATTCAGCCCAGTTTTTATAAACTCCTTTAGGAGCCACAATTAGGGCGGAATCTACATTGCCACGATCGTAAAGTATGGCTATGTTGTCAATCAGAACTTTTGATTTGCCTGTACCCATTTCCATGAAATAAGCAAAATCTTTTTTATTCCAACTCGCCCCTAATGCGGCACGTTGGTGTTCATAGGGTTCTGTTTTAAAGCGGTATTTTTCTTGCATAACTTTCTAATCTTTCTGACTAGTTTTAAGTTTACCCGCTATAATATAGAATATAAAGTAGTATTTCCTCAGTAAAGTTGACTTTTGACGGCGGTTTGAGTGACTTGCCAATAAGAACCAATAAGGAGTTTACCTTTTAATTTCATATAATTGACTAGTGTGAGTATTGGTATATTGGCTATTGGTTCCCGGAGGATATTTTTTTACTAGCCTTCATGAACCCTATATATATAATAGGGGTTATAATAAAGTAGAAAGGAGAATGAGTTGTCAGTGTTTGTTGTACAAGAAGTTCCCGGAAGAAACATTTTAGGTGCCAGAAGCTACGGCGATCTAAAAGTTCTACTACCGTCGAATACAAATATAGTGCTTAGTCCTGGTCCAACAATTCGTCGTTTACGGGAGGGGCTAAAAAAGTTTGACAATGAAGACTACTTACTGCTCATGGGTGATCCTGCTGTTATTGGACTTGCTTGTGTAATTGCCAGCGATATTAATGTTGGCTCCTATAAGGTTCTTAAATGGGATAGGATTGAAAAAGATTATTATCCTGTGTCTATTGATATTCATCAAAGAAAGGATGAGCTATGAACAAACCTGTTGTTACCGCAGAAGAGATAGTCAAATTTTTTGATCCCGATAATTCAGTAGAATTTGAAGATAAAAAACTTGGCCGAGTGGCGACCCTAGCAAATCAAATTCAAGACCTTGAACGTGAAATAGCTGATCAAGAGGCTATCGTCAAATCATTAAAAGAAAAGAAGCGGTCTCTATCTGAGGACTTACTGCCAGCCGTAATGACAGAACACGGTCTTTCTGATATAACTTTAAACGACGGCAGTAAAGTTACCGTAAAGAAATTCTATAGCTGCACTATCCCTGCCGACCGTACTGAAAAGGCTTTTGATTGGCTACGCGAAAACGGTCATGAGGGCCTTATAAAACACCGACTAACTATTGATTTTACCCGCGATAAGGACGACCAAGCTCTGCAAGTGAAGAAAGAACTTGAGAATAAAGGGCTTTATCCTGGGGACAAAGAATGGGTAGAACCTTCCACTCTCCGAGGTTTTGCGCGGGAACAAGTTGAATCAGGTAGTAACCTTCCTGAGGATTGTTTCAATTTATTCATAGGAGAGCGAGCCACTATAAAATAGGAGTATAGATCATGGCGAATCAAGTTGCGAAAAAAGAGGACGCTCCTCTTGCCATTTCTAACGACGACCTCCTTGCTTTTGCAGGGCAAGGTGTAGAAGACCTAGGAACTGATGACCTAGCAATTCCTTTCATCAATATACTTCAAAGTAATTCCCCCGAAATTTCAAAACGCGACGGCAAGCACATAGAAGGTGCCGAGGCGGGAATGCTTTTCAATTCCGTCACTAGAGAGCTTTTTGATGGCTTAGAGGGTGTTGAAGTCATTCCCTGTGCATATCAACGGACGCTTGTTGAATGGGTGCCTAGAGAGCAAGAAGGAGGCTTTGTAGCTACCCATGATCCAGAAAGCGGAATTCTAGCTGAAACTACAAAAGGTGAAAAAGGTCAGGATATTCTTCCTAATGGAAATTATCTAGCAAATACGGCCTCTCATTATGTAGTTTTATTGAGTCCTGCATATGGTCCTACTCAAGCGGTTATTTCTATGACGTCAACTCAGCTAAAGAAATCAAGGCGCTGGAATACTCAGATGGTATCTCAATCAATGACATTACCTGACGGGTCAGTGAAACCGATGCCTTCGTTTTCACAAGCCTATAAATTAAAAACTATGGCAGAGTCAAATAAGCACGGTAGCTGGTTTGGTTACGATATAGGCGAGCATCGTGCAGCAACTTCTGAGGAGTTTCATTTAGGGGCGGCTTTTTATAAAGCAGTCATGGCTGGAACTATAAAAGCGTCAACCCCTGAACAGGAGCAGTCTAAAACCTCAGACGAGGTGCCTTTTTAGACTGAAAGTATAGTGAGTAATTTAGAAAGATTCATAGAAAGATTCTCTGGTCTTCAACGAGCGTATGGCACTACTACCATAACGGGACTTAGAGACGATGGTAAAAATCAGGTAAACTCTTTTGTTCAACGAGGAGAGCCTACAGTTGATCTATGGGAAAAGCACCTTGGCGGGGAGGAACCCTCTTTAGGTATAATTCCCATCACTGATGAAAACAGTTGTCGGTGGGGGTGCATTGACATAGACGATTTTACCATTGACCTCAAGTTTGTGAACGCTAAATTACAAGAACGTAAGTTCCCCCTGATCTTGTGTCGAAGCAAGTCAGGGGGCGCTCACCTTTTTCTTTTTACAAAAGAGCATGTCCCCGCCGCACTAATGCGGCTGCGCCTTACTGAAATGGCAGCATCACTGGGCTATGCTTCACATGAAGTATTTCCTAAACAAACTCAAATTCTTTCAGAGCGCGGAGATACAGGAAATTTTCTAAACCTTCCTTACTTCGGTGGAGACAACACTACCCGTTACTCTTTAGATGAAAAGGGCGAAGTAAACACACTTGAGCAGTTCTTAGATTATGCGGACTCAAAAGAGTTGACGCAAAAAGAAGCTACGGATTTTAAGGTTGTTGGAGAAGCGGCTCCTGCTCTTAAAGAGGGGCCACCTTGTCTTCAATATTTAATCTCACAGGGATTTCCTCAAGGCACTCGCAATAATGGGCTGTTTAACTTGGGTATCTATGCTAAACTATTTGACCCTGATAATTGGGAGTCCCTTCTTGAAGAGTATAATCGGGAATACCTTTCTCCACCTCTAGGCTCCAGCGAAGTATTAACTATCCTGAAGCAGCTAAAAACTAAAGACTATCATTATAAATGTAATGACCAGCCGATTGCTTCTCACTGTAACTCTGGAGTATGCAAAACAAGAAGGTTTGGTATTTCCCCGCTTACAGCGATGCCCTCTTTTGGTTCTCTTACAAAACAAAACTCAAATCCTCCTGTTTGGTTTCTTGATGTAGAAAGCAACCGCCTTGAGATGCTAACGGAAGACTTACAAAATCAAACAAGGTTTCAAAGGGTGTGTATGGAAACGATAGATAAAATGCCACCTAAGATGAGCGAGCGAGCATGGCAGGGGGTCATACAAAATCTATTAGATAATGTGACAATTATTGAAGTGCCTCAAGATGCTTCGGTAGAAGGGCAGTTTCAAGATTTACTTGAGTCCTTCTGTACCGATCGAGCGCAAGCCCAAACTAAAGAAGAAATCTTATTAGGAAAACCTTTTACTGAGGCTGGCCAGACATCTTTCCGGTTATCAGATCTTGAAGCGTATCTTCAAAGGCATAATTTTAGGTACTTCTCACGGCCAAAAATAACGGCTAGGTTACGGGATCTAGGAGCAAGTCACTCAGGACAAAACGTAAAAGGCAGGTTTGTTAATCTATGGAGCGTTCCTTCCTTTGATGCGCAAACTGACCCATTCAACCTTCCCGACTTTACGGGTGGCGATACAATATGAACATTATTATTGGGCCTCCGGGAACGGGAAAGACTACTCGACTTCTTTCTTTAGTAGAAGGTGAGCTTGATAAAAAAGTTTCTTCCGAAGACATAGGGTACTTCGCTTTTACAAATCGCGCAGCAGACGAGGCTAAGTCGAGGGCAAATATTAAATTCAATTTAGATAACAACTCGTTGCCCTACTTCCGTACTTTGCACAGTTTGGCTTTTCAACAATTAGGCATGAGTCGTTCTCAAGTTTTCAATGAAGATCAAAAGAAAGAGTTTGGAAATTTGATGGGCATAGAGATTACGGGGAAGTCTTCTTTTGAGGAAGGCTCTTTTGCATTTTCTAAAAAGGGTGATTTAATACTTGGGATCATCGAAGTAGCTCGAGTCCGGGGGGTCAGCGCCCGTCAACAATGGTCACAAGACAACCCTGATGTAAGCTGGTACGAAGTAGAGCGGGTAGAGCGAGGACTTTCTGAATTTAAAAAAGCCCGAAACCTATATGACTTCACTGATATGCTTTCCTTATTTCTTTCAGAAGAAGCCGCCCCCAAGTTAGATGTAATTTTTATTGACGAAGCACAGGATCTCAGTTATCTTCAATGGCAAGTTGTTTATAGACTAGAAAAGTTGTGCAATAAAATGTATATAGCGGGAGATGACGACCAGGCTATTTTTAGATGGGCGGGAGCAGAAGTCAATAACTTTTTAGAGCTAGAAGGCCACCTTACTGTTCTTGATCAGTCTTATAGGGTTCCTCAACATGCTCACTTTTTAGCAAGTTCTTTAATAAAAAGGGTAGCGCGAAGAAGGGATAAATTTTGGAAACCGTTACCGCAAGAGGGTAAACTATTTTGGCACTCTAGTCTAGAGCATGTCGATATGAGTGAAGGCGAATGGTTAATCCTTGCAAGAAATAATTACCTTCTTCGTCAGGCGGAAGGGCAGTGTAGGCTAGAAGGGTTTTTCTATCAAAGAAATAACAGGAAGGGTGTTACGGATACCCTACTAGATGCAATCGTTAGTTGGGAAGCGTTGCGAAAAGGTGAGTCAGTGACTGTTGCTCAAGTAAAAAAAGTTTATAGGTACTTGACGGCCGATAAGGGGGTGGCGAAGGCTCATAAAAACTTAAAAAGTTTATTCGATGAGGCCCTTCTTTCTCTGCAGGATTTACTCGCTTCTCATGGACTGCTTACTACGGCTATTTGGCACGAGGCGTTTGACAAGGTTTCTGATAAAGAAAAGCAATACTTGATTGCTTGCTTGCGACGAGGAGAAAAACTAACAAAAGAGCCGCGCATCCATATCTCTACTATTCATGGAGCAAAAGGCAGTGAAGCAGATAATGTTGTAGTGTTAACAGACATAGGCCAAAAGAGCTGGCTTCAAATGCAGAAAGACCCAGATGATGAGATACGAGTGTTTTATGTTGCTTTGACAAGGGTTAAGAAAAATTTACACATTATACAGCCGACCACTAATCGGTCTTTTTTATTATAGGACTACTTTCCCCTTTACCAAAGTTGTGTTTAATTTTAAAATAAATAACTTAGAAAGTTTCCCTAAAACAAGGAGCGCAGAGTGAGCGACAAACAAACCCGTAAGACTCGTCTTTATGATCGAGAACAAATAATTATGTTGACGAATCCTGAAAACCCTCGAAGAAAAGGAAGTAATCGAGCCGCTATTTTTGAAATCATCAGAAACGGCATGACCGTTAATGAGTTCCTTGAATTAGCTGAACAGTGGAACGGGGGGACTAAAGATTTACAAATTCTTGCAGAGTCCGGTCATGTTCATGTAGTCCCTTTAACTCCCCCAGCCCCCTTTAATGTGCCTGAGGAGCATGTAGAAGTATGATTTAACAAACGCCCCCTCCCCCTCTTCGTTGGCTCAACAACGGGAGGGGGTCTTTTAGAAAGGCATAGCGATGCACGATAAAGAATTAGAAAGAAGACAAATTGAGTTTTTTAGTTGGGTTGTAGAGCGTACTCACATCCAACAAAAGAAGGACCGAGGAGACCCTTGGCCTTGGACTGAAGACCCCATCTTTCAAGAATATAAGTTCACTAATGCTTTCCGTGAAAGAGACCGAACCACGGTTTGGTTTCGTAAGCATATTCGTGGCCCACTCCGTAATAGACCAGAAGTATATATGGCAACGGTAATCTTTCGCTGGTTCAACCTAATTGAAACAGGAGAAACTCTGCTAAAGCATAATCTTCACATTGATTGGGATCCGCAAAGAGCGTATGATGCAATCATAACTCAAGATAAATGGATCACAGGCGCGTACATGATAAAAAGCCCGACTTCAATGAATAAGGTTCAGGGGTTATGCGAGACGATCTCAAATGTCTGGAAAGATCAAGAAAGGTTTCTTAAAAAATGTCCTTGGGAGTCCCTTCAAAAAATGAATGAATGGCTAGAAGGATATCCGTTTCTTGGACCGTTTTTAGCGTATGAGTTAGTCACAGATTTACGGCACACCTACATAGGGGCAAACGCAGCAGACATCAATAAATGGGCCAATGCAGGTCCAGGAGCGATGCGCGGATTGAATAGAATTTATGGCCGTGATCTTAATTATACTTCTAAACGCCATGACTGGTGCGGAGAAATGAAAGAACTTCTAAACTTTTCTTTTGTTCCAGGAACAATGCGTGGTTTAAAAGAAGTAATGGAATTAAGAGATATTGAGCACAGCCTTTGTGAATTTGACAAATACGAGCGTGTCCGGCTTGGTCAAGGTGCGCCTCGTTCGAAATATAAATACGAGGAAAAGATATGACTGGAAAAGACAGTTGGGGACAAGAGCAGCCTTTCGGTTTTGACACGGAAAACGACGTAATTCAAGAAGAACGAACTCAATGGCTCGATCCTATTGTAGTTGTAAGTGGCGGTTTTGATCCTGCGCATGAAGGACACACCGCCCTGTTCAATGAAGCAGCCAATCACGGAAGCGTTCATATTCTTTTAAACAGTGATGAGTGGCTCGTTCGTAAAAAAGGCGCTGCTCTTTTGCCTTGGTCAACAAGAAGAGAACTCTTAGTTAATATTTGGGCGGTGCATAGGGTTCATCCTGTGGAAGATCAGGACGATACAGTATGCCAAGGGTTGATAGCTTTAAGGAGAAAATACCCTCATACAAAGATATCCTTTGCAAACGGTGGTGATAGGAAAGAAGGAAATACTCCAGAAGTTTCTGTTTGTATGTCTCATAAGATAGATGTTTTATGGAATATTGGCGGAGAGAAGAAAAACTCTTCCAGTGACCTTCTCAGTAGGTACAAGCACAGCCATGGGATAAGACATTTGACTACCCGTACTTGGGGAAGTTTTGAAGTACTGGGAGAAGGCGACGGGTGGCTTACTAAAATTCTTACTATCTGGCCTCGAAAGAATATTAGTTTTCAAAGACATCTTCACCGTGAAGAACGCTGGTTGGTTCTTGAAGGAGAAGGAGAATTTTTTAGTGCGGAGGCAGGTCGATGGCCCGTCAAACCATCACATCAAATTCAAATACCCGTCAACAATACCCACTGGATAGCCAACCCAAGTCATGACAAAAATTTAATTATTCTAGAAACGTGGCTAGGAGATAAACTCGAAGAAAGCGACATAGAAAGGATAGACAATGAACTTGCTATATCTTAGCCGTTCCAGATATGGAGGGTGGGTTACTTTTACTACCCACCTTTATCACGGACTTGTTGGAAAAGCTCCTTCGGTTCATGAAGAAATGAGCATGTCAGATAATCATGAAGTTATAAGAGTAACCACTCGCACAGAAAAAACGTATCGTAATATGGGCAACTATGTACCCTACCGAAATATGTGTGAAGAAGATGTTTTAAAGTTAGAAGGTCCAACCCTCATTACCGCGATGGATAAAAACCATCGTGAGCTGGCTATGAAACTTTTGAAACAGGGCGCACACATTGTTCTCCATGATCCAACTGAGCTTCGTAATCCAGAGTTTAAAAAGTTTGTTAATCCTTCACAGGTTATTGTTGTTGGCAAAGAAATGTTAAAACAAATACCAGGAGCAACTTTTATTGGACATCCTTATATGCCTGTTGGAACAACAGACCCGTTAAATTACCCTGAGTGGCAAAGCAGACCGATTTGTGCCATCAGCACTTCTCGTTTAGACTTTGATAAAAACAGCCACTGGTTATTTGAAATGAACAGGCGTCTTCCTCCGGATAGAGAAGTTGTTATTCGAGGCGCGGAAAACCGTATGTATACAAAAACTAAAATTGTTCCAAAATACCCAGAGTATAAGCAGGATAGCAACCGACCTAAAGATAAACGCGCTGTCTATAAATTAGATTTTAGGGCAGCTTTTAATCTTTGCAAACAAGCAAAGTACATGACTGACTTTTCAGTTATCCAAGGCGATGGCGGTCGTACTCAATATACTTTTCTTGAAGCTATAGACGCAGGAACAATTTGTCTGCTTCATGAAGACTGGATCCGCCCAAGAGACGCAATGATAGATGAGGGAGAAAATCAAAACTGTGTTTCATTCAAAGATTTTGACAAAGCAACAAGTTTTCTTGCTGGAGAAATGGACACAAATACAGCTATCTTTATAAGAGCGAATGCCTCAAAACTTTTACAAAAACACGATGCTGTAAACATCGCTCTTCAATATACGGAGCAGTTAAATGATTAAACAATCACCTCCCTATTGTATTCAGATTGAACTTACAGAAGGCTGTAATCTTGCGTGTTCATTTTGTGGCATAGCCTCTATACGAAAAAATGGTGCAGATGGCCCAAAGGATATTCGAGGAAAAAATTCTCACCCGTATAAATTTCTCAACTGGGGGAGCGCATTAGTACTCGCCTCAAAGATAGCAAAAGCGCAACAGGAGCATAAATGGAATCCACGCATAGAAATGGCTATGCACGGAGAGCCAACCATGAACCCTGAGTACAGGGAAATTGTCGCTTTACTAAGAGAAAAGCTGCCTAAAACCCACCTTCAAATGACTACTAATGGGGGTGGTTTACTAAAAGGAAACCTATCAGAAAACATAAATAATCTTATGGAGGCGGGGTTAAATGTTCTTTTACTGGACAACTACGAAGGAATTAAGATTTGCGATAAGGTAAGAGAAAATTACAGTGGGCCGTATCCATTATTTGAATACCCTTTAGATAAAAAAGCAAATCCACACAGGCGTAGGAAACCAACAGACCACGACATAGTTGTGACCCAGGATATTTCTACGGCTTCACAGGGAAATCACTCTACGTTAAACAATCATGCTGGATCGTCTTTTCCTAAAAATAAAAGAGCAGAGGGAAGGAGGTGCGCCAAAGTATTTCGAGAGATGTCTATACGGTGGGACGGTAATATTGCCATTTGTTGTAACGACTGGCCCGGATTCTATAGGTGCGGAAATGCTCTTGGTGGCCAAACACTAGAAGAAATTTGGCAGGATGCAGCGTTTACTGCAGCACGAAAAAAGTTATACCACGGACAAAGAGACTTTGGGCCTTGCGATGGTTGCGACGCTTTAAGCTATCGTCCAGGATTATTGCCTGATGCAAAAGGAAAGGAAGAATATGACAAACCTCGACAAAGCGATCTCGAGTCCATTGAACACGCCCTCTCCCGAGGCCCGTACACTTCTGCAGTCCCTCGTCCGTGGGAATGACGAAGTGCCTAATGTTTACGCTCGAAATGTTTCGGAGGCGCTTTACATTGGATTAATGCTTTTACAAGATAAAGGAGAGTGGGTTGAGTCACGATCAGGTCATGTGATTGAGTACCCCTCACCAGTAATGACAGTTTATAAACGCCCAGAAGAACGGGTGCTGTTTTATCCTTCTCGTGACGCTAATCCTTTCTTTCATTTATTTGAAGCTCTTTGGATGTTGGCGGGGCGCGATGATTTAAAATTTGTCAGTCGTTTTAATAAACGTATGAAAGATTTTTCTGATGACGGGGTTACACTAAATGGAGCCTACGGGTATAGGTGGAAAGAATATTTTTCAAAAAATCAGTTAGACCTTCTTATATTTCATTTAAGAGAGCAGCCCGAGTCTCGAAGGGCAGTTCTTCAAATGTGGTCAACAGACGACCTTTCAAAAACATTTAATGAACCTTCATGTAAAGATGTTCCTTGCAATACACAAATATATTTTAAGATAAAACATGGTCGACTACAAATGACTGTGACCTGTCGATCTAATGATATCATTTGGGGTACTTACGGAGCGAATGCAGTACACTTCTCAATTCTTCAAGAGTATATCGCGGCACGTGTAGGAGTAGAGATGGGGACATACTATCATTTGAGTGATAGTTTCCATGCTTACGAAAAAGTTTATGAAAAAACATTAGCTATATTGAATCAAGAAAACGCAGGAGACACTCTTTGGTATGACTCTTACTTAGGTTGGAATAAAGGAATGCACTATACACCGGAACCTCTATTCACCGTACCCCAGAGTATTGATGAGGATCTACAAAAATTTATAGATTTTCCTTTTCACAGTGTTTACGAAAATGTCTTTTTTACAGACACTGCTCTTCCTATGCTAAGATCATGGCAAGCACATAAAGAGCATCAGTATGAAGAGGCCATCAGTTATTTACAGTATATTCCTGCGCTAGATTGGAAGAAAGCAGCAACAGAGTGGATAGAAAGAAGGAAAGACAAATGGGAATCTTGGATGACGTAAAAGAAATTAGCTACTATGATGCCGAGGCTCTTTCTTCAGCGGAAGAAAGTTACGGCGATAGTTGGAAGAAGCGTGGTGGTGTGGGCGCGTTCATGATGCTGGCTCGAAAATGGGACAGGATTGAAAATCAAGTTAAGAAATTTAACTATGATGTTTTCGAAACAGTCTACAGTGATCCCTCCTCTGACGGGATTATAGACGACATTCAGGATCTAAGACGCTACTTATTCTTAGTAGAGCTAGAGGTCCGCCGTGAACTGGACTTTCATAGAGCGCGGCAACGGGGTTTCTCCTTTGAAGCTCCTGAGGAGGCCGCTGAAGCGAACGGAGAGCCTTCGGGGAGCACCCCCCTAGGAACCCGTATAGAGAAGAACAGTAAGTTACTTGCGGAAAGAAATTAATCCGAGAAAAGTAGAATTTGGCACATGTCTGTACAATGTAGATGTAAATGTGAAGAAGAGTCCTTTGAGGCTCCTGAAAGTTTATTCACAGACTTTAAATGGCCAAAGTGTTCTTGTAATAAACCTTTTATAATTTTAAGAGAGACTGATGGCCTATCAAATGCCCCTACTTCAAACAGAAAGTCAATGGTGCCCCCCAGAGATTCTTCCAAATTTAAAAGACGCTAGTGCAATATCAATTGACTTAGAAACCTGTGATCCACATCTTCTTGAAAAAGGTCCAGGATGGGCTACGGGCGATGGATATATTATAGGAATCGCTTTAGCTACTGATGACTGGCAAGGATATTTTCCAGTTCGTCACGATAATGGAAGTAACCTAGATCGCGATTTAATTTTCCGATGGCTAAAAGACCAAGTCTCTACTGACTGTGATAAAGTTTTTCATAACTCTATGTATGATGTTGGGTGGTTGAGAAGAGAAGGAGTTGAAATAAACGGGGCCATCAAAGATACCATGCTCGCTGCACCACTGCTAGATGAAAATCGATTTTCGTATTCACTTAACGCTCTTGCAAAAACATATATTGCTTCATCAAAAAATGAGAAGGTTCTTCAAGAAGCTGCGAAAGAATGGGGGGTCAATCCTAAAAGTGAAATGTGGAAGCTCCCAGCAATTTATGTTGGTCCCTACGCAGAGCAGGATGCAAGAGCTACACTTGATCTTTGGCGAGCGCTGTCTACTGAAATTTTAAAAAATGACTTGTCACATATCTTAGACTTAGAGCTTTCTTTGTTACCAACATTGATTGACATGAGGTGGAAAGGTATTCGAGTTGATTTAGAAAAAGCTGCATCAATTCAAAAAGAGCTTAGTAAAAAAGAAAAAAGCATTCTTCATAAAATTAAAAAAGAGTACAACCGTGACGTAGAAATATGGAACTCCCGTTCTATTGGTGAACTATTTGAGAAAGCCAAAATTTCTTATGATTTAACTGAAAAGACAAAGGCACCCAAAATAGATAGGGCCTTCCTAGAAAACCACACTCATGAACTTCCGCAACTTATCTTAGAAGCCCGTGAGTACAATAAAGCAAACACCACTTTCATCAATTCAATAATGAAGTATCAACACAAGGGTCGGATTCACGCTGAGATCCACCCTCTAAGATCAGATCAGGGAGGCACTGTTTCTGGTCGTTTTAGTTACAGTCACCCTAACCTTCAACAAATCCCAGCGAGGCACAAAATCCTAGGCCCAATGATTCGATCTATCTTTGTACCAGAGAGAAAAGAAAAGTGGGTTTCTATAGACTACTCTCAACAAGAGCCAAGGCTTGTTGTTCATTACGCCTCTTTGTTAAAACTACCTAAAGTTGACGATGTTGTTGAAGAGTACAGAAAGGGAGAAGCAGACTTTCACTCTATCGTTGCAGAAATGGCTAATATCCCAAGGCGGCAAGCAAAAGATATTAACCTAGGATTATTTTATAGCATGGGAGAAAGAAAGTTAGCCGAGCAGTTAAATATTCCATTAGACGAAGCTAAAGACTTATTCCAGCAGTACCATCAAAAAGTTCCATTTGTAAAAATGCTCAGTGATTATTGTAGAAACAGGGCTGGGACCAAAGGGACTATACGAACATTGTTAGGAAGAAAATGTCGGTTTGATTTATGGGAGCCACGGCAGTACGGTACAGGTAAACTGGGTAACTTAGAAAAAGCACAAGCAGAGTTTGGGCCAAATATCAAAAGAGCTTTTACTCATAAGGCGCTCAATCGTTTGATCCAGGGTTCCGCTGCTGATCAAACTAAACTAGCCATGAAAGTACTGGCTGAAAAGGGTCACATTCCCTTGCTTCAAGTGCATGATGAGCTTTGCTTTTCCTCAGAAGATCCAGAGCAAATACGAGAGATAGCAAATATCATGGAAACGTGTATTGAACTTGAAGTCCCCTGTAAAGTAGATGTTGAGTGGGGCGAGGACTGGGGATCTGCTAAAACTTTATTTACAGATAAACCATGGAGGCGTAGTATAGAAGACGGAAGTGGTAGTATGCTAGGATGATCAATGGCTCAAAAGAAACTTCAAAAAGAAAGCGCATACGAGGAGTATGATGTAGATGGGGATGGGGTGGTTAGCGATTCTGAACTTGCTGCCGTTAAAGCCATACACGAAGCCGAAACTCAAGAAGAAAAAGCCGAAGCTCAAAGACGCATGGCGTGGATTTCTCTCATTGCTATGTTAGTATTCACTGCTCTTGTATTTTTACCGATATTTCCAGATTCAAGAATCAAAGCCCTTGCTGATTTATTTGGATTATTTTACATCGGCATGGCTGGTGTTGTTGGTGCCTACATGGGAATGACAGCATACATGAGTGCAAAGAAATAGATATATAATAGATTACTCGGCGCTTTTCTCTAGTTAATGTACCTTTATAATAAGGCGTAAATAAAAACTTGGAGCAAGGCTATGGACACTGTACCTATTCTCACTAAAAATCAACTAAAGGAAGCGAACGCTTGGGCCATTGAAGTAGGCTATAATCGTGCTTTCGAACCAAAACCGTTTCTTAAATACTTAGACGGCTTAACCGAAGATGTTAAATTTCCCATCACATTCAGTATGCCTCACAACCACGCTGCTGGTAAACCAGTAGAACAGCACTTTCGTTGTAAAGTGATTCTTGACCATGAAGGGGGAAGCGGGATGATCGATATTGACGCTGACTTATTTCAGAGGCTCGAGCGTATACACGTTCCGGGCAGTCTCTTCGATTTGCCGCCTCAGACTTTTGAAGAGTAAGTAACCCTTTTATCCATTTATAAACGGTTTATAATAGTAACCGTTAGAAATTACCATATTTAGAAAGGAAAAATTATGGTAGCAGCAGTAGAAACGATGGCTTATGCGGGGGACGTTCCTTGGCATGGCCTTGGGGTCAGGGTAGAAGATACCATGACTCCTGAAGAAATGTTAGAAGCAGCTGATTTAAATTGGACTGTTTCTAAACGTCCCGCCTACACTATTGACTCTCCTACTTGGAGTGAAGACGTTGGCCTTATCAACGCAGAAGGTCATCATTTCATTGTAAGGGATACCGATAGTAAAGTTCTTTCAGCTTGCGGTGAGGATTATGTGCCTTTCCAAAACGCTGATACTTTTAGGTTCTTTAAGAAATTTGTTTCCAACGGTGAAATGAAAATGGAAACAGCCGGTTCTTTAAAGGGCGGCCAAGACATCTGGGGACTTGCGAAACTTGAATCAAACTTTGAACTTCCCGGAGGCGACCGAGTAGAAGGTTATCTGCTCATTGATTCGCCTCACGTTTCGGGAAAAGCCCTTACTATCATGTTCACGCCCATACGAGTTGTTTGTAGCAACACTATGGCACTTGCGCTAAACTGTGATGGAAAACGGTTTCGAGTACTTCATCTTCAGGCTTTCGATAATGAAATAATGAAGGCGGCAGAAGAAGCCCTTGGTATCAGCGAAACTAAAATGGCTGAGTTTCAGGAGCAAACTACGTTCCTGAGTAATAAGCAAGCGAAGCCACTTGACGTTCAGAACTTTATCGCTGAGCTATTCCAACCACAGTTGCTTATCGAACGAGGTAAAATTGCAAATGATATTCCTCTTATAGATGAGTTCAGTAGAACTTCCGAACAGGTTCATGACGCTATCGCGTTATCTCCTGGAGCCGACTTAAAGTCAGCGAAGGGAACTTGGTGGGGCGCACTAAACGGTGTCACCTATCACATGGATCATACGAAACGAGAGTCCGAAAGAGTAAAGGGTGGCGCTCTTTATTCAAGTTGGCTGGGACCGAATGCTGGTACAAAACGGCGAGCACTAGACCTAGCAACTGAGTATGCGAAATACTCCTCAGCGGCTTAATTACTCGGGGGGATAACTTAGCGGTTGTCCCCCCTTTTCTCTACTTTATAGTTGGTAGCGTTAGTTAAATAGAAAGAAGAAAGGAGGCCCATATGGCCACAGCAACAGCAGAAGTTCTTCCTTCGAAGAACAATAAACCTAAGACTTCAGCGAAAGCGAAGTCGAAGGCAACTCTCAAGGCAGTTCCTAAACCAACTGCTAAGAGCACAGTTGCCAGCCATAAATTCCATGGCGGTAACACAGTTAAAGTGATTGGGGAAAAAGCCCCAGTCCGCGAAGGTTCTCGGCGAGCTGAGATTTTCGCTTTATTCAAAGACGGAATGTCGGTAAATGAGTTCCTTGCTTCCGCGAGAAAGATTCGTGGTGGAGCGACAGACGTTCAAATAGCGCTCGATAAAAAATATATCGAGCTTGTGTAACTAGTCAGGGCGGGGAGGAAACTCCCCGTCCTTTTTACTTGAGTAGCTATATGATCGCTAAAAATAATGTTCTCATAAAAGGCAACGATAGTATTGCTTTCAGCATATATAGATCGAAAAATGAAGCGATCATCGCTTTTTTCGTTAACCATAAACTTGACGAAGAAGTTATTGTCGATTTAACTCAGGTAAACCAATATTGGGTTAACGCTTTTAATGACGGTTATGAGGTAGCATTCTAATGAATATATTTTACTTAGACAAAGACGCAGAGATTGCCGCACAATATCATTGCGACAAGCACTGCGTCAAGATGATTCTTGAGTCAGCGCAACTTCTTTCAACTGCTCACCGAGTACTTGACGGTGATGAAGATGCTGACCGACTCGGTCTCTATAAATCTTTTTCGCCTAACCATCCTAGCGCCATCTGGGTTCGCCAATCTGATCAGAATTATAACTGGCTTTGGGAACTGCTTCATTACCTCGGTATAGAGTATAGTAAACGATACGACAAAGTTCACTCTATCCATAGTAGTATTCGTATTGCGCTTGGTATCTCGCCCTCAAATATACCGAGAACTGTTTTTATGGCTCCGCCTCAGTGCATGCCTGATCAGTATAAGGTAGAAGACGACCCAGTTCAGGGCTACAAAAATTATTATCATGGCGAAAAAGCATCCTTCGCTCAATGGCGACTCGGTGAACCTGCTTGGTGGAAAGGAGCAGCATAATGGAAATTTTATGGGGAATGGTTGTTATCGGAATGATTGTATGGATGTGGACTCCAGGAGCCTTTTAGAGTAAATGAACCTTTACTCCGAAGTTCTCGCCTTTATAATTATATATAGTTTTAACCGTAGGAGGTAATGATGAGTAATGACTTTGAAATTGATACGGGGATAGAGATCCCTGAAGACTTTCGCGCTACCGCTCGGAAATATCCATTTGAAGATATGGATATAGGCGATAGCTTTTTTGTTGGGCCTAACTATGAAGATGAAACTCAGAAACAGATAGGCAACCGTGTTGCTCAAGCGAGACAATCATATCAAAAACGCCGTGCTAAACAGGGACTTGAACGCTCCTTCACTCAGCGTATGTGGATGAAAGGTGAGGTTCGGGGTTATCGCGTTTGGAGGGTAAAATGAGTGATAACGTAGTTCACCTCAACCTTCATCGTGAGCTTTCTGAAAAAGAAAAAGCTGACTTTAAAAAGTGGGCGCAAGATAACTGGAAAGTTGGCGACCCTATAAGCCCAGTATGGCACCCTTCCGTTGTTGAAGAATGTGCGCTCATGCTTGATACGCATGTTCGAGAGCATACTCGTTCAATAAGCCTGCACAATTCGGAGGGCATCCCTACTAACTATGCCTATAAAGACATGACCGTTGGCCTTGATATTTCAGCGGAGAATGAACTGTCCGAGGAAGAGCAATATGAAATAGCCATTGAATATTTCTGGGAAGCCGAGTGGACAAGGCTTACAGGCGAGGAAGGAGAGGCAAGCTAATGGGAAGAATAAAAGACTGGCTCATGAGCATGGAATCTTTAGCAGAAGAAGCTATCGCAAATAACTTCGACGAAGAAGAAGCTGTGCAGTTCATGGTTGATAACCTTGATAATAACTACACCGCATTGAGAGATACTTTGCGTGATGTGTACCGTACTGTCAAAGAGAAACAAGAAGGGCCGTAGGATTAACTAACGGGAGTCTCTCAGCGGCTCCCGTAGTATAATATATAAAGTTAGAAAGCTAGAAAGGACTAACCTATGTATTGGACTCGTCCTAAGAATTGGGACCTCGGTTTTCAAGCCCTCTTTATTGAGCCGAATAATTGGGCTGTTGTATTTAACGGCGAAATCATTCAACAGGAATATTCATCTTATCGTGACGCCAAGGATACGGCGGAACAGTGGGATATTGAAATGAAAAACGAATGGAGGATGCGCGATGCCCTTAGGCTATGAACAGGAGAACCTCGTTCTCGACACTTTAGTACGTCATGAAAAACTCATTGCTCAACAAGCTGAGATAATAAACGACCTACAAAAAATTATTCAAGACTTGATTGATATTGTGCGGGAGGATGTATGATGTCGGAAAACTATAAGTCTATTGCCGTAGACCATGAAACATGGCTAGTCTTAAATGAGTGGGCCGAAGAAGAGTGCCGAAGTGTTAGTGGGCAAATAAAATATATGATCAAAAAGCACGGCCCAAAGAAGAAGAATACTGCAAAGCCAACCATCAGAGAACAGGTTTTAGATGGGTGGTCTCAGCGACAGTGCTCAGCTAAAAGTATGGTTCTCTCAGAAAGCCAGCGTGGGGATATAATTGATACGCTTGTAGAGTACGCAGATCCAGTAACTAATACCAGTCTTACTATGCTGGTAGGAGAGGTATCTGTAGAAGCGGTATCAAAACAAACTGCCGGAATGTATTCACGAGGTTTGTTAAAGCGCAGGGATTCACTTTCTAATTCTGATAACGATAAATTTGAGTACCAGCTTACTGCTGGAGCGCGCCGTTTGATAAACCGCCGTGATAAAAAGAGGGCCGCTATTGAGAAACGGACTACCCTCGTAAATTAATCGCGGGTTATACTTATTATATACCGTATTTAACCAGGAAGGTTATCATGCATTTAGAATTTGAAACAACTGTGAAGGGCGGTATGCCAACTACGGTTTGTTTTGAAGTGGGCCAGCCAGAGTATGACGTAGGAATTTCTAATTGCTACGTTGAAGATATCTGGCTACTTGTCAAAGGAAAACGTGCTGAATGGTTGGAGAAGCGGCTCACCGCAACTGATTGGCACACACTTGAAGAACTAGCTTTGGAGGAATATCATGCAAGTCAATAGATTAGTAAGGCAGGTGTCCTATGCCCTATAAACATTGGACTGATGAAGAGGTGAATAAGATTCGAGCAAGAAAGCTGCATTTTTCAATTCAAGAAATAGCAGATAACTTTGGCCTCACTCACGGGCAGGTGTGTTACGCTCTTTACAGGTACGGGTTTGAAAAGAAGAGCACACCTTCTTTGAAAATAAAACCAACTTTTTCCGGTTCCGAACCTCCCAAATGTTTTTGGACTTGGGTCAGTGAAATAATGGGGTTCAAAAAATGACTACGGGTATGAAGTGGAGTATTCGTTTGAGCCTTTCAGCGGTGGTACTTCTTGTACTGCTGCTGGTTGGCGCTTTTGCTCCAGTGTACTCATCCGAACCAGAACTTGTTCAAGAGGAACAGTATTGTATGGCAGAAGCGGTTTATTTTGAAGCTCGCGACCAAGATTTTTTGGGGCAGATCGCCGTTGCCATTGTTATTCGAAATAGGATGAAAGACAAACGCTGGCCTCCCACTGCTTGTGGCGTTGTAAGAGACGGGCGATATTGGAAAGGAAACCCAGTTCGTCATAAGTGTCAGTTCAGCTACTGGTGCGATGGAAAGCACGAGCGTCCCGCCGAAAAAATAGCATGGGCGAGGGCCATGAATATCGCAGAACTTGTGCTTCGTAACCGTATTTCAGTTGAAGTTCTGAGGGACGCTACTCACTACCACGCTACTTCGGTTTCTCCGGCTTGGGCAAAGAAACTTGAGCCATGTTTAGAAATTGGAAATCATAAATTCTATACCGACCCGTGAATACCCACTGGCTGGTTACGGGGTGAAAGGGGAGCATCCTTAAGAAAAGAAGAGGCTAGTGGGTTATCCTTCACTTTTCTTTTCAACTCCCCGCTACTTTTAAAAAGGAAAAAATTATGGAACGACTCAGAATTATTTCTAAAGAAGGTCGCCGCTGGCGTATCGATCATTCCGACGGTGTGATAACTTACCATAAAACACTGAAGGCAGCAAAAAAATATGAGCATACAATACTTGTTCTTGACCCCTTTCCTGAAGATGACGCGGAGCTAGTAAAAGATGTATGAATATGCAGTGAAAGAAGTTGTTCGTGTTGTTGACGGGGATACGGTCGACGTTGTTTTTGATTTAGGGTTCAGTCTTTTTAAAAAGGAACGCATTCGTCTCGCGGGAATTGATACTCCGGAAACGCGCACTCGTGACTTAAAAGAAAAAGAGATGGGCTTTGAAGCCAAGGAAAAAGTAGAAAAAGCGTTGACCGCTGCCGAAATGATTGTCTGTCAAACTGAGAAAGAGGGTAAGTATGGGCGCATACTGGGTTGGCTATTTTTAGATGGCTCGGCGAGTTCTTTTAACAAACAGCTTATCGACGAAGGTTTTGCATGGCCCTATTTAGGTGGCCAAAAAACTAAAGATCTCAACCAGTTAAGGAGTCGCAGGAAATGAGTGCTGTAAAACTGGAAGGTTTTGACCAACTTAATTGGCTCGTGTCTCATTTTAAAATGGATGTTGAACACGCCCTTGATACCATGGTTGAGCATGACCAGGATATAAGTTTTTTAATTGAGTATGTTATGCGAGTAGAGGGAGAGAAGGCGAATGAAGTTTGAGGTGAGCCTAAAATGTCGAACGTGTTCAGATGAAACAGAGAGCTGCCCTGAATGCGCTGGTGAAGGTTCCACTAAACTTAGTCAAGAGTGTAAAAATTTAGATGAGCTGCTTGCCGCTTATCCGAAAGCTGCTGTTCAAGAACTAGACGCAACTATAGGATTGGCACGGATAAACGAAGGAGAATTAGATAAAATTGACATGGTTATCACGACCGAAGAACCAAGGTACAAGATGTACATCGCATGGTTTTACGACTAAAAGCCGTTAGTGTGAAAACTACTCGCCCTATATATTATAGGGGTAACGGTAACTAACGACAGAGGGTTAAAATGTGGAAAAAAGTTGATTTTACTCAGTATCCTTTCAATCTCTTAGATGAAACTTGGGACGAAGAGGTTTATACGGATAAAGAAGCTCAAATTCTAATGGATATTCTTTCTGACGAGTTAGGTGGGCAACACCTAGAATTCTTTGACTCAGAAACTTCTTCACCTCCACCGCCTATCCCCGACGAATTAAAAAAGTACTGTCCGGTGGAAGACCAAGATAAAGATTGGTGGCCCGAAGGAATCGGTAGTAATTGGGGTTTCTCTAGCGGTATAGATTTTGCGGATGACTGGCAAAAGTGGTTTTACCTCAACCTATCTTTTATTGTAACGGGGTATCGGAATCCTAAACTCGGGAGAGGTTGGAATTTAATAGAATTCGAAGGTCTTTCACCAATTCTTATACGTCCTGCGAAAAATTGATGGTGCCTATATATACGACTCGAGAAGAGGGGTGCTCTAAAAAATTTTTGGGGAGTATTTACCAATATGCCAATATCTAGTAAGCTAAGTCCTTGAACTATGGGCCTTTGTTGTATATTGGTACTGGATATTGGTTCTTATTGGCAAGTCAGTATCAATAGTGTAGTCACCACTTCGTGAGCTTCATGTTTCTCTTTAATAAAAAGATCTCGAGGTATACTATAGGTGTATCATGCCACGTAGAAAGTCAGCTCCTGTCAATCCGGTCGTGTCGCGGCCTTTGACCCCACGTCAGAAAAAGTTCGCTGAGGAAATAGTTCTTGGGCGCTGCTCTAACACTGAAGCCGCCCGTCGCGCTGGATATGCTGAGTCGTCAGCGGGGGTGCGAGCCTCAGAGCTTCTTGACATCGCAAAGTTTCCTCATGTTGCTAATTACATCAACGAGCTTCGTTTAGATCTATCAAAGAAATACGAGATCACATACGAAAACCACATTCGAGACCTTGGTGATTTAAGAGACCGAGCAGCTGCAAACAATCAGTTCAGTGCTGCGATTAACGCTGAAACTCATCGTGGTAAAGTTGGGGGGCTGTACGTTGATCGGAAAGAAGTTCTACACGCGCACATCAACGCTATGAGTAAAGAAGACTTGATACGTCGTTTAGAAGAGCTTGATAAAGAAACCAACGGTGCGATCAAAACTATTGTGGATGCAGAGTTTGTAGATGTCAGCAAAGCCTGAATCGCGACTCTGGAAAACGCTACGCGATGGTCTTACGGATGTTCATTGGACTCGAATTGAATCGTGGGCTTCTCCTGGGGTGCCAGACGTAAACGGTTGCGCTGAATTCGGGGAGTTTTGGATAGAATTAAAAGTAATAAAAAATAATCGGATAAAGCTGTCGCCTCATCAGATCGCTTGGCATACGTTAAGAACTCGGGCCGGAGGTCGCTCTTTCATCTTAGCAAGGGAGGCAGCGAAGACTCCTTTGATTTTGTTTTCCGGAGAACAGGCAAAAGATCTACACGACAAAAAGATCAGTGAGATCTCACCGATGGTTAAGATCGAGCACCCGTATGACTGGGGCAGATTCCGAAAGGCACTGGAGAAAGAACGATAAATAAAGACCAAAGAACGCTTTACTCTGATTAAGTGTTCCTTTATAGTTCTTCATAGTTAAGCGGTTTTCGTTTAACGTGCCATTATAAAGGAGAAAGACTCATGGCAAAATCAAACGTAACTTTTGATGTTTCAAAAGATTTCTTAGACGGTACCGAAGGTGCCCAAGATAAAGCGGTTCGTGCGTTTATCGCCGCGAATGCTAAAGCGGTCATCAAGCCTAAAGAGGTGGGCCAGTCTACACCGTTCCTGCGCCGCCAAAGTGGTAAACGGTTCGATATCGCAGAGCGTATTAATCAGGGCGGGAGTGCTAGAGAAATCCTCGCCTTTGCTCGTGCTAACGGTGGCGGCGAGCGCGACGTATCCGCTCATCTTGCGGGTGGTTTCAGCCGTACCTCTAAGTTCTACGGTCAGTCAATAATCCAGTTATCCGCTGCCGCGTAACCTCCCTGACGTGGCGCGACCTTGGCCCCGCTCTGGCGGGGTCTTTTTTTGATCGTCGTTTGTCAGTCGTCGTCGTTTAGATCGCTCCGATCGTTTAGATCTTACCCATCCTGACCAGGCCCTACCTTACCATGCCTAGCCTTACCATCCTTTAGATCTCATAGATCTGAGTAAGCGCACTGGGATTAACACTGAGTAAATAGCGGTAGTCCTATAAACTGGGCTTTATATACTTAGGGCGTTAAACGGTAATAACTATTAAGGGTAAATAACCATTATGGCTTTAAATAAAGCTCAAATCATAGATCAGTTAACTAACTCTGTTATAAATCTAGAAGACCCCACATCCAGCGGCTACTCGCCTATACCGTATGCGGCTTGGGTCGCAGACCTAAACGTTCATGCGATAGACGGATCAGTTATTGGGAAATTCAGTATAGGTGGGGGCTATCCTACCGAACTCAGTAATTGGCTGGCAGATAGTATTTCAAACCCTAGCGATCCTAACGCTATCTATGCTGGGATGGGACCTGCTGGTGATGTGTATATAGTAGCTCTTAACGCTGAGTAAGTAAGACGTAAAAGGGCGGGTGTAAAAAGCTCGCCCTTTTATACTTAGGGGGTAACGGTAATTAACCAGGAGGGTACTTAAATGTGTGAGAATACTGTAGTCTATTTCGAGTATCGGGGTCATTTCGACCAGGATGGGCGTCCCGAAGGGGAGTGGGAGTTAGAGGAATTGTTTGGGATTTGCGGTCAAACGAATTACGATGGTAACCGCCTCCTTTGCTATGACTGCACCATCTCTTCGCCGGAATGGTGGGGAAAAGAGGAGAAAGCTGATGCGTGATAGAACTATGTTCCTCGTTCTTTGTTTGCTTGGTTTCTTTTCAATCTTCTACTCGCTTGAGTACTATTTGATCGGGTATACAAACCTCGTAGCGTTGGGACTGTATTCGTTTGGGATACTTACCTTCGTCTTTGGGGTAAGGGGAATCGTTCGTAACTGATTACCCTCGGAGGTTGGTTACCTCCAACTTGAGAGCGGCGGTCTTTCGGGATCGTCGTTTTCTTGTCGTCGTCGTCACATCTATAAGATCTTATACATGTAGATATATATGCGTGGGCGTGGGCGTGGGCGGCTGGGCGTGGGTGCGGCAAGGGGTACCAGGGGGGTATAACAAGGGGTGTTGCATAAATACCACACCCTAAATAAAATGCACTAGGGGGCAAATAAACACTTTACACCTATACCCCCAAGCCCTATATTAAGGGGGTAGCGACAGGCTACTAACTAACCAAATGAGGGTACCATGACTAAACAAGTAAAAACCACTAACACTTTTAAAGCCCCCGAGGGGTTCGGCACAATGGCCGAGGCAGACCAAGACAAGGCCGTAGCCGTATGGGTAGCGGCTAACCCTAACGCCACAATCAAAGCGGTAGGCATACCCGAGGGGGGCTTACCTACTTACCTACGTAAGGACACAGGCAAGCGGGCAGACATTAACCGGCTACTTGCTACCGGCCTTAGCGTAGCCAAGTATTTACCCCAAGCCCGCCAACTAGGTGGTGGCTACCGCGACCTAGCCGCCGCACTAGCCGGAGGGTATAGCCGTAAGGCTAGCGGCTACGGGGTACCAGCGGTCAAGTTGGTGGCCTAGGCTAGGGGTCCCAAGGGGGTTGCCAACAGGCAGCCCCTACCCCCCGGCAGGGGGTACCCCCCAAATATGGCCCGCCGTGCGCCCGCCCGCCCTCCCCATAAGATCACTCCAGTTTCATTGGGCATGAACCATTTCACATTTCGCTTTGTTATATTCGCATTTACCTTTATAAAAGCCCCAATGACAAAGGCGAATGCTTCATTGAACGCGCGATTACAGTCCTTGAGCCGTGAAACTCTTGAGGAGTACCTTGCTGTTTCTACGCGATTGGCCGATATCCAGGAGAGTGAAGCAAGCCAAAAAAATTTTTTAAAATTTGTAAAATCAGTTTGGCCTGACTTTATTGAAGGCAATCATCATAGGGTATTTGCCCAGAAGCTGCAGGAAGTTGCTGATGGCAAACTGAAACGCTTGATTGTAAATATGCCTCCGCGCCATACCAAGTCAGAATTCGCCAGCTATTTGTTTCCGGCGTACCTAGTGGGGCGAAACCCAAAGTTAAAGATCATTCAAACAACGCACACGGGCGAACTCGCAATGAACTTCGGCCGGAAAATGCGGAACTTGATCGATAGTGTAGAGTTTAAGAAAATTTTTCCGAAATCCGCTTTAGCCCCCGATAGTAAAAGTGCAGGACGCTGGACCACTACTGAAGGTGGCGAGTACTTTGCGGCGGGTGTGGGCGGTGCGATTACGGGCCGTGGCGCGGACCTACTGATTATTGACGACCCGCATTCGGAACAAGACGCACTCAGTGATGCGGCAATGGAAAATGCGTACGAATGGTACACCTCTGGCCCTCGCCAACGGCTACAACCTGGAGCTTCAATTGTAGTTGTTATGACGCGATGGTCCGAACGAGACTTGACCGCGAAAGTATTGAAACAGCAATCTTTTGATTCAAAGGCTGACCAATGGGAAGTGATAGAATTTCCGGCGGTGCTTGAAATTGAGGAGAATGATCCAAAACCTCTTTGGCCGGAGTTCTGGAAGCTAGAAGAATTACTCGGAGTAAAAGCCTCATTAAGCGCACAAAAATGGAGCGCACAGTGGCTTCAACAGCCCACTTCTGACTCAATCAGCATCATAAAGCGCGACTGGTGGAAACAATGGGAAAAGGAACACGTTCCCGGATTAGAGTACATAATTCAGTCATACGATACGGCTTTCCTCAAAAAAGAATACGCTGACTACTCGGCCATTACAACTTGGGGTGTTTTTTACCCAGAAGAGGACAGTGGCCCAAATCTAATTCTTCTTGATAGTACAAAAGGTCGCTACGAGTTCCCCGAGCTGAAACGTGAAGCTCTGAGAAGTTATCACTATTGGGAGCCAGATATTGTGATTATCGAAGCAAAGGCTTCCGGCTCTCCCTTGACCCAAGAACTACGGGCCATGGGCATTCCCGTTATGAACTTCAGTCCCGGAAAAGGTCAGGATAAACACGCTCGCGTAAATGCGGTAGCACCTTTATTTGAGAGCGGAATAATCTGGGCACCCGAAAAAAGTTTCGCTGAAGAAATAATCGAAGAGTGTGCACAATTTCCCAATGGCGAGCATGACGACCTTGTAGACTCAATGACTCAAGCTGTTTTGCGGTTTCGGCAGGGCGGTTTTATCGGTCATCCAGAAGACTATACAGAAGAAGACTCTGGTTATCGTCGGAGGTACAATTATTATTAGGCTTTTCATATTAAAAATTTTGAACTAGGGTACTGCTAATGCCAGTGCGAAAAGTCAAAGGTGGCTATAGGTGGGGTAAATCTGGAAAGGTTTACAAGACCAAAGCTGCAGCGCAACGCCAAGCCCGAGCTATCTATGCTTCAGGGTATAAGGAGAATAAGCGTGGCAAAACGTAAAGGATTGTATGAAAACATTCATGCAAAACGAAGACGCATAGCAGCAGGTTCTGGAGAAAAAATGCGCAAAGCCGGAACAAAAGGTGCACCCACAAAACAAAACTTTAAACAAGCGGCAAAAACGGCTAAGAAGCCAAGGAGACGAGCATGATGAAATGGATTAAAGATCGTATGTGTGAACCCACCAGTTATTTAGCTGCGGGGGTTGGAGTTATGGCGCTAGGAATTATTTTTAATCTGCCTCTTTTGATATGGGCGGGCATTGTTGGCGGCGTTGTTGGTTTTATTCTCAAAGAAAAAGGAGTAGTCTAATGCCCCATGGTCCAGGAACTTACGGTTCTAAAAAAGGTCGGCCCCCAAAGAAGAAACGGGTTATGGGCTATAAAGGCGGGGGCCTGAAGAAAAAGACACCATCTAAACGTAAGAAGTAGGTCAAATGGCTGACGAACCTCTAATTCCTCAACTTATGACAGAAGTTGAGATATCAGACACTGAAATCCCTGCTTCTCCAGTACCTCCTTTAGAAATGGAACGTCCTATAAGAACGGACGTTATATTGGAGGATGATGAAGTTTTAGCAGAAGCACCGGAAAATGGTGCGATTATTCCCGAGGGAATGGACATAGAAGTTGATGAAGAATTAGACGAAGAGGGCAATACGGTTGTCTCTTTCGGTGAAGAAATGCCGGAGCCTCTTTCAGAAGACTTTTATAAAAACCTTGCAGAAGAAATAGATCAACGCGAGCTAGGCAGACTAGCTTCAGAGTTATTGGGGATGTACTCAGAAGATCGTGAGAGTAGATCGGATTGGGAGAGAACCTATAGTGAGGGATTGGGATTACTGGGAATGGACACAGATGATAGATCTGAGCCATTTCAAGGGGCTTCCGGTGTTTACCATCCTTTGCTTTCAGAAGCAGTAGCTCAGTTTCAATCTTCTGCTTATAAAGAGCTTCTTCCTTCAGGTGGCCCCGTAAGTACACGTGTTGTGGGGCGCGTAACTCCCGAGCGACAAGAACAAGCAAATCGTGTAAAAGAGTTTATGAATTACCAGATCACTGAGGTTATGCAAGAGTATGATCCAGAACTTGATCAAATGCTTTTTTATCTTCCTCTTTCAGGTTCTTCCTTTAAGAAAATTTATTACGACGAGGGTATCGGAAGAGCAGTAAGTAAATTCATTACTTCAGAAGATCTTGTTGTTCCTTATGAAACTACCGATTTACAATCAGCCAATCGAATCACACACATGATTCGACAAAATACAAATGACGTAAGAAAACTTCAAGCCAGCGGATTTTACCGTGACATTGAACTGATGCCGTCAGACGAACCGCAAACAGCGGTCACTGAAAAGGTAGACGAGCTTGAGGGCGTCCGCCCGACTCACTATAGTTCTGGTGAGGTAATGACAATTTTAGAGTGTCATATAAACTTGGACCTTCCAGGATTTGAAGACTTCAATGAAGAGGGAGAGCCAACAGGTATTCAACTTCCCTACATAGTAACTATGGAAGAGGGTTGTTCTGAGATTCTTTCTATCCGTAGAAATTGGGACGAAACTGATCCTTTAAAGAGTAAGAAAGATTATTTCGTTCATTATAAGTTTCTTCCAGGATTGGGCTTTTATGGTTTCGGCTTGATTCACATGATTGGTGGATTAAGCAAATCAGCGACTAGCCTTTTACGGCAGCTCATTGACGCAGGAACTTTAGCAAATCTTCCTGCGGGATTTAAAGCTCGTGGTTTGCGAGTTCGAAATGATGACGAACCGTTGCAACCTGGAGAATGGCGAGATGTTGATGCTCCTGGAGGGGCGCTTCGTGATTCACTCCTGCCGCTACCCTATAAAGAGCCTTCCGGAACACTTTTAAATTTACTTGGTGTTCTTGTTGATTCGGGGCGTAGATTTGCCGCAATCACTGAAATGCAAACTGGCGAGATGAGCGAAGCAATGCCCGTGGGCACAACAGTAGCGTTGTTGGAAAAAGGCATGCAAGTTATGTCCGCTATTCACAAGCGCCTCCATTATTCTCAAAAAGTAGAGTTCCGGTTACTTGCAGAAACCTTTTCAGAGTATCTTCCTCAAGAGTATCCTTTTGAGATTGTAGGAGGCGAGAGGCTTATTAAAGTTTCTGACTTTAGTGAGCAAATAGATGTGTTGCCACATAGTGATCCGAATATATTTAGTATGGCGCAACGGGTTATGATGGCACAAACCCAACTTCAGTTAGCTACTTCCGCTCCCCAGATACATAATCTTGAAGAAGCCTATTACCGTATGTACCAAGCTCTGGGTGTTCAAAATATTGAAGATCTTCTTCCTCCTTCTGAACCAGAGAATTCAAAAGATCCTGCCTCTGAAAACGCGGATGCACTAATAGGCGCACCTTTGAAAGCGTTTATTCATCAAGATCACGAGGCTCACATAGCCACCCATATGGCTTTTATGCAAAATCCTGTGTTCCAGAATAATCAGCAAGCGATGCTTGTTTTACAAAGTCACATTCAAGAACACTTCGCAATGCTTTATCGTCAACAAGTTGAACAGATGATCGGAAGACCACTGCCTACAGAAGACGAGCAGATTCCTCCAGAACTTGAGAATCAAATCGCACAGGCTGCTGCTCAGGCAACTCAACAAATTAGTGCGCAAGCACAACAGTTTGCACAACAACAAGAGCAGGGGGGTATCGACCCACTTGTTCAAATTCGTATGCAAGAGCTTCAGTTAAAAGAGCGCGATATGCAAAGAAAAGAAGCTGAAGCTCAATCACGACTTGCTTTTGATGTTCAAAAAGAACAAACAAAAACAGCTCTTGAAGAAACTAAGATTCAACAAGATGCAGCGCAAGCTGCGGAACGGATCCAAGTACAGCGTGATAAAATGCGAGTGCAATGAGATGAATGCTTTAATTTTCTCTCCTGGAGAAATAGTAAGCATAGCTTTACTGGTGGTAATTTTAATTGTATTGGTTCGTATGAAATGAGTATAGAGTACAGAGGAGAAACATTTTCTGGGTATAACAAACCCAAGAGAACACCGAAAGGTAAGAAGTCTCACGCTGTACTTGCAAAAGAAGGAAAGAAAGTTAAGCTAATTCGTTTCGGACAGCAAGGTGTCTCCGGTGATAAAAAAATGACTCCAAGAGCTAAGTCATTTAAAGCGCGTCATCGAAAAAATATAAAGAGGGGCAAGATGTCTGCGGCATATTGGGCAAATAAAGTAAAATGGTAGGGTCTACATGATAAGTCTACTAGGAACACTTCTTGGCTTCGGAACGTCTATTGTTCCAGAAGTCCTTGGTTACTTCAAACAAAACCAAGCCAATAAGCAAGAGTTGCTTATGCTTGAGGCAAAGGCTAAATATGCAGAGCAGTTGTCTACACTTAAAATTGCTGAGCTAGATGCGCAAGCAGAAATAGAAGAGACGAAAGGATTGTATGCACATGATGCTGGGATTGACGCTGGAGGATTTGTCAACGGTCTTCGGGGTTCTGTGCGCCCTATCATTACTTATGCCTTCTTTATCTTGTTTTGCACTATCAAAGGCGTCACGCTTTACGCTATGGTAACAACGCATGGTATGGATTTAAGCGCAGGAATGTTATCTATCTGGGATGATGAAACGCAAGCTATATTCTCAGCTATCATCGCATTTTGGTTTGGAAACCGAGCAATGAGTAAAGCAAGAGCACATATTGCATCTAGGAAAGGATGATTCAATGAAGACAGCAACTAAAAAGAATGGGATTACAGAAGTTCTGTCTACTCCCATTATTTACCAAACTAAGATATTCAAGGCTGATGGTATGAATGTCTTAGCCCCCGAGCCTATGGAAGTAGGCCCCCATGTAAAGGCCAGAACTTTTTCTCCTGAGCATAAAGGTGGAAATCGAAAAAAGGCTAGAGGTGGTGGAGCGGCAACCCGAGGTTTAAATTTTCAGGGTGTTCGTTAATGGACGGTGTTTGGGTTTGTGATCGAGTAATGAGAGTTATTCGAGAACGAGAGCTGCAAATCTCTTCTATGCTAGTTAATAATGAACTAGCTGACATGGCTCAGTATAGAAATTTGATGGGAGAGATTACTGCTCTTGGAGTGATAAGTCAAGAAATTTCAGAAATTCTAGAGAAAGGAATGCAACCAGATGACCACGGCACTATTGTTACCGGAACGTTTGGCGAAACAGAAAGCAGCTGAAGAAGCTAAAACTGAACATGATAAATTACCGAAGCCTACAGGCTGGCGTATTCTTATCATGCCATACAACCCTCCTACAAAAACTAAAGGAGGTGTAGAACTCCCGGATGAAGTTCATGAAAGAGAGCGAATTGCTACTGTAGCAGGTTTAGTGCTGGCAGTAGGTCCGCTAGCTTATAAAGACTCATCTAAATTTAGCAACCCCACTGACCCTGATGCGGAATGGGAACCTTGGTGTAAAGAAAAGGACTGGATCTTATTCAGTAGATACGCAGGTTCTCGTTTTAAAATAGACGGCGGGGAGTTACGAATCTTAAATGATGATGAAGTATTGGCTGTGATAGACGATCCTTCTCATTTAGTCCATACATAGGACTTTACTTTTTAAAAAAGTGGTTTTAACGTAAGGCCAATTCATGGAGGAAGACCATGCCCGAAGCGAAAGAAGATCTAGTTGAACTTGAACAAGAAGATGCGGTTGAAGTAGCCGTAGAAGAAGATACATCGGCAGCACCTGTTGTTGAAGAAGATGTATCAAGAGAATCAGAAGAATTATCCGAGGACATAACTGAAGAAGAATTAGCTTCTTACAGCACAGGTGTCCGAAAACGCATTGATAAGTTGACTGCTAAATATCGTGAGGCAGAACGAAGAGAGCAAGCAGCTCTTCAATATGCTAAAGGTGTGATTGCTCAAAAAGATGAAGTACAAAAGAACGCTCAGCAGTGGTCTGATAACGCTAACCAACAGTATGCTGGTCGAATCACTACAGATTTAGAAGCCGCTAAAAAACGATATGTTCAGGCATACGAGAGCGGTGATCCTGACGAGCTGGTCAATGCTACAACAGAACTTTCTAAATTAACAGTCGAAAACGCGGCAATAAATAATGAGATAACTGCGTTAAGACCTCAACAACCCGTATTACAAACACCTCAAACTCCGGCTACTGCACCGCCCCCTGATCCTAAATCTCAAGCGTGGGCAACTAGAAATGAATGGTTTGGTGCGGATGAGCCGATGACTTACACAGCATTTGCTATTCATAAAAATCTTGTGGAATCAGGATTTGACCCGAATTCGGATACCTACTACACAGAGATTGATCGTAGGATTCGAGAAGAGTTTCCTCATAAGTTTGATGAAACTTCAACACAACCAGCTACAAACGGACGTAGCTCTCCAGTCCAGAGAGTTGCTTCTGCCAATCGAGCTGCTAAAACTACTGGACGCGGAACTGTAAAACTCACTCCTAGTCAAGTTGCAATCGCAAAAAAACTAGGTGTGCCTCTTGAAGATTACGCGAGACAAGTAAAGGAGATCAATGCACATGTCTGAATCAATTGATAGAACACCTCGCGCTGCCACAACTCGGCAAAAATCTGAGCGACCCACATCTTGGAAGCCACCTTCTTTATTAGATGCTCCTCCGCCACCTGATGGTTTTGTCCATCGTTGGATTCGCGCTGAAATGTTAGGGCAAGATGATAAACCTAACTTTACAAAGCGGATTCGCGAAGGTTACGAACCAGTAAGGGCTGATGAGTATCCAAATTTTGAATGTGCTGTTATTGATGATGGGAAGTGGAAAGGGGTTATTGGAGTTGGTGGGCTAATTTTAGCTCGACTTCCGGTAGGAGTCGCTGAATCACGCAAAGAATATTTTGCGCAAAAAACATCACAGCAGATGACTGCTGTTGATAATGATCTTATGCGAGAGCAGCATCCTTCTATGCCTATTTCTCAGGAAAGAAGCAGTAGGGTGTCTTTTGGTGGAACCTCTAACGAGTAGATAATCTACTCAGGAGAATTATGTTATGGCGAACATTAATGGAAGTTTTGGACTTCGCCCCATTGCTAAGATGGGACAGAATTCCAACTCCACTGGTGTTTCAGGCTATACACAGTATGAAATTGCTAATGGCCTTACGAGTAAAATCTATCAAGGTCAGCCGGTAATTCCACTTGCCACAGGTTACATTGGCGTTACTGCTAATGCGGCTGGTGGAACAGTTGGACTACTTGGTGCATTCATGGGTTGTGAATATGTCTCAAGCACTACGGGTAAAACCACGTGGAGTAATACGTGGCCTGGATCAGGAGCTGATAGTAATCATCCTGTAAAGGCATTTGTGGCAGATGATCCTGCCCAGTTGTTTTTAATTGCAACAGATGCTTCATGGACTAGTAAAGCTACAGCTCGCGCTGCAGTTTTTGCTAATGCTAACTTTTCAACATGTATCACTGGTTCTGACACCACTGGTATGTCTCTTGGTCGGTTAGCAATTAGTACAATCGCTACCACAAACTCTTTAAATCTTCGAGTGATGGGTTGGGCAACCGATGCTTCAAACGAAGATTTCAGTGCAGCGGGTATCGGGGCAATAGTCCGATTGAATAACCACTTCAACAGTCCTAACGGATCTGCTGCAGGTGGTACCGCATCCACTGTTGGCATATAAGGAGGGTTGAGAAATGGCTATTTCACGAGCACAACTCGTAAAAGAACTAGAGCCTGGACTCAATGCCCTTTTTGGTCTTGAGTATGCTAGGTACGAAAATGAACATGCAGAAATCTTCACTACTGAATCTTCAGATCGTGCGTTTGAAGAAGAAGTGATGCTTGCAGGATTTGGCTCTGCCCCAACTAAAAGCGAGGGTGCAGCGGTCCAATTCGATAATGCGGCTGAAGTTTACACTGCCCGTTATACTAACGAGACAATTGCTTTGGCATTTGCTCTCACTGAAGAAGCGATTGAGGATAATCTCTACGATCGTCTCTCTTCTCGGTATACTCGAGCATTGGCACGTTCAATGGCACATACTAAACAAGTTAAAGCTGCTTCGGTGTTGAACAATGCTTTTGACAGCACCTACACTGGTGGCGATGGTCTGGAACTTTGCTCTACTGCTCATACTTTGCAGAGCGGCAATACTTTCCGGAACGAGCCATCTACTGCGGCCGACTTGAATGAAACGTCTCTTGAGAATGCACTTATTGACATTTCTGATTTTGTTGATGAGCGTGGCCTTAATGTGGCGCTTCGTGGTATGAAATTGATTGTCCCAGCGAATCTTCAATTCGTTGCGGATCGTCTTCTTGAATCAGATCTGCGTCCTGGAACAGCAGACAATGATGTGAACGCTATCAGAAATATGGGAATGGTGCCGCAAGGTTATACGGTAAACCACTTCCTTACTGATACGGACGCATGGTTTGTTATTACAGATGCACCAAATGGTCTGAAACACTTTCAGAGAACTCCGATTCGTACGGCGATGGAAGGTGATTTCGATACTGGTAATGTACGGTATAAAGCCCGTGAGCGTTACAGTTTCGGTTGGTCCGACCCTCGTGGTATTTACGGTTCTCCTGGAGCGTAATATAGTGGGGAGAGGGGAAACTCTCTCCTTCACTTTTCTGGGATTTAACAGCCCTAGCGACTGGCCCAGCAGACGCTTACGAAGACACTAGGGCGATACCTTTCGTAAGGAGGAAGGCCACAATGGCTAATACAACTTTTAACGGTCCCGTTAGATCTGAAAATGGTTTTGAACAAATTTCTGTTGATTCTACAACGGGTGCCGTCACAACTAATCTTGATGTAGACAGTAGCGGCAATATAACTACTACTGGTTACGTTTCCGCGTACGATAATGTCACTGACATAACGGCTGCTACTTACAGCGTTGAGTCAACTCAATCCGGCGCAGTTTTCACTCTTAACCGTGCAGCGGGTATTGTTGTCACACTACCAACAGCGGCGGCGGGACTTCATTACACCTTTATTGTAGGCACGACTTTTACAGGTGCGGGTCAAATCAATACTGATAATGCCAGTGATCTTTTCTCTGGTTTTGCACAGCTTTTTGATCCAGCAACGGCGGGTGATACTAACACTTTCATACCTGATGCAAGTGACGATGATACCATTGATCTTGGTTCAGCGGCACAGGGCTGGTTAGTTGGTGGGATTATTCGTCTAAAAGCAACTACAGCAGCGGTGTGGCATTGCGAGGCTTTCCTCCACGGCGATGGCACTTTAGCTACTCCGTTTGAATAATTAATGTTGGGGGGATTATTCCCCCCGACCTTTTAAAGGAGGATTAAATGGCAGATGCTGTATCTACAACGGTTATTGAAGACGGAAGTCGATTTTACACAGCGCAGTTTACGAACACTAGTGATGGAACAGGCGAATCCGCAGTAGTAAAAATTGATGTTTCTAACTTAGCTAAAACTAATCACGGTTTATCTTGTACTGGAGTGCGGATCACTAAAATTTGGTGGCGTACAGTTGGTATGTCTGTTCGAGTTCTTTGGGATGCAACGAGTAATGTTGCAGCGTGGGATTGTAAAACAGATGATACTGGGTATATTGATTTTTCTACTTTTGATGGTCTACGAAATTATTCCGGAAGTGGTAAATCGGGAGATGTACTCTTTACCACAACTGGACATGGTAGCGGAGACGTCTACGTTATAACAATTGAATGTATTAAGGAATTCTAAAACATGGGCAAATCAACTCGACTACCTCATACTACTAAAAAGAAACGATATGTTTCAAAGTATAATAAAGGTGGCCCTGTTCATGCCGATATAATTGTTGTAACAGCAACTTCTCAACAACGTCCACTTCCGAAAACTAAGGTTGTTGCAACAGGGGATAAATTTAATACTTACAAAACACGGTTAGCATAAATGGCAACTTCTGGCTCTTCAGACTTTAACCTTAACGCCGCAGACCTTGTAGAGGAAGCATTTGAACGCTGCGGTCTTGAGTTAAGAACGGGATACGATTCTCGAACGGCTAGGCGTTCTTTAAATTTGTTGTTCGCTGATTGGGCAAATAAAGGTGTGCATTTATGGAAGGTTGAACAAGTCACTCAAACCCTTGCACAATTGTCTACTTCTTCTGCAGTAGGGACATACCCTGCTGGCACTATTACGGCCACAGTAGGTGCCTCTACAAATTTATCTGTGGGAGAGACAATTACTGGTGGGACAAGTGGTACAACTGCTTCTATTATAACTAAGCCTAGCTCAACAACGATAACAGTAACCGTTCCATCAGGGGCATTTACTGCAGGAGAAACTATCACAGGTTCTAGCAGCGCAGCGAATACTACTATTTCAGCTGACCCGAGCCTCACCGATGTACAGTCTACGGTAGATTTACTTTCTGTTGTTATTCGACGAGATAGCGTTGACCAGCAAATTTCGCCAATTGGAAGAGCAGAATATTTGCATATCCCAAATAAAACTACCCAAGGAAGAGCAAGCCAATATTTCTTTGATAGGCAAATCACCCCTACTATTACTATTTGGCAAGTTCCAGAAAACTCTACTGATCAACTTATTTACAATAGGTTTGTTCGTATACAGGATATAGATACGGCAGTGAATAATGCGGATATTCCGTTTAGATTTCTTCCTTGCTTGGTTTCAGGACTAGCTTATTACATAGCAATGAAACGAGCGCAACAATTAGTGCCTGTTTTGAAAGCAGTGTACGATGAGGAACTTGCGATTGCTCTTTCAGAAGATCGAGAGAAAGTTGCATATAGCATGGTTCCTTCCGCTTCTTATACGAGGGTTACTTAATGGCGTATGCTGCTGGAAAATATGCAAAATTTATTTCAGATCGCAGTGGTGCTGCTTTTCCGTACACAGAAATGCGAATTGAATGGAACGGGTCTCGAGTGCATACTTCAGAGTATGAAGAGAAACAACCTCAACTAACTCCTGCAAAACATATAGCAGACGCAGAGGCATTAAGGTATGCTTCTACGGCTAGAGTAGAACCTGCTGTTGAAGTGTTATTACAGAAAAATGCTTTTCGTTCTGGGGCATCAGGTTCTTCAACTATAACAGTTACGGAGCCTGGACATGGTAGAGCTACTGGAGATACCGTTCGTTACCGAGATGTTGCTCCTTTTGATGGCTATACAACAAGCACGATAGAGTTAGCGGCTGGTTATACTATTACAAAAGTGAACGATGACAGGTACTCGTTCTCAGTAAGCGGAGAAACAGCAACTACAGGTTCTATTCAAGGGGGTGGCAGTGTAGCCACTGCTGGTCCTGTAACAGTGGACGCATAATATGGCTTTTACATTCACAACTTTAAAAAGCGCAATTCAAGACTACACCCAAAACACAGAAACAACATTCACTAATAATCTTTCTAGATTTATTATAAACGCTGAAGAGCGCATTTTAAAAGAAGTTGAGTTAGATGATTTTCGTAAGAATGTAACTGGTTCAGCCACACAGTCTTCTAAGTACCTCACAAAACCAACAGATTTTCTAGCCCCCTTTTCATTGAGTGTGGTGAATAGTTCAGAAAATGAGTTTCTTCTATATAAGCATGTTAGCTTTATTCAAGACTACAATCCCAATCCCAGCACAACAGGTGCTCCAAAATATTATGGAGATTGGGACGAAACAACTTTTGTTCTTAGCCCAACTCCAGACGCCAATTATACAATGGAGCTGCACTACTTCTACCGTCCTCAGTCAATAACAGCTTCTGACGATGGCACAAGTTGGTTAGGCACAAATGCTGAGTTGGCCCTCATGTACGCAAGTCTTGTTGAGGCGTACACTTTTATGAAGGGAGAGCCTGATCTTCTTCAATTATACAACCAAAGATATATGGAAGCTCTTCAAACGATGAAGAATTTAGGAGAAGGTAAAAATAATAGCGATCAGTATAGATACGACAATATTCGAAGGCCCCCTCAATGACAAGTGAAGATTTACACGTCGCTATTGTGGGTCTTGGAAATACCCAAGGGACTTTTACTTCGTCTGTTGCAAACGGGAAATATTTTGACGAGGTGTGGGCCATTAATTCTATGATGGTTCCAATAAAGCATGACCGTGTCTTTATGATGGATCCAGCGTCACGCTTTCTTGATACAGAAAATGCCGGACCACAAACAGAAGCTATGCGAAAAGCGTTAGGTAAACACGAAGGTCCTATATATACGTGTACTTTAGATAACCGTGTACCTGGTGCGGTAGAGTACCCTCTTGAACAGGTCGTCAAAGATACGGGTTTATGCTACTTTAACAACACAGTTCCTTACGCTGTAGCTTTTGCTATTTACCACAAAGTTACCCATCTTTATCTTTACGGAATAGACTATTCGTATAAATCCAATATTGTTATGGCAGAAGCTGGCAGAGCTTGTACGGAGTTCTGGATTTCAGCAGCTATTGCTCGTGGAATAAAAGTAGAGGTGGCGTATAACTCAACTCTTCTTGACACAAATGTTCCTGATGAAGAAAAACTTTACGGTTATCATAGATTAGATGATCCACTTGTTCTGTCTGTTAAAGACGGTGCTTTAACGGTAGCTAAAAAATCAGAAGCAACGCCTCCCGAGCCAGTTGAAGAGCCTGTTTTATATGGTAGGCACGACAAAGTAGTTCCTTTGAAGGAGGCGGTAAATGTTTGATATTTCAGTTTCTATGGCAGCAGGAAAAGCGGAAGTAATAACTTCTGATGGAAAAGGGCATTCGGTAGAAGCTCTTGCTGAACTAGCGGTGAAAAAAATCCTTTCTGTTTCTGAAAATGCACCCCAACCTATAAGGGATCAAGCTCAAGTCTTTAAAAAAGATTTAGAAACAGTTATAGTGTATTATATGCAAATGGCAGTAACAGAAGAAAAGGCTACCATTGCCGCTAAATTAAGAGAAGCTGGTTATCCTGAACTAGCAGAAAATTTAAGGAGTTTATAGTATGGCAATTACAACAGCTATGTGTACATCATTTAAGGGCGAACTATTATCTGCCACTCATGATTTTGACGCTTCTGGGGGAAACAGTTTTAAACTGGCCCTATATGCCATCGGTGGTGGAGGAAAATCGTCTACTACTGCTACATTAGGTGCGGCTACAACAGCTTACACTACTACGGGTGAAGTTGCCAACAGTGGTAGTTATTCCGCTGGAGGAGGTGCATTAACCAACGTAAATCCTTCTACTTCAGGAACTACTGGATTTACGGACTTCGCTGATATTAGTTTTACGACAGCAACAATCACAGCACGAGGAGCTTTGATTTATAACGACACAAATAGTGATAAAGCTGTTTGTGCGCTTGATTTTGGTGGAAACAAGACCAGTACGGCGGGTACGTTTACAGTGGCTTTTCCTGCCGCCGCCGCGAGCACAGCGATTATTAGGATTGCGTAGAGGGAAAATGTTTTGGCAAACATCAATGGCTGGGGAAGAGGTACTTGGAATGAGGGTGCATGGAACTCTCCTCTTGCCGTCGATGTTACGGGCGTTGCCGGAACGGGTGCCGTTGGCACGGTCACGATTACGGCTGGCGCAAGCGTCACGCCTACGGGCGTTGCCGGAACGGGTGCCGTTGGTACGGTCACGGTTACAGGCACAAGCACAGTTACCGTTACGGGCGTCGCTGGTACAGGAGCAATCGGCACGGTTGTTCCAGCAGCAGGTGCTGGAGTTACTGTTACGGGCGTCGCTGGTACGGGCGGCGTTGGTTCGGTTACGATTACGGCTGGTGCAAGCGTTACTCCCACAGGCGTTGCGGGTACGGGTGCCGTTGGCACAGTGGTTGTTACTCCTAGTATCACAGCAACCGTTACGGGCGTTGCGGGTACAGGGGGTATTGGAACGGTTACGCCTACAGCTGATGCAAATGTCTCCCCAACGGGCGTTGCTGGCACGGGTGCGCTTGGTTCTGTTACGATTACGGCTGGCGCAAGTATTACTCCTACGGGTGTTGCAGGTACAGGAGAAATTGGCACCGTTACCATTACGGCTGGCGCAAGTGTTACCCCAACAGGCGTATCAGCCACGGGGGGCACAGGAGAAACAAACGTCTGGGGTATTATTGATGATTCACAAACACCTAACTGGTCTGCGGTCAGTGATTCACAAACACCTAACTGGTCTGCGGTTGATGATGCTCAAACACCAGATTGGACAGATATAGCAGCATAGGAAAAAATTATGGCTTCTACATATACAACTGGTTTTAGTTTAGAAAAAATAGGCTCTGGAGAACAGGCGGGTACTTGGGGCACTACGACGAATCACAACCTTGATATTGTAGATAGGTTGGCTTCGTACAAAGCGGTAGCTTTAAGTGACGCTTCCACAGCTACGTTAACTGTTCGAGAAGCCTCTCCAGGCTCTGGGACTGAAAATCTTCAAGACGGTATGTACCGCGCAATTAAGTTTACGGGGTCATTAAGCCAAGCCTGTACAATAACAATAGCTCCAAACACAGCACCCGCTTGGTTTATCATTGAAAACGCTGCTGGCGATAGCATAGCTCTTTCTCAGGGTTCAGGAGCCAATGTCACTATTCCAAACGGACATAATGCCGCCGTGTATTGTGACGGTGCAGGAAGTGGTGCGGCAGTAGTAAACGCTTTGGCCGATGCTGTTTTTACCTCGCTAATGACGACAACAGCTGGCACAAGCAACTTTGTTGCAGGTCTTAACGCAGGTAACTCAATAGAATCAGGTGGTAACTATAACGTAGCAGTTGGTGATGAGGCTGGTACGGCTATTACTACAGGCGATTTTAATACGGTTATTGGGTTTAATAGTGGTGATGCTAACACCACAGGAGGGGAAAATACATTTCTAGGCTACAATTCTGGCGGTTTAAATGTAAGTGGTAACTATAATACATTTTTAGGAAGTGGTGCTGGTGCTTCTACAACGGGCAGTGATTCAACGGCTGTTGGTCGTAATGCAATGACAGCAAATACCACAGGGATAAATGTTGCTGTTGGTTATAGAGCCTTGGATGCGAATACGACAGGCACATCAAATGTTGCTCTTGGAGTTGATGCTCTTGGTGCTAACGTAGCTGGTGATCAATCAGTTGCGGTAGGACATGAATCTCTTCTTGTACAAAATCCTTCTGGCAATGTTGATATGGATAACGTAGCTGTGGGGTATCGTGCTTTATATGCAAATACCACAGGTACACAAAATAATGCTATTGGTTCTGGTGCGCTAGATGCTAATACAACTGCTTCTTATAACACAGCAATGGGACATAACGCTTTAGGAGCAAATACAACTGGTGCTGGTAATACAGCATTAGGACAAACAGCACTTACTGCAACTACAACTGGCGCACAAAACGTTGGAATTGGAGCAGGTGCTGGAGCAGCAATTACTACAGCAAATAATAATACTGCTGTTGGTTATACTGCTTTAGCTGCAAATACTACAGGATTACAGAATATTGCTATTGGTACTAATGCTCTTACAGCAAATACAACTGCACATAATAACATTGGCGTAGGCATGGCCGCTTTAGGGGCAAATACGACAGGAGCTAGTAATACAGCAGTCGGACATAATGCTTTAACTGCAAATACAACGGCTGCTAATAATACTGCTGTTGGTGCTACTAGTCTGGACGCTAATACTACAGGGACACAAAATAATGCGTTTGGTACTAATGCTCTAACTGCCAATACAACGGCTAGTTATAATAATGCTTTTGGAACATCGGCTCTTGGTGCTAATACCACTGGTGGTAGTAATACAGCATTTGGAGCATCGGCTCTGGCTGCTAATACAACAGCAGGAACAAATACGGCTGTTGGTTATGTTGCTGGTACTGCAAATACGACAGGGGCAAATAATACTTTTCTTGGAAGCACCGCTGGCGATGCAAATACAACTGCTTCACAAAACACGGCTGTAGGTAGTGCTGCTTTAACTGCAAATACGACAGGAGCCGATAATACTACGATAGGATTCCTTGCTGGTGGGGCAATTACAACAGGAAGTTACAACACTATGGTGGGTTCTGGTGCTGGTGATGCAACCACTACAGTTCCTAATGTAAACGCTTTTGGTTATGCTGCTTTAGGAGCAAATACCACAGGTCAATCTAACTGTGCTTTTGGTTCTAATGCACTGGATGCTAATACAACGGCTAATGACATTTCAGCTTTTGGTCATCATGCTCTTGGTGCAAATACCACTGGTGGCCCAAATAATGCTTTTGGTAGTTCTTCTTTAGATGCTTGTACTACAGGAGGGAATAACAATGCTTTTGGTAATAATTCTTTAGGATCATTGACTACAGGTAGTTTTAATTGTGCTTTTGGTATATCTGCTTTATCAACAGCAACAACTCAAGCAGCATCAAATGCTTTTGGTCATAATGCTTTGGATGTTGCTACAACAGGTCAACATAATAATGCCTTTGGTGCTGATGCTTTAGGAGCATTAACTACAGGTAGCTACAATTGTGGCTTTGGTGGTGATGCTCTTGGGGCAACGACAACGGCAAGTAATAACACAGCAGTTGGAGATGATGCATTAAAAGCAAATACAACTGGTGGAAATCATACGGCTGTAGGCTTTGGAGCATTAGGTGCTGTAACAACTGTAGGGTCTTTAGTTGGTATTGGATATCAAGCAGGAGCAGCAAATACATCAGGCACTAATAGTGTTTTTGTAGG
>VTLG01006980.1_pt1 | contig 44062 bp, 49 predicted proteins | sample 4694571 | NCBI WGS metagenome assembly VTLG01 (sample SAMN12604809, study PRJNA352737) | marine metagenome | biome: ENVO:00000447; feature: ENVO:00000209|ENVO:00000569|ENVO:01000036; material: ENVO:00002151; isolation source: viral sequences binned using virsorter ...
ACAATTATTGAAGGCTATAAAATACCATTATAGAAATAAAGCCACCTATAATTACATAGCTTATATAGTTTACGCTGTACATTTAAGATATAACGTTAGCTGACGCTGTACATTTAAGATATAACGTTACGCTATATACTAAATGTTCAACGCATACGCTGTATACAGAATGTATAGCGTTTTCAAGGTATCTTTTGTGTTCACCTTTTGTTCTATATAGACTATTTAGTACACCCCCCACAAAAAAAACTGTGGGCTACGTTTATTATATATATAGGTGTGCCATATATGTACCAAAAATACCAGGTTAATTATAGGAATAACAAAATAAATAAAAAAAGACTTGACAATTAAGTGGGGAGTATGTATAATTATATATAATATATATAAACAGAAGTACTAAGTACTTAGTACATTTGTTTTTTCTTTTGTTTTTCTTATTAAAACATATAATAACATACAACAATATACTATAAGGATATAATATCATAGAAACTACAGAGACTATAGAGACTATCACACCCCTAGAGGACTTGTTAAACCTAAATCTTTTGTTAAAACATAAGGTCAAACAACAATCTAAAGGGGATTTTCTTGGATTTGTTAAACAAATGGCTCCAATGCTTATTTCAGACTTTAAAATGGGTAAGCATATTGAGGTAATATCAGATAAATTAAGACAATTAGAGTCTGGAGAGATTAAACGTCTCATGGTCTTTCTACCACCACGTTCATCTAAGTCTGTTATTTGTTCTAAATTGTTTCCTGCATGGTATATAGGAAGGAATCCAGAACATGAAATACTTACTGTTTCCCATAGTGACCAGTTATCAAGCGACTTTGGTCGTTCTGTCAGGGATATTGTCAATACTGAAGAGTTTCAGCATGTTTTTAAAGGTGTATCTTTACGATCAGACGTTAGGGCTGCTGGTAAATGGAAAACAAACAAAGGAGGACAGTATTATGCTGCAGGGGTTAGATCCCAGATTGCAGGAAGAGGTGCACACATTGCAATCCTTGATGATGTCATGTCAGAAGAGGACTCATACTCTGAAGCAGGTAGAAGATACGTTAAGGAATGGTACCCAGCAGGACTAAGAACACGTATTATGCCTAATGGTTCCATATTAATAATAAATACAAGGTATCATTATGATGATCTTTGTGGATGGTTATTAAAACAAGAAGAGAATGTAGGAGATTATAATGTTATTCCATGGGAAGTTGTACGTATTCCTGCATGGCTTGATGAACCTGCAGCTAAATTATTAGATTTACCAGTAGGTTCTAGTTATTTTCCTGAATGGAAACCAGATGAAGTACTAAGAGTAGATGAACATGAAATCAAAGCTTCAAATGGTGCACGATACTGGAATGCATTGTATATGCAAGATCCCACACCAGATGAAGGTGGACTTATAAAGAAGAAATGGTTAAAGTGGTGGGAATATGACGAACCTCCTCCATGTGATTTTATAATACAAACATATGATACAGCATTTTCTACAAAAACTACAGCAGATTATAGTGTTATTCAGACATGGGGTATATTCTCTATGTATGATCAGAATGAAGAAGGATTAGAATCTTATCAAGGTAATCTTATTCTATTAGGAAACATTAAAGGTAGATTTGAATATCCAGAACTAAGACGTATGACACAAATGTTATATCAAGAACATAGACCTGATGTATGTATGGTAGAAAAGAAAGCATCAGGACAATCATTAATACAAGATATGCGTAGAGCTGGTATACCTGTATTAGAATATCTACCTGATAGAGATAAAGTATCCAGAGTATATGCATCAACACCAATGATGGAATCTGGTAGAGTATGGTTTCCTAAAAATAAAAAGTGGTCAGAAGATTTGTTAGAGGAAATGTTAAGGTTTCCAAATGCTGCACATGATGACCAAGTTGATGCAATGACAATGGCTATACATTATATGAAAGAGTCATGGCATTTACAACATCCAGAAGATCCTGATTGGGATGATGAACCAAGAGAGAAAAAACTTGCGTACTGGAGAGTTTAGTGCTATAATATAGGAAATGGAAAAAAAGTATGCAAACCAAAATAAAAAGCATACTATAACTATCACTAATAAATACGATCCTAACGTAGATTATTATAGAGAGAGAGAAAATCAATGGCAACAGAAAAAAATCCATTTGACAAAATTAGAGAAGAAATAACTAATGTAGTTCAAATGCCTACACCTGAACAAATGCTAGAAGGTGCACCAACATTTGAGATGGAAGAAGATGGTGGTGTTACTGTAGACTTTACAGGTGTTGTAGAAATGGAAGCTGAAGAAGAAATCCAAGAGTGGTATGGTGATCTTACAGATAAATTAGAAGATGAAGAAAAAGAAAACATTGCAGCAGATGTAGTAGACAATTATACATCAGATAAAGAATCTCGTGCTGAATGGGAAGCAATGTTTGAAAAAGGTTTTGATCTACTAGGATTAAAGATACAAGAATCTTCAGAACCATTTGAAGGTGCATGTACAGCAGTACATCCAATGTTAATAGAATCTGCTGTTAAGTTTCAATCAAAAGCAATACAAGAATTATTTCCACCATCAGGTCCAGTTAAAACACAGATACTAGGTAAGTCTACTCCTGAAAGAGAAGACCAAGCTAATCGTGTACAAGAATTTATGAACTATCAAACAACAGAGCAAATGCCTGAATACTTTGATGAGTTTGAAAGAATGTTGTTTCATTTACCATTAATAGGATCAGCATTTAAAAAAGTTTATTATGATGCTAATTTAAAAAGACCAGTATCTGAGTTTGTTCCTATTGATCAATTCTATGTTTCTTACTATGCATCTAATCTACGTAAAGCAGATAGATACACACATGTAATATATAGAAGTCCTGTTGATCTTGCAAAAGATATACGTACAGGAATATATAGAGATGTAGAATTACCAGAAGCAACTAATCCACAACCTACTTCTTTTTCAGAAAAGATGGATACAATTATTGGTTTGTCTCCTACAGGAACAAATGATCCACAATATACATTACTAGAACAACATTGTTATTTAGAAATAGAAGAAGACTATGCTCTTCCTTATATTGTTACAGTAGAAGAGAAGTCACAACAAATTTTAAGTATTCGTAGAAACTATAAGAAGGATGATAAGAACCAAGAGAAAGTGTCTCACTTTGTTCACTATAGGTTCGTACCAGGCTTTAGTTTTTATGGATTTGGTCTCATGCACTTCTTAGGAAACTTAACTATGACTGCTACTGCAGCCATGAGAAGTTTAGTGGATGCAGGTCAGTTCGCAAACTTACCAGGAGGATTTAAAGCAAAAGGTGTTAGAATTGTTGGTGACAACGATCCTATATCACCAGGTGAGTTTAAAGAAGTTGAAGCAACAGGGCAAGATCTTAATAAGGCTATCGTCTCTCTCCCCTATAAAGAGCCTTCCTCAACCCTGTATAATATGCTACAATTCATAACTCAAACAGGTCAAAAGTTTGCTGATAGTACAGAACAAATTGTTTCTGACGCAGCATCTTATGGACCTGTTGGTACAACAATGGCATTACTAGAAGCATCAAGTAAGTTCTTCTCTGCTATTCACAAGAGATTACACAAATCTCAACGAGATGAATTTAAAATACTTGCACAGATAAATTATGATTATCTACCTTCTGAGTATCCATATGAAGTACCTTTTGCTGAAAAGAATGTTCTTAAACAAGACTTTGATGGTAGGATAGATGTTCTTCCAGTATCTGATCCTAACATTCCATCAAATGCTCATAGAATGATGATTTCACAGATGGCATTACAAATGGCACAACAATCACCTCCTGGTATGTTTAACTTAGAAGCATTAAATAGAACAATACTAAATGCTGCTAATTTACCTAACTTAGAAGAAATACTACCACCTAAGAAAGAACCACAACAATTAGATCCTGTATCTGATATAATGGCTGCAACTAAAGGTATGCCTATTGCAGCATTTCCAGGACAGAACCATGATGCTCATATACAAACAAAGATGATGTATTTACAAGATCCTCAAAATGGTGCTAATCCTATTATGCAAAGATTAAGACCAATACTAGAAGCAAACATACAAGAACATTCTGTATTAAAATATCAAGAACAAATGAATGGTATGGCAAGAGCTACAATGGAACAGTTACCACCAGAACAACAACAGAATCCTCAAGTTGCAGAAATGGCTATGGCTACAGCAGCACAACAAGTATTAAATGCTAATATGGCTGCAGGTCAAGCTCAATCGCCTGAACAACAAATGGTAGCATTAGAACAAGCTAAAGTAGAATTAGAAAAACAAAAGCTACAACAAACTGCTGCTAAGAATACTGCAGAGTCTGCAATAGATTCACAGAAGTTAGAGTTAGAAGAAGCTAAACTATTAATGGAAGCAAGTAAATCTGGACAATCAGCTATACTGAAAAAAGAAAAATCAGATCTTGATAGAGCAAGTAAAGAAACATTAAAAGCTTTAGATATAATGGCTAAAGCTGCATTAGCAGATCAAAGAGCTGATATAGATTATGAAAAAATTCGTGTGAGTGCTATGGAAAAAGTATCTCAGATGGAAGAACTGGATGACAGAGAAAGAAGTTTTAAACTTATTGATGTTATGTCAGATCTATTAAAAGAAGAAGTTCGAATTGAAGAACAAGAAACAATGAAAGGAGAAAGTAATGCCAATAGGGAATAAAGCATACCCTGTAAAAAAGGGTGTGACTAATGGATACCCAACTCATGTTCCAAATGGAGATGGTGGTCTGTATGGTGACTATACTAAAATGTCTCAAATTGACTATGGTAGTAGACCTAAAAAAGGTGTATTAAATCAACGTGAAGATTCTTTTTGGAAGTATCCTTCACCAACTAAAGGGAGAAGATAGTATGTGGAAATCACCAGTCGTAAAAGAAGTATCTGTAGGACTAGAGATTAATTGCTATGCATGTGCAGAGATTTAATTAATTTATGGATATATGGGATGAGGTTGTTAAAGAATATAATGACGAACTCAATAAACTAAGATTAAATGTCTCTGGTGGGCAAGCAGATTCTTTTGCTCACTATAGGCAACTCGTAGGACTTATTCAAGGTATTGAATGGTCTCGTAACAAATTAACTGAAGTAGTTAAGAAAAGACTATACGAAGAAGAGGATGACTAATGCAACAGGCACATTTAGGTAAATCTATAAAGAACGATATGTGGATTACAGAAGACGAAGATGAACGTACTCCAGATGTCTTACCTGAACTTCCAGGTTTTCATGTACTCGTAAGACCTGTCTCAATAAAAGAAAAAACTAAAGGTGGTATATTACTACCAAATTCAACCAAAGACGATATGTCGTATTTAACAACTATAGGTCAAGTTATTAAAATAGGTGATCTTGCTTATAATGATAATGAAAAATTTCCTAAAGGACCTTGGTGTCAATTAGGTGATTATATTTGTTATGCTAAACATGCTGGTCAAAAGATACAATATAAAAATGTTAAAATGATTTTATTGTATGATGATCAAGTTATAATGAAAGTACAAGATCCAAAGTTTTTAGATCCTACTTTTAATTTGACTAAATATAGTAGTTAAGTTGCACTATAAAATTTTTTAGTGTATAATATATAGTATAAGATACGTAAGTCGTATGTCTCGTAAACAACGAAAGGTAATACAATGGCAAAAGAACAAGAAGAATGGAGTGAAGTAGAAGTTAAAGCTCCAGAAGAACCAAAAGTAGAATATGAAGTAGAAGGCGAAGAAGATGAAAAAGTTGAAGCTAATTCGCCTGTTGAATCAAAAGAGGAAGTTAAACAAGAGGAACCTCCAAAAGAAGAAGCACCTAAAGAGCTTGAAGGTGTAGAAACTAAAGGAGCACAAAAAAGAATAAGACAATTAGTTAAGCAACGTAAAGAAAGAGATGAACAACTTGCTCAACTAATACAACAAAATGAACAACTTACTAATAGATTAAATAATACAGAACATCAATTTAATACTGTTAATAAATTAAGTTTAAATGCAAGTGAAAAACAAATAACAGATAAGTTAGAACTTGCAAGAGGTGCATATAAAGCTGCACATGAAGAAGGTGATTCAGCTAAAATATTACAAGCTCAAGAGTTTTTGAATGAAGCACAAAATGATTTAAAATCTTTAAGTGCAACAAAACAACAATTTGAACAACAACCTGTACAGCAACAACAGCAACAACCTGTACAGCAACCACAATATCAGCCACCTATGCCTACACCAGATCCAAAGGCAGAACAATGGGCAGCTAATAATGAATGGTTTGGTCAAGATCAAATTATGACTGTTTCAGCTTTAGCTATAGATGGACAGTTAAAAGAAGAAGGTTTTAGTCCTACAGATGCAGAATATTATACTGAAATAGATCGTAGGTTAAAAGAAACATTTCCTCATAAGTTTGCAGCAGAAGCTGCTCCAGTTGAGGAAGTTCGCCAGCAGGTAGAAGCGTCAAAACCTGCTCAAGTGGTTGCTGGAGCATCTCGCAGCTCTCCAGGTTCCAGTAAAAAGGTTAAGCTGTCAAAAGAAGATATTAGACTAGCTAACAAATGGGATATACCACTTGAACAGTATGCTCTTGAAAAACAAAAGTCTGAACAGGCTGATGGAGAGTATACAACAATTAATATGCAGCGTGGAGGAAGAAAATAATGACACGAATTAATAATACACGTAGTTCTGATTTAAGAGAAAACAACGCTAGAGAAGAAGTTGAATACACATTTGAAGAGCAAGATGTTCTTCATATTCCTGAAGCAGTAACACAGCGTTTCGCCAACGAAGGTATGACACTTGGGTGGGTAAGAATGACACTTAAAGGTGAAGATGACGTAAAACATTTAGGCAAGAAACTGCAAGAAGGATGGGTATTTGTTGACTTAGCTGAAGTTCCTGAAATGAGTGCAACCTCTTTCGTGAGAGAGGAAGGTAGATACGCAGGGGTAGTCTGTCGTGCTGACGTAGGATTAGCAAAAATCCCAACTGGTAGATACGAAGCTAGAAGTAAGTTTTACAGAGATAAAAGTAAATCTATGAATGAAGCTATTGAAGCTCAACTTATGGGTTCTAATAATTCTCGTATGCCTATTTCTAATAACAGTAAATCAAAAGTGGTAACAGGAAGACAACCTAATTTTCAGGATTAATCCTTTTATTGCTTATTATTAATTAATAAAGGAGAAAGAATATGGCTTCAGTTGATAGTCCTAGAGGACTGGTACTGGCAAGAAAAAATGGCTCAGGTTCTAACTCTACTGGTGTTACTATGATTCCTGTTGGGGATAACATAAGCCCAATAGTTCCTTCAGCAGCATTGCCTACAAGCATGTTTACAGGAGATCCTATAGCAATTTATAGTTCAGGTACAATCGTACCTACAGGTGCAAACCCAACTATTAAATCTGCAGGAGTTTTCCAAGGATGTAGCTATGTAGATAGCAATGGCGATCAACAATTCAGTAGATATTGGACAGGTGGCATAACTGCAACAGACATTCAATTACATGTTTGTACTGATCCAGCTCAAACATACTTTATACAGGCAGATGGTCCTGTAACAGCAGCAGCAGGTTTTGGTGCTGGTATATATAATGGAGTATGGACAGCAGGTGCAGGTTCAACAAAAACAGGTAATAGTGGATATGAGTTAGATGCTTCTGGTCCTGTATTAACAGAACTAGCAGGTATGAGAGTAATACGTAGAGCTCCATGGGATACAGCAACAAGTTCATCAGCAGGTGAAACTGACGATTATCCATGGTATGAAGTACGTATCAACAATCATGTTGACAATTACACAACAGCTACTGTTTCAACAGCTTAATAGGAAAGGAATAATTAAATGGCTATTAATAGAGCAAGTATTGCCAAAGAGCTACTTCCTGGACTAAATGCAGTTTTTGGAATAGAATATGGCAGCGTAGATGAAGAACACAAACCATTATACGAAATAGAAAACTCAGATAGAGCTTTTGAAGAAGAAGTACTCTTCACAGGCTTTGGTGCTGCACCTGTTAAAGGTGAGGGTGCTGCTGTAGTTTATGATGATGCATCAGAAAGTTATACTTCAAGGTATACTAATGAAACTGTAGCATTAGCATTCGCAGTAACTGAAGAAGCTATGGAAGATAATTTATATGATACTTTTGCAAAACTAAGAGCAAAAGGATTAGCAAGAGCTATGGGAAGTACAAAACAGCAAAAAGCTGCTGACTTGTACAACAATGGCTTCGCAACAAATCAAGGTGATGGTGTACCAATGTTTAGTGCAGCACACCCAGTTGTAGGCTCTGGAACAGTAACTAACATTACTACTGCAGCAGCTATAGCTGAAGGTACTATTGAAGCAGCAATCATTCAGATACAAAAAACTACTGATGATCGTGGCATCCTTATAGGTGCTTCAGGTGTTTCATTACACGTACCAACAGATCTAATGTTTACAGCAGATGTACTTCTAAACACACCAGGCACTACTGGTGGAGCTAATAATGACATCAATGCTATAAGACATCTAGGTGTTTTACCTGATGGATATTATGTAAATAGAAGATTTACAGATGTAAATGCATGGTTCATTAAAACAGACGTACCAAATGGTACTAAAATGTTTAATAGAACTCCATTACAAACTAAAATGGAACCAGATTTCGATACTGGCAACTTACGATTCAAAGCACGTGAAAGATATTCTTTTGGTGTTTCTGATTGGAGAAGTTGGTTTGGAAATCAAGGAGCCTAATTATAAATATTGGAGGAGAGTAGAGATATTCTCCTCCTCTATAATATAAGGAAAGATATATGTCTACAAATATTACCACAGCTTATAAATCAGGAGATGGTATTATACTACAACCAACTGTTGTAAGTACAACAAATAATGCAGGAACATCTATTGCAGTTACATTACCTAGAGTTACACGTATTTTAGCTGTTCATGCTTTTACTACAGTAACTGGTCTCTTTGATATAGGTGATACGAATGGAAGTAAAATACAATTCCAAGTAGGTGCAAGTGGAACAGCAGATATTTACATGGGAGAAACTGGTATTAAGTGTGAAGGTACAGTAAGTGTTGCTACTCCTCAAGCAGGTAGTGTAACTTTAATCTTAGGATAAATAAATGCCTAACTATTCTTATTTAAAAGATGATATTGTAAATACAATAGAGAATGATTCAAATGAGTTTGCTACTCAAATTCCTTTTTTTGTACAGAAAGCTGAAGATCGTTTAATAAAAGAATTAGATGATGTAGCTTTAGATACATATTCTTCTGTTACTTTTACAGCAAACAATCCAGTAGTAAGTTTACCTGATGGTGCATTAGTTGTACGTAATGTAAACTTTACAACAAGTGCAACTGTACTTGGTGAACCAACTGGTATTATACCTTTATTACAAAGAACATATGAATATGCAATAGACTATTGGAATAAACCTACATCTGTAGGAACTCCACGATATTATGCACGTAAAACAAATACACAAATTTACGTAGTACCTACACCTACTTCTACATTAGCAGGTGAAATACAATATACAAAACAACCTTTAGCTTTATCAAGTGCTACAGGTACAAGTGCTACAACTTCTAATTACTTTAGTGAAAATTGTTATAATGCTTTATTTAATGCATGTATGATAGAAGCTAATTATTTTATAAAAGATTTTCAAGTTGTTCAATCATGGGAAGCAAAGTATAAAAATTCAATAGATGCTTTACGTAATCAAGCTAGAAGAACTAGAAGAGATGATATGGAAACACCAGCAAGTCCTGCAGGTGGTCCTACTCCAGTTATTCAAGGTGCTAATTAGTGGCAACAAATAGATCTAAAATAAAACAACAAGTTAAAGGTAAACTTGGTAGTGGAAAAAGATTTAAAGAATTAGTAAAGAAAACAGGATCTAAAGCATTAGCTGCTTATATAGGTCGTAAAAAATATGGTAAAAAGAAATTTCAAAAACTAGCAACTAAAGGAAGAAAAAGGAGAAGCAAGACATGAGTAAAGATTTTATTACTGGAGGACAAGGTAGATTTCCATCTAGTTTAGCACCTAAAGATTCCAGCATTACAAGTGGTAAACCAACAGGACAAGGGTTTGGTGCAGCTCGTACAGGACCTGCAGTTAAAGGACCTATTGAAGCTGTATCTAATGCAGACTATCCTCAAGGAGAATCATTTGATATAGGTGGTGTTAAAACCTCACCTGTTATTGGAGTTAAATAATGTATGGAAATAAAAATATGAAAAAACCTATGGGTGGAGTAACAATTAAAATTCAAAAAAGACCTATGGGTGGTAAAGTATACAAAGTAGATAACAAAGGACAAAACTTAGTTAATAAAATGTATGGAGGAAAAATAAAAAAATGACAAATATAATAGCAAGATTTAAAGAACCATCATCCTATTCTGCAATATCAGCAGTACTAGCTATGTGTGGTATTATGGTTCCAAGTGATTTATGGCAAAGTATTGTTATGCTTGGATGTGGTGCTTCAGGTATAGCAGGTTTTTGGATTAGAGAAAAAAAGAAATAGATATTATGGCTACACGTAAAAAAAGTAATATGAAAGGTTTAACTATTAAAGGTGGTTATAAAAGACCAACTAAACAAGGTGCAGGTCTTTCAGCTAAAGGTGTAGCCAAATATAGAAGACAGAATCCTGGTAGTAAATTAAAAACTGCTGTAACAGGTAAAGTAAAAAAAGGTAGTAAAGCTGCTAAAAGGAGAAAAAGTTATTGTGCAAGATCTGCAGGACAAATGAAGAAGTTTCCTAAAGCAGCTAAGAATCCTAACTCAAGATTAAGACAAGCAAGAAAGAGATGGAAGTGTTAATTGGCAAAACTTTGTCCTAAAGGAAAAGCTGCAGCTAAAAGAAAGTTTGATGTATATCCATCAGCATATGCAAATATGTATGCATCAGCAGTATGTAGTGGCAAAGTAAAACCAGGTGGTAAAAAGAAAACAGTTAAGAAAGCTAAAGGTGGTGGATTACGTGAATGGGTAAAAGAAAAATGGGTAGATATAGGAGCACCTAAGAAAGATGGTAAATATCAACCTTGTGGTAGAAAATCTACTAAAAGTTCTAAACGTAAATATCCTAAATGTGTTCCATTAGCAAAAGCAAAAAGAATGTCAACATCTCAAAAAACATCTGCAGTTAAAAGAAAAAGATCTAAAGCTCAAGGTGTAGGTGGTAAACCAACAAATGTAAAAACATTTGCTAAACATGGAGGAAGTGTAGGTGCTTGTTTAGTTGCATCTATGTATAATAAAGGTTAAATAATGGCAACATCAGGTACATATAATTTTAATTTAGATATAGATGAAGTAATTCAAGAAGCTAGTGAAATGATTGGTGGTGAAGAAACACTTGGTCATACTCCTGCTTCAGCTAGACGATCAATTAACTTAATGCTAACTGATTGGCAAAATAGAGGTATTTGTTTATGGTCTATAAATACAACTGTAGTAACTGTAGCTGATACAGTAGCTTCAGTATCTTTATCAGATTCTACAATAGATGCACTAGCTATTACATATTCAACAAGTGTATCAGGAACTGATATAGCATTAGAAAGAATATCAAGAGAAGAGTATCATAACTTACCTAATAAAAATCAATCAGGTAGACCAACACAATACGCTGTACAACGTGGTCGTAGTAATCCTACTGTAATGTTATACCCAACTCCAGATAATTCTACTGGTATTTTAAATATAGAAAAGTTTAATCAATTAGAAGATGTAGATAAATCTGCAGGACAAAATGCAGATATGCCTAAAAGATTTTTACCAGCATTAACATGTGGTTTATCATATCAACTAGCAATGAAAAGACCTGGCATACCTATGGATAGAGTACAAATGTTAAAAGCAAACTATGAAGAAAAATTAGGATATGCTATGGAAGAAGATAGAGAAAGAGCAAGTTTATTTATTAAACCTAAGTTAGGATACATCTAGTGGCAACTAATCGTAATGCAATGGCTATGTGTGATTGCTGTGGTTTTGTTTATCCACATAGAACAATGCAATTAAATAGTTATAATATGTTGATTTGTTCAACATGTTTTGATGGTGCATATGATTTAAAAAACCATCCACAAAATAAAATACCAGATGTAAGAGATAACCCAGTAATTCAAAACCCAAGACCTGATACAGGTGGTAGAAATATAGAATGGCAACAAGCTAATTTTGATTGGGATGATAGCACAATAAGATTTTGGGCTAATGTATAGGAGCATTAAATGAGTACACTAACAGGAAAACAAGTTTCACAAACGTATAAAGAGTTATTAAAAGTAGCTGTAAGTGGTAATACTGGTGTTACAGGTGATTTACAAAATATACAATCAGGTGATGGTACTAATTCAGCATTACAAATATCTACAAGTGTAATACAAGTTGCAGGTAAATTTGGAGTATCAGAAGATGCTTCAGTATCTGGTGATTTATTTATAGGTGGTGCTGTATGTGCATCTGCAGCTTTCTTTTCAAATTTTAATGTTACTAATGTTACAGCAACTGGAGTTGTTGCAGATAAAGTATGTGCATCAGCATTCTTTGGAGATGGTTCTAATTTAACTAATGTTCCTACATCAGGAGATGTATCTGTATCTACATTACGAGTTACAAATGATGCAACTATTGGTGGAGCTTTGTCTGTAGGAGGAGCAGTAAATTTAGCATCTACTTTAACAGTAGCAGGAAAAGCTGAATTTGATGATGATGTATGTGTTTCTGGAAATACAGTATTAGTAGGAAACTTGGCAGTAGGAGGTACAGCTACAGTTGCAAGCAATGCTTCAGTAGGAGGTACATTATCTGTAGGAGGTGCTGTACACCTTGCATCTACTTTAACAGTAGCAGGTAATACAACTCTTACAGGTACATTAGGAGTTGGTGGAGCAGTAAATTTAGCATCTACTCTTACAGTAGCAGGTAATACTACACTAACAGGAACACTTGGTGTAGGTGGAGCTGCTAACTTTGCAAGTACTGCAACAGTAGAAGGTGCTACACACTTACAAAGTACACTATCAGTTGGAGGTGCTGCAACATTTAATAGTACAGTTACAATAGCTGGAGAAACACATATAAAAGATGATGTGTCAGTATCTGGTGGTTTAGTTGTAGGTGGTACAGTAACTATATCAGGAGCTAATGTTCAAGCATCTAATGCAAAAGTATGTGCTAGTGCTTTTTATGGTGATGGAGCTAATTTAACAAACGTACCTTCAGGAGCTATATCAGGAAATATATCTGTTAATAATGCAACTATTGGTGGTACATTATATGTAGGTTCAACAGCTACAATAGTAGGAGCAACACATTTACAAAGTACATTATCTGTAAATAGTAATGCAGTAATAGGTGGAACTGCTACAGTTGTAGGAGCAATGTCAGTTGGAGGAGCTCTATCAGTAGGTGGTGCAGTTAATTTATTAGGAACAGCTACAGTAAGTGGTGCAGCAGGATTTTTAACTACAGCTAGAGTATCTGGCAATACAACAATAGGTGGTACATTAGATGTTGCAGGTAATACTTCATTAGGAGGTACTGCAGTTATAACTGGTAATGCAACTTTTGATGGTGATGTTTCAGTATCAGGTGATATAAATGTAGGTGGACACGTAACTATAGCAGGTGCTGTATCATTAGGAAGTACATTAGATGTTACAGGTAATACATCTATAGGTGGTACATTCTTAGCAACAGGTAAAGCAGAATTTGAAGATGATGTATCTGTATCAGGAGGTTTAGTAGTTGGTGGAACAGTTACTATAAGTGGTGCTAATGTGCAAGCTGCAAATGCTAAAGTTTGTGCTAGTGCTTTTTATGGAAATGGTGCTAATCTTACTAATGTTCCTTTTACTTTATCAGGAGATATATCAGTTGATAATGCTACAGTAGGTGGTAATCTTTATGTAGGTGGTACAGTTACAGTTATAGGTAATGCTACATTTGATGGAGATGTATCTGTATCTGGAGACATAAATGTAGGTGGTCATGTAACTATAGCAGGTGCAGTAAGTATGGGTAGTACACTTGATGTTAATAGTAATGCATCTGTAGGTGGTACTGCTAAAATAACAGGTACTACAACTATCACAGGTAATTCAGGTTTCTTAGGAACTGTTAGAGTATCAGGTGCTACTTCATTAGAAGGTGCAGTAATTATAGATGATACACTTACAGTTACAGGAGCTACACATTTACAAAGTACAGCTTCAATTAATTCTACATTAAAAGTAGGAGGTACTACAACAATAACTGGTAACTCTGGTTTCTTAGGAACTGTAAGAGTATCAGGTAATACAAGTTTAGAAGGTCAATTACAATTAACTAAAAGTGCTGCAGCAGTTGTATGTGCAACAGCTATTAATGGTGTAACATCTGTATCATTAAACTTTGGTGCATGTCAAAACTTTAGTACAACAGTTACAGCAGCTCATACTTTAGCTCAACCTATTGGTTGTCGTGATGGACAAACAGGAAGTATTTTCTTGACACAGAGTGGAGGAAGTGGTACAATGGCTTATCACGCAGACTTCAAGTTTATAGGTGGTACAGATCCAACCATGTCAACAGCTAATGGTGCTGTAGATAGATTAGATTACATAATAGTTTCTGCTTCAAGTGATGGAGTAGGTGGAGATATTCAAATGATAATTTCACAGGCATACGCATAATGGGTGTATTTCAAAATAATTTAATGGGAGCTGCTGCAGCAGCAGCAAGTGCAAGTACTGATTTTTATAGTTACCAAATAGCAAACTCTATACGAGGTAGTGCTGCTGCTGATACAACTTTAAAATTTACAGCAGGAACACCTACAAGTAGTGATACATTTACTATGGCTTATTGGGTTAAAAGACACAATGATTCTACAGATGATGCTGCTAATAATATATTTGTTACAGGCACAGGTGGAGGAACATATTTATATATATCTTTAGGTCTTGATTTATTTCTTGAAGGTGCAGGTGGAAATTGGAGTACAAGTTATTTACAAACAAATGCTGCATATCGTGATATTTCAGCTTGGTATCACCATATTCTTGTATTTGATAGCACACAAAGTGCAGAAAATGACAGATTAAAAATCTATGTAAATGGAGAACGAATAACAAGTTTTGCACAAGATTCAATGCATGGCAATATAGGTTCATCTGAAGATTTTTCATTTATAAATCAAAGTGGTATTGTTCAAGCATTTGGTGGATTATCTGGAAAAGGTCATGGTACTGAAGGTGCTGATTTATCACTAGCTGATGTAATGTTTTTTGATGGACAAGCTTATTATTCTGAACTAGGTGAAACAAAAAATGGTGTATGGATTCCTAAAGATCCAAGTGGATTAACTTTTGGAAATAATGGATATTGGTTAAAATTTGAATCTAGTTCTGATTTAGGTAATGATTCATCTGGTAATAATAATGATTTTACTGTAGCAAATTTTGCAGCACACGATCAACTGATAGATACTCCTACCTTTGGAAGTTCTAATGGTGGTAATTATTGTGTAATGAATCCTTTAAATAGTGGAAGTAATAATACATTTAGCGAAGCTAATCTTAAAGTAACTAATACAAGTGGAGGTTGTTCTGCTCTTGGAACTATGTCTTTAGTAACTGGTCATAAATGGTATTTTGAAGGTAAAGTTACAGGTTCTGGTAATAATTGGATAGGTATCATAGAAGAAAATAATTATACAAATAGTGCTAATACAAATTCTTCTATAGCAGGTAGTGGAAGTTTTAATACATATCTATATGGATATAATGGTTTAATTTATCATGGTTCTAGTTCAACATCTGCAGGTGCAAGTATAACAACAGATGATATAATAGGTGTGTTAGTCGATTTAGAATCTGCTACTAATACTATACAATTTTATAAAAATGGTTCTGCACAAGGAAGTGCATTTAATTTAACTGGTACTGGAATTAATTATACACCTATGTCTGATAGAGGTAGTGGTTCTGGTAATGGTTTCTGGTTTAATTTTGGACAAGAAGGTACTTTTGGTACAGGTTCAGGTGGTGGAAATAGTGATGTTAATGGTTATGGTGATTTTTATTATGATGATGGAGCTGCTGCTAAAGCATTATGTACTGGCAATTTACCACTAGCTGATGCAATAAATCCAGCTGAAACTGATGACGATTATCCACAAAAATTGTTTAATGCTAAAACATATTCAGGTAGTGGTAGTACACAAACAATTTCAGGTGTTGGTTTTCAACCAGATGTAACTTGGATAAAAAATAGAAGTGCTGGTAGTACGAGTGGTTGTTTAATGGATAGTACAAGAGGTGAAGCTGCAACTAATGATTATTATTATTTGAGAACAGATGTTATTGGTGCTCAAAGTAATACAACAGATTTTCACAACTTTGCAAGTGATGGTTTTATAGTAAGTGGAACTGGAACATATTTTAATGCTAGTGGAAATAATTTTGTAAGTTGGAATTGGAGAGTTAATGGTGGAACAACAGCTACAAATAGTAATGGCTCAGTAGATAGTACAGTACAAGTTGATCCTTCTGGTGCATTTTCTATCGCAAAATATAGAGGAGGTTTATCAGGAGCTGGTGCAGCAACAGTTGGGCATGGATTAAGTAAAGCTCCTTCAATGATTATATTTAAAGGATATAGTAATTTAGCAGGAGGTGATGGTCAATGGTGGGTAGGACATGATGAATTAACAAGTTGGAATTATTTTCTTAGACTTAATACAGATGCTGCTCAAGTAGATAAATCTGGTAATGGTTCAATGTCGTCTCCTACTTCAACTGTTTTTTCAGTAAATAATACAGATGGATTAGGAGCTGGAACAATAGATAATATTGCTTATTGTTTTGCAAATATAGAAGGGTATTGTAAAACAGGATCATACAAAGGAAATGGTAATGCAAATGGTTCATATGTCTATACTGGATTTAGACCTGAAATGGTAGTTGTTAAATTAATAGATAGTGCTGGTGATTGGTGGGTTCAAGATGCTGGTAGAAGTCCAGGAAATCCAGCAAATAAATATATTGCTTGGAATAGAGGTGATGCAGAAGCAACTGGTATTGATATAGACATTTTATCAAATGGTTTTAAAATACGAACTACAAGTGGTGATGCAAATAGTAGTAGTGCTTCTATTATTTATGTAGCAATGGCACATAACCCATTTAAATACGCAACAGCAAGATAGGAATAAAATATGTGGGCACGAATTGAAAATAATAAAATAGTAGAATATTATAGTCAAAAAAAATCTATAGTATTGAATAATGTACGTTATTCTTCTCAAATATTTACAATATGGACAGATGCACAACGTAAAGATTTAGGTATATTACCTATAGTTATTTCAGGATCACATCTTGATACTAAATATTATATAGAAAAAAATCATTCAGATGCTATAGCAGGAGATGGTAATAGTGTTATAAGAACTATTGGAGTTAAAGAAGCTGATAAAGCTTTAGCTGATGTTAATGAAGTATGGACACAAGGTGATATAGATGGTGGTTATGCACCAGATGGAACAAGTGCTAATGATCCTAAATTAGATAAAGATGGAAATCAAGTTGTTACAAGAGGTTTAAAATATAATGCTATACAAAAAGTTAAAGCACAACAAGCAGGATATTTATCAGAAACAGATTGGTATATAATACGTAAAGCAGATGCAGGTACAGCAATACCATCTAATATACAAACATGGAGAAATGCAATACGTGCTGATGCAACTGAAATAGAAACAGCAATAACTAATGCAGCAGATATGGATGCATTTATAGCATTACATACTGATACTTATAAAACTGTAGATGGTCAACAAGTAATAGATGTAGTAGCTAGAGTTAATCGTTGGACAAAATTAGGAACATAATATGAAATATATTATCGTAGGAATAATAGCAGGATTATTAAGTTTTATAGTAAATGTAAAAGCTCAAGATATAGATGTACAAACAAGAACTTATATGAAAACTTTATTATGTGCAACACATGATAAACTTACAGGTAATTTACAACAAGAACATGGTGAAGCACGTAAATGGTGGGCAGTAAATAACGATAATGAATTAATAGAATTATATGTTAATAATAATAATGGAGCATGGACAATCGTAATAACAAATGGAGAAAGATTTTCATGTGCTTTAATAGGAGCAGATCATAGTGGAGCTAACTATGATATAAACAGCACAGTAGAAACAATACAATAGGAGCAAATAATGGCAGCATCATATACAACTAGAATAAGACTTACTCAACAAGGAGATGGAGATAATCCTAACTCTTGGGGTACAGTTTTAAATAATGGAGTCATTAGTCTTGTTGATGATGCTATTGCAGGTTATACAACTGTAGCTTTAGGTGCTAATGCTACTGTAACATTATCTGCAGTAGATGGAGGTTCTGACGTACCACGTAACGCTTTTATTGAAGCTAATGGAACTGTAGGTGGTGCTCATACTACTATAACAATGGTTATTCCTAATGTTACAAAAGGATATGTAATTAATAACCAAGCAACATATACAACAACAACTAATGTAATTAAAATAAAAACAGCACCTGGTGATGGTTATACTATTCCACAAGGAGCTATAACACAAGTAGTAGTAGATACAGATGGAAGTGTATACTCTACTAATGCAGCAGGTTTAGGATTAGGTACAGCAGCTTCTGCAGATATAGGAGTATGTGCTACTAATATTGCTGATGTATCTTTAGCAGATTTAAGATATGTTAGAACTTCAGCTACTTCTTCAATAGTAGCTGCTGACTTGCATATAAAACAAGGAAGTTTAATTGTAGGTACATCTTCTCGTGCTTATAATCCTATATTAACACTAACAGATGCAGCAAGTATAGCAGTTGATTTTGCTAAAGGTAATAACTTCTTAGTTACTATAGGTGGTAATAGAACATTAGAACTACCTACAAATTGTACTGCAGGACAATCAGGACAGATACATGTTATACAAGATGGTTCAGGTTCAAGAACTTTAGCTTATAATGCAGCTTGGCAGTTTGTATCTGCAGCAGTACCAACATTAAGTACAGGAGCTAGTGATGTAGATATATTATGTTATGTAGCTCGTAGTGCATCAACAATAGACGCAGTATTATTAAAAAACTTTGATAGGTAGGTAATGTCTTCTACAAGTTCTAAACTCGTAAAGATGGACTTTCAACCTGGTATTAGAAGAGAGTCCACACAATATGCAGAAACTAATTCTTGGTATGATACTAATAATGTACGTTTTCGTGCAGGTAAACCAGAGAATATAGGTGGATATGAAACTAAAGTATCTGCATCTTTTAATGGTTCAGGTCGTGATCTTATAACATGGACTGATAATGATCAGTTTAAAAGAGCTATGTTTGGTACAGCTCAAATGTTATATGAACATAGTGGTGATGAAATATTTGATGTAACACCTGTATCATCTAGTGCATCTTTAACAAATGCATTTAGTGTAGCAGTAAGTACTAATGTTGTTACAGTATCAGCTACAGCACATGGTAGACAAACAGGTGACTTTGTATTTTTTACAAGTACTGCTACTATAGGTGGTAATATATTATTAGGAACAGGTACATATCAAGTTAATGTTAATAATGCTAATACTTTTAATGTTAGTGTAGCAACTACAGCAAGTGCTGCTCAATCATCTTCTGGTAATGGACATATACATTATCTTTTAAATACTGGTGTATCTAATGCTGCAACAGGTTTAGGTTATGGTTCTGCATCTTATCAAGCTACTGTATGTGCTTCTGATACAAGAGCATGGAATCAACCTACATCTACAGGAGCTAGTGACTTCTCAAGTGAAATAACACAATGGAGTTTAGATAATTGGGGTGAAGATATAGTAGCTAATAGAAGAAAAGGATCTATTTACTATTGGGATACTGATGCATCTACCACACCATTAAGAGCAACAAAAGTATCAGGTAGTACTAATTCTACACCTACTACTGTTGATAGTATTATAGTATCTCCTAATGATAGACATTTAATTGCATTAGGTGGTAATGAATTTGGTACAACAGCTAGTCCTACAGGAACATATAATCCTTTAACTGTTAGATGGTCTAATCAAGAAGATTATACAAACTGGGTTCCATCTATAAGTTCTACTTCTGGTGAAGTTATATTAGCTGATGGTACAAAAATAGTAGGAGCAAAAAGATCTCGTAATGCTATTAATATATGGACTGATAATGCTTTATGGTCTATGACTTTTGTAGGTCCACCTTTTGTATTTCAGTTCTCACAATTAGGAACTAACTGTGGTTTAATAGCTCAACATGCAGGAGTTGATTATGATGGTAGAGCAGTATGGATGGGATATGATAACTTCTATGTATTTGATGGTCAAGTAAGAAGTTTAGATTGTACAGTAAGAAGATTTATATTTGATAGATTAAATATGGATCAAAAAGATAAAATATTCTGTGGAATAAATTCAGAGTTTAAAGAAATAATATGGTTGTATCCTTCTACAGATTCTACTGAATGTGATAGTTATGTAGTATGGTCTCCTGATGAAAACTATTGGTCTTATGGAGATAGTATATTTACAACCTTTGCAGATAAAACAGTATTTGGAAATACAATAACAACAGGTTTACAAGGAACAAATCCTGCATCTAATAAATTATTTAATAATGAAGTGCAAGGTTTATATACAGCAGATGGAGTAGCAATGTCTTCCTTTATTGAGTCAGCAGATTTTGATATAGATTCTGGTAATGAAGTAATGTTTTTAAATAGAGTTATTCCTGACTTTGATTTAAGTGATGGTAGTTTGACATTTTCAATTAAAACAAAAGACTTTCCTGAAAGTAGTACATCAAGAGAAAAACCAAATCCACCACATACAGTAACAGGTTCAACAGCTAAGATAGATATGAGAGCAAGAGGAAGGCAGGGGAGAGTTAGAGTTTCTTGCAACTCAGCAGGTACTAGCTGGAAATGGGGTTCCATTAGATTAGCAATTCAACCAGATGGTAGAAGATAATGGCACGTTATCCAGCAGTACCTAGAATATATGATTATTTAAAAGATAATCCTGAAGCTGATAGAGTACATAGAGAAATATCACAATGGGGTGCAGCATTAGTAAATCAATTAGATACTAGAGATTTACAAGTAGATGCTAAACCTTCTACTAAAATATATTCAGTAGTTACTATAACTGAAATAGGTAGTCCACGTAAAGGTGATATAGCATATGCAGCATCTGCAGGTAAGTTTAAAGGTTATGTTAGTACAACAGCAACACAAGCATGGGAAAATTTAAATTGAAGAGTAATGAATTTTTTAAGTTTATTAATGAAAGTACTTATATAGGTAATATAAATACAGGACAAATTATACCACCTAATATGTATAATTCACAAGAAATTGTAAAACCTATAGCAGACTCTTCAAAAATAGTGTATAATAGTAATAGTAATTTTATAGCAGATAATACAAAACCCCAATCAAACTATATGAATGTAAAAAATAATGTATAAAAAAGTATATAGACAAGAAGGAGGATTAGCTGAAGAAGGGTATCGTGCTCAAATACGTGAAGCTGCTAGGAAAAAAATTGAAGATTTTAATAGGCGTAATAGAGGAGAAGTAGCACAAAGAGTAAGAACACCTAAACCTATATATGCACCAAGGCGTAGAGATAATAATTTAAATTTAGATTCTGATTTACTAAATCAAGCAGGTAGATTAGCTACAGAGTATATAAAAAATCCTACAAAAATACCTACTGATAAAGGATTAACAACTTTATTTCATGGTACACCTTATAAAGAAGGTATTATGGATGAAGGTTTTAAAAGTTCTAAAGTATTTACAACTACAGATCCAAAGAAAGCTTTAGATTATGCAAAAGAAGGTAGGTTAAGAGGTACTCCATTTGGACCAGTAACAGGAGATGTATTAGAAACTAAAGTACCTACAAGTCAAGTAGAGTCTTTATTAAAAAGAGGATTGACACGTACCCCAGAAGTAGTTTTAAGTCCAGAAGAAGCTACTAAAATTTTTCAAACTGGTGGTGGAGATATAGTAGGTAGTCCTTCGTTACTAACAAAAATTGGAAAAACAGTAGGAAGAGTTGCAGGTCCTGTAGGTACAGGATTATCAATAGCTGATGCTATAGCAAGATATAAAGCAGGTGATTATTCAGGAGCAGTATTATCTACATTAAGTGCAATACCAGGATTTGGTATACCTGCTACAGTTGTACAACTTGGAACAGATTATTTAGGTATAACAGGTGCAGATAAAGATGAAGGAGGACTAGCAAGTTTACCTGAAGCTCAAGCAGATGAACCATGGAGTACTACAGATTGGAATACATTTGTAAGTAAACGTAAAGAAGATCCAGATACTGATTTACAATATATAGGTCCTAAAGTACAACCTACAGTTAATCCTTTAGATTATCAAAATGAGTTTAATTTTAGAAGAAATTATTTAAGTGATTATATAGATTCATCACAAGATAAGTTTGGTGATGAAGGTAAATTATATAGTTATGGTTATATTCCAGAAGTTTCTCCAATGTATAATGCTACTCAAGAAACAGGAAGATCTTTTGATCCACAAATATTTTCAGAATATCAAAAGGCTAGTGATGCAGCAGATCGTGCTTGGGGATATAGATATAATCCAGAACAAAATACAACAGTAAATATACAACCAACAGGATTTGCAGAAACAGGGTATGGACAATTTAGTCCTCAACCTACTACTAATATAGAAGTTCCTCCTGAAGTAGCTCAAAATGTAGCAGTTTCAGTTACAACACCTGGTTATTATAATTATCAAGAAGGATTAAATAGAGTTTTATATCCAGGGTTATCTGGTAGCACAGGATTTCAAAATCAACAACAAGTACTACCTAGTTTAATGAAATAGGTTTAAAGGCAATATAATGACACCACCAAATGAATTAGAACAACTTGCAGAATTTCAAGATGCAATACAAAGTGATGAAGGACTAGAGAGGTTAAGAGCTATGCAATATCTACAACAAATGAACAATCAAGGAATAATGGGATTGCCACAGGTAAGACAACAACCTGTTGTGCGAAAACAAAGTGGTGAATCTATAGCAAGTAGTTTTAAATCTAATTTTGGTGAAATAGGTAATCCTGTATTAGATCAATTTAATCCTCGTTTTGATTTAGCAGGAACAACTGGTAGGGACATGGGTTTATTAAAAGAACAAAAAGTAAAGGCTGATCAAGAAGAAGAAGAAAGATTATTAAGCCTTGATCCTAATACACGTGAAAATATAGTTGATGCTGCACTAACTATTTTTACAGGAGAAGGTGATTTAGAAGCAGCTCAAAAAATATTTAGAGAAAATCCAGAAGAAGTTCAAAAAGAACTAAATATATTAAGAGGTAAAGCTCATGGTGGTCCTGTTGTTAATAAATTCATGGGTGGTGGTTTTGCAGACGTGATTAGACAATTAAAAGATTCAGATGCATTAAAACCTACAGAAAATACAGGAACACCTCAAGTTATATCAACAAGTGTAGGTGGTTCTGGTATAGCTACTCCTGATCCTAATGTATCACAAGAACAAGCTTTAGACAATCTTAGAAATATGAAGGGAGGTTTTGGAGGTATTATAGGTTCAGGTATGGCAAATGCTTTTGAACAAGGTTTAATGAATATGCCTTCAAGAGGTGCAGAAGGATTAAAAGAAACAGTAAATTATCAAGAAGCACAAGAAGATCCCATGAGTTCTCCACAAGCTATGAATGATGAAATAGTAAACACTCAAGGAGAAGGTGTTACTTTTAATTTTGGTGCTGCTAACTTTATATCAAATGCAGGTGGTCCTATACCTCTTCGTGAAAATACTCAACAAGGTATATTTGATAGAGCTATTCAAGGTGGTAGAATAGATACTGGTAATTTTAATCCATATGAACCTCCTATTCAACAAGAAAGTAGATTTCAACCTATGCCAAGAACAGATAATATAGGAGAAACTGGTCCTATGGTAGAATATACACCTCCTTTTTATGGAGGAATGGCAATACCACCAGGAGGAATTAAACCTATAATGGTTCCTGCAGATCAACAAGGTAATCCTATAATGCCTTTCTCAAAGCAAGTTATGACAGCAGAACAAGGAGGATATGTACTAGACTTAGCAGGTGGTGGTTCTATAGCTGATGCAGCACAAGGATTAGCAGGTTTTGGTAGATATGGAGATAATATGCTTGTTCATATGAATCCTGATGAAGTTGCAGGATTAATGTCTCTTGGTAATTTAACAACTAATCCAGTAACAGGATTACCTGAAGCTTTTAGTTTTAAAAGTTTTTTTAAACCTATAAGAAAAATAGCATCAGCTATAACTAAACCTATTAGAAAAGTTGTAAAGTCTAAAGCATTTAAAGCATTAGCTCCATTAGTATTAGCTGTTGCTGCTCCTTATGCTCTTGGTGCATTAGCTCCTAGTGTCTTTGGTGCAGGTGCAACTGCTCTTGGTGGAGCATTATCAACAAGTGGTGCATTAGGTTATGGTCTTGCTACAGGATTAGGTTCTATGGCAGGTAACTTATTAGGTGGTGCTAGATTTGGAGATGCTGCTAGACAAGGTTTAATATCAGGAGCTACTGGTGGTCTCTTTAAAGGTATAGGAAGTGGTAACTGGATGGGTACTGGTAATGCTGCTACTGCAGCTAATGTAGGTAAAGTTACACAAGTAGGTCCTGGTGCTCAAAATATACAAGCAGGTACACAAGTTGCTAAAGCACCAGTAACAGGAGGAAATCCTTTTGCTGCTGCACAACAAGCTAAAGTTGCAGAACAAGCTGCTCAACAAGCTGCTCAAGCTTCTAAAATAGGTAGTAATATACTTACAACTCCTGGAGGTATAGAAGCTTATACTGGAACAGGTTTACAACCTACTATAACTGCAGAAGGTGTACCTACAAATATTGCTCAAAATTTATCTACTCCAAAATTTAGTAATATACAATTTACAACTGAGGGTGTACCTTCAGCTCCTGAAGCAACACGTACAGGTTTCTTTGGTAAAGGACCTTTATCTCCTACTGGTGGAACATTAGGTGGAGAAGGATATACAGGTAGTACATTTGATAAGATTAAACAAGTAGGTGAAAATATTTATGCAGACTATGCTAATCCAAAAGGTGTAGCTAAACTTGTAGGTATGGATTTAATGCAGCCTAATTGGGATGAAGTATATGCTAGTGAAGAAGCTATGGAACAACAACTACAAGATATGGGTTATACTATTGATACAGGTTTTGATGGACAAAAAGTTATTAGAGATTCATCTGGTACTATAATGCCTAGTAATTTAACTGCAAAAGAACTTCTTGATAGAGCTTTAGGTAGAACTCCTAGAACTCGATTAGCTGATCGTATTGGTTTTGAACCTAATGCAAGTCAATTTGCAGCTAAAGGTGGATTAGTATCGTTAGCACATGGTGGAGAATTTAGTGGTAAAGTAGAAGGAGATGGACATGGTATGGAAGATAATGTTTACATGCCTATTGTTGAAAAAGGACAAGGTCAACAAATAGGAACATTAGCTGTATCACCTTCTGAATATGTAGTAGATGCTCATACAATGTCTGCACTAGGAAATGGTAATGCAGATGAAGGAGCTAAAGTAATGGATAGTGTTATTGCAGGTGTACGTAAAAAAGCATTTGGTACAACGCAACAACCAAAAGAAATAGATGGGCTAAATGCTTTAATGCCCATGATGGAAAGGGCATAAACTATGGGTATATTATCTTCAATATTAGGTGACAGACCTTCTACTCCTCAAACAGGAGGTTTTACAGTAGGAGCTGAGATACCTGATGAACTAAAACCTTTTTACAAAGATATACTTGGTAAGTCTCAAGCACTTTATAATGAAAGTGTAGCTAGAGGTTTTGAACCTTATACAGGTCCTAGTCTTGCAGAGTTTACGCCTGAACAACAACAAGCTTTTACAGGATTATCTGGATTACAAGGAGGTACTGCTCCTGTATTCCAAGAAGCTATGCAAATGACAAGAGATGCAGCAGCTCCTATAACTACAGAACAAATAGAAGAGTATATGAATCCTTATCAACAAGCAGTTGTTGACATAGAAAAAAGAGAAGCACAGAAACAATTTGAATCACAAGTAGTACCACAGTTAGCTGCTAAAGCTGCAATGGCTCAACCTTTTGGTGGTAGTAGACAAGCTATATTAGAAGGTATGGCTGCAGATACACAACAAAGATTACTAGGTGATATACAAGCTAAAGGAAGTGCTCAAGCTTATCAAGATGCAGTAAACTTAATTAACAATCAAAGAACTGCATCAGGTCAAGCAGCAGGTCAATTAGCTACTATGGCTCCTAATCAATTTAAAACACAACTTGCTGAGTTTGGTGCATTACAAGGTGTTGGTGAAGAAAAACAAAAGTTAGCTCAACAAGCTCTTAATGAAGCTTATGGTCAATATTTAAAAGAACAAGAATATCCTTATCAACAATTAGGTAGATACCAATCTGTTGTAACAGGTGCTCCTATATCTACAAGAGAATATATACCACCAGTAGAACAACCTAGTGCTACTAATCAATTACTAGGTGGATTAGGTACATTAGCTAGTACTTATGGAGCCTTTGGTGGATTTAGTCCAGGTGGATTTATGGGTATGAATAAACCTGCTAAAACTGGTGGTGGTATAAAAGATCTTCCTGTAATTAAAAGACAAGCTACAGGTAAAGTAATGCCAAAATGGTTACAAGATATAATGAAAATAGTAGGTCCAGATTCTAAGTATGATGCTTTTGTTAAAAATGTGGGACAAAAAGTAGTAATACCACAAATTTCTAAAATACAAGATTATGAATTAGGAGATGCAGGTAGAAATATACAAAAAGCTTATAATTATTTAAATAGACCAGAAGTTGATTCTCAATCTTTAATGGAAATTGGAGGAAATAGAGAAGAAATATTACAAGCAAATAAACCTTTAACTGGATTACAAGCTGATTTTCAAAAATTTTTAAAAGTAGGTAAAGAAGCTGGATTAGATGCTATAGATATACCTGCTAATATAGCTAATAAAATTTTAAAATATACAACAGGTAAAAATTATATAGCTCCAGGTGAATCTGGTAGATCTGCTCTTGGTATAGATAGTCCTGATTTAACTATATCAGAACAATTTTATCCAGCTACAAGTGCAGAAATAGAAGGAGAAGGTATAGCAGGATCAGTTAGAAAATCTTTAGAAGGTAGTCCAATAGAAGGTATGTTATCAACTACAAATAATGTAAATAAAGAAGAACCTCCTGAAGTAACTGATAATTTTATTAAACCTGAAGTAAATTTAGAAGAACGTAAAGAGCAAGAAAAAAAGTTTTTACAAGAAAGAGCTGATAGATTAACAGCAGAAAAAGAAAAAGCAAAAAGAAAGAAAGAAGCTGCTGAAACACCAGATGATATTAAAAAAGCTCAAGAAGAAGTTGAAAAAATAGAAAATAAAATAATAGCACTTACAGGAAGTAAAGAAGCTAGATTAACAAAAAGATTAAAAGATTTAGATGTAAGTGAAAGGGAAGCACAGTTTGGTAATTTAGCTATGTTCTTTACACAGTTAGCTAAATCTCCTGGAACTCCTTTATCAGCTATAATAAGTTCAGCAGAAAAAGTATTACCTACTGCATTAAAAACTAAAAAAGAATTTAAATCAGATAGAAATAGACTTGAAGATTCTATAGAAGATGCAGTATTAGGTAAACTAACAACTGAAGCAGATATTAAAAAAGCTAGATTAAAAATAAAAACTACTGCAAATAAATTAAGATTTGAAAGAGCTATAGCTTTAAGAGAAATAGCTGTTAAAGAACAAAGGGCAGCAGCTGAAATGTTAGAAGCAAGAGGAATAAAAATAGGTAATATACCTAATCCTACAAAATCAACTTTAGAGCTAACAGGTAAAACTATGGATAGAGTTTTATTTAATGGTGATATAAAACAAATAAAAAAATCTCCTATTTATAATGAGTTATTACAAGTTACATTAAGTGGAAATAAAAAATTAAATGATAATAATATAGGTAATTTTATAGAAGCTATTACTAATGATCAAGTTGCACAAGCTTATGTATATAATGAAGTTGAAACAGCAGAAGAAATTGCTAGACAAACTGGAAATACTAATTTTGATAGAAATAGAGCATATGCTGCTGCTATAAAAAAATTAATACAAGAACAACCTGATATTTATCAAGCTGGCTGGTTTGATTGGGTAAGGAAATAAATTGGCAGAAGATTATTTTTCAAATTTAAATACTCAAGAAACTACTACAGATACTTTACCTGGAGATTACTTTTCTAATTTAGATGATACTGTAAGTAGTGGAGATTATTTTAAATTAGAAACTGTTGAAGATACTCCTCCTGTTATTTATGATGATGAGTTTGCAAATTCTTGGAGTAATAGATTTTCTATTGCTACAGATAATATGCAAGCATCTTTGTATAAAGGATTAGATCTTGTTGCTGATAGTTTAGATGATTATTTTCCAGATTCATCAGCAAGTCTTAAAGATTATGCTAGAAAAGGTATAGAAAGAAATATACAAGAAGCTGCTTCTCATCCTCAACCTACACGTACTGCTTCTTTTACAGATAGATATGGTGAAATAAAATCAGATTTTAATGAAGGAGAAATACTTGAAGGATTAAAAAATTCTTTTATATTAGCAAAAGATTTAAGTGCTGAAGCTTTACCTTCAATAGGTGTAAGTGGTGCTGCTTTATTAGGATCGTTTGCTGCAGCTCCAGTTATAGGTGCTGTTCCTGTAGTAGGTGGTACTGCTGCAACTTTAACAACTTTAATAGCTCCTCTTATTCCAGGTTTTCTTATGGGTGGTGGTGAAACATATGATGAAGCACAACGATTAGGAGCAACTCCAGAAGAAGCACAAAAACTTTCATTAACTGCTGGTGGAATTATAGGCATTATGGATAGAATTTCTGCAGGAGCTGCTTTAAATGGTGTTATAAAATCATTTGGTAAAGATGCTGTATTTGATGTTGTAAGTAAACAAATAGGTAAAAATGCAGCTAAAGAAGCTTTTGATAATGCAGCTAAAGTAACTGAAAAAAACTTTATTAAAAAAAGTATAGGAGCAAATGTTGTAAAAACTGCAGGAAAATCTGCTTTAATTGAAGGTGCTACAGAAGCAGCTCAAGAAAGAGTTCAAATAGCTGCAGCAGGTGAAGCTGCAGGTCTTGGTACATCTCCTTATTCTGCTGCTGAAATAAACAAAAGAGTAATAGATGGTGCTGCTCTTGGTGTTATAGGTGGAAAGATAATGGGTACTGGTGCAGGAGTTGTACAAGGAATACAACATAATAATGTAGCTAAAAGATCTGAAGAAATTGAAGAAGAAATAAATAAATTAGAATCTGCTATGAAAAATTTAGATAAAGATCAATTAGCTAAAAGTATTGTAGATTATAAAGGTCAATATAAACCTTCTATTATACAAAGTTTAGTAGGTAAATCTTTAACTCCTTTACAATATTTTGCTAATCGTAGTGATATAGGTTTACAAGTTGTTAATAGATTTGAAAATTATTTTAATAATGTTAATAGTGATATAGGTAATTATAGTAAACAAATAGATGATGCATTTCAAACTATAAGACGTAGTTTTAAATTACCTCTTGTTATGGGAAGTATGTCTAGTAAAAAAAATAAAGAATTGTATAATGTACTTGTTTATAATAAACCTAGTAAAGATCAAAATATTAATGAAGCTGCTACAGTATTAAGAGATCAAGTATTAGGTAATATTATTCAAGATGAAGTAAAAATTACAGATAAATCTATATTAAATTCTTTAAAAAATAATAGTAAAACTTTAATTGAAATAAATAAAGGTATTCAATTAAAAACATTAGATCAAAATACAGCAGCAGAATTAAATAGTTTATATAATAATTTAAGAAATGCTTATAATAATGGATTAAATAATATTGTAGGTCCAGATACAGAACAACAACAAGGTAAACTTATAGCTAATTTAAAAAAATCAAATGAATTTAAAAAATTAAATAATGTTATTACTGTTCCTTTACAAGGTACTGGATTATTTCAAGTTATGAAAAATGCAGGACTTGATGTTAATTTTGAAGAAGAATATTTACCTAGATTATATAAATTTAATACTCCTTTAAGATGGAGAAAAGCTACAAAAATATTAGCACAAAGATTAGGTCAAACAGAAGCAAATGAAATTGTTGATAATATTAGATCTAATGAAGGTATACATACACCTGAAGCTATTAATTTAGATTTTGATCTTGAAGGAAAAAGTTTTACTGAAAGTACTGAATCAATAGAAAAATCAAGACGAATAGATAAAGAAACTTTTAAAGCTTTAGATGACGCAGGATTAGTAGAAAATAATGTTAAAAATATTATAGATAAATATATGTTACAAGCTATTCAAAGAGGTAATATAAAAGAATTAAAAAACTATGTAGAACCTAGGTTAAAACAATTACAAGAACAAGGTGGAGAAGCTCAAGCAAATACAAATGAATTACAACATATGAAAAATCTTTATGCTGCTTTTCAAAATAGATATAAACCAATTCAAGTAGAAAATTTTAAAAAAGCATCACGTATGTATTTAACTTTTCAATATATGCTTACGTTACCTTTAGCAGCTTTAACTGCTTTAACAGAACCTATTATTATTTTAAGTAGGTTAGGACCTAAAGATGCTATTTATGGTTTAATAAAATCATCTCAAAATTTAATAAGACAAACAGGAAGAAGTATATTTCCTAAATTAAAAAAAAGTGAATCTGAACAAGCTTTTAATAGTATGCTTCAAGGATATGATGGTATACTAGCAGAAAGATTAGGAAGTATTCAAGGTGTAGATGTAGCACGTACTATAACAGATAAATTTTTTAAAACAATTATGTTATCACAAATAACACAATTAAGTCGTGATATAGCTTTTCAAGCAGGTCAAAAACAAATGAAAGAAGATATAGTTTTAGTTGCTCGTAATCAGTTATCTAAAGGTAAAGTTACAAAAAATATATTAGATGCACGTAAAAGATTATTACAACAAGGATTAGTTCCTAAAAATTTAGGTTTAGATAATCCTAATACATCTGAATCTTTATTATGGGCAGAAGGAAAAACAACAGGTGTACCTCCTGCTATAATACGTAAATCATTATCTAAATTTGTAGATGAAATCATTATGGCTCCTAATGCAATTAATAGACCACTATGGATGTCTAATCCACATTTAGCTGTTTTTGCACAATTAAAAGGTTTTATGTTTACATTTGGTAATACAGTTGGTATGAGATTATATAGAGAGGTATTAAAACCTTTAGCTAAAGGAAGAATACCTTTAGATCAAGCAACAGCTTATGCATTAGCTTTTATTCTTATAACAGCAGGTAGTATAGGAGTTAGAGAACTTAAAGATCAAATACGTTATGGTAATAAAAATAGTAATTGGAAAGATTTAGAAGGATTTGAAGTAATTAAACAAGCTTTTTTAGCTAGTAATATATTTGGACCTGGTACTATTATAGATCAAGCTCTTAATTCTACTGAATATGGAACAAGACCTTTTATGGTTTTAGCAGGACCAGGTGTACAATATGCAGATAAATTAGTTGAAGCTGTAGGTCAATATGGAAAATCAGGAAATAAAAAAGCTTTAACTAAATTTATATCTGAATCTTTTCCAGGTGTTGCTGCTATAACACCTTCATCTAAACCAGATATACAAGATTTTTTTACAGAAGTATTACCAGGAGAATAATAATGCAAGATATGACTATGCTATGGAATGCTATACTTACATTAGCAGTAGGTGCATTTTTATGGTGGATACGTGGTACTAATAATGATATAGCTAAACTACGTGATGATTTAAAAGAACATGCATTGTCTGATGCTAAGACAAGAGAATTTATGGCTACTAATTATTCTACACGTAAAGAAGTATTTAATGAGATGAATAAATTACTAGCAAGATTTGATAAGCTAGAAGAAAAACTAGATCGTTGGATGGAGAAACAATAATGGCAAAAAAAAGCAAACTTAAAAGAAGAACAGCTTCAAAGTTTAAAAATAAAAATAAAAATATAGATTTTTTTGATATTGAAAATGATGAAGATGAAGAGTTTGATGTAGCAGGTGAATATACTGTTATAAGAGGTAGTGATGGAAAAATTATAGGAGTAAAACCTATAGGAGGTTCACGACCTTCATCAGCTCCTATGGATGGTCCTTGGAGTTTAGATCCTCCTGAACCAACTCGTATGCAAAACTTATTGGATAATATATCTAATGCTAGTAAATTTGGTTTTATGAAAAAAGGTGGTCAAATAAAAAAAGGTATTAAAAAAAGAAAAAAAATTAAAGGAGTAGGAAAAGCTTTAAGAGGTTATGGAAAGGCAATGAAATAATGACTAAAGAATGGAAGTTTTTTAGTGAGAATGAATTAAAGTGTAAAGGTACAGGTGAATTAAATATGGATGAAGAGTTCATGGAAAAGCTTGTAGCTATACGTGAGAAACTTAATCTGCCTATGACTATTACCTCTGGATATAGAAGTAAAGAACATAATGAAGCTATAGGTGGTGCTAAAAACTCTCCTCATATATATGGTAAAGCTGTTGATATAGCTTGTCATGGTGAAAAAGCATATAAGATTGTACAACTAGCTTTAGAAGAAGGTTTTACTGGTATAGGTGTTAAACAAAAAGGTGCACATGGTTCTAGGTTTATTCATATAGATACTATGGAAGTAGGTCCTTTAGTACCTAGACCTTGGATATGGAGTTATTAATGTCACCAGTATCTATTACTCCAGAAGCAAATGAATACTTATCAAATACAATAAATGAACACAAAGCCCTAGGTGTACAACTATCTATTGAAGGTGGTGGATGTGCAGGATTTAATTATAAATGGGAATTTGTTAATTCAGAAGTAGAAGATATTAATCAAGAAGAAATTATTAAATTAGATAAAGGTTTATTATACATACATCCTACTGCTATTATGTATGTATTAGGTACAATTATAGATTTTACTAAAGATGTAGCAGGAAGTTATTTACAAATTAATAATCCTAATGCTACTTCACAATGTGGGTGTGGAGAAAGTTTTGCTTATGGCTAAATATTTTTTATTTATAATTATATTTTTATTTACATTACAAACCTATGCACAAACTAATACAGTAACATCTACAACATCTACTGTATCTGGCACTACATCTGTAGATAGAACTCCCTCTACAGCTAGTGCTCCCTCTATTATGAACAGTAATCAAGATGTCTGTAGTTTTGCAGCTAGTGTTGCAATACAGTCACAGATATTAGGTATAGCAGGTGGTAGTTCAGTACGTGATATGAACTGTGAAAGACTTAAATTATCCAGATCTTTATATAGAATGGGTATGAAGGTTGGTGCAGTTGCTTTACTATGTCAAGATGAAAGAGTCTTTCAAGCTATGGAAATGGCAGGTACACCTTGTCCATATATGGGCAAAATTGGAATAGATGCTGCTAAAGAGTGGGCTAATAATCCAGAAAAAAGACCTGACTATGACAAATGGATAAAAGAAAATGCTATTAAAGAAGAAGAATATATTTCTGATGAAGGTGCTCTTGGTATCTTCTCTGTTATTCTTATGTTGCTCTTTATCTAATGCACAGATGTTGCCAGAAGGTGACACAGTTACTCAAGAGATAGAGACTGAGCACTTAGGTGAAGGACATATAGATACAATAACAGAAACAACTACAACTGTTGAACATAAAACAACAGGTGATATACTACATAAAGATACAGGTGTCGTAACCAGTAGGTACGAGGGAGATATGGATCAAGATTGGGGAGGGATTGGTTCAGCTAGTATGCCTAATTGTGCTGCATACTTTGGTACAGGTAGATGTGGTAAAGGTACGTCTAACTCACATACAACATTTGATCAGTATGTAGACATAAGTGAATTTCATATATCAGATGGTGGTGCTTTAGAATGGGAACTACAAATGCATCATTCACAAGCAAACACCACAGGATATTTTCAAACAAAAGGATATAATAATAATGTTCTACAATGGGATACAGGACAGATTACATTAGATAATAATCAAACACCTACAACATACTCAGGAGCGTATGATTTTGCAGGAGATTTGGATAAAGTATTTATAAGAGTAGGTGGAGCTAAAAATTATTTCTTTGATAATGTAGAATACACAGTTAATTACAATCATATAACTACAGCAGTAGAAACATGGATAGAGATTGTTCAGCCTGGATTGATGGAAGATCAGATAACAGTAGAATTAATAGAGCAATATGATGTTGCTACACCAGAAGAACAATATCAAATGGATGAAATGATGGAAGAATTTGATATGGTTATGACCTTTGAGATGCCTATTATGGACTATCCAATGGAAGAGATAGCTATAGAGATGCCAATAGAAGTTGATACTATTGGTGTTATGATGGAAGAATATAATGAAGGTACTATATCATATGAAGAAGTTATAGTAGAGGTTCAGGAGATGGTACAAGAGATACAAGATATAGGTATGGAAGTTGATGTATCAATGCCTACACTAGAAGAAGTTAAAGAGGTTGCTATTGAACAACCAATGGAAGAACCAGTAGAAGTAGAAACAATAGAAGCTGAACCTGTTATAGAAACTGTTGAAGTTATAGAAGAAGTTACTGAAGAACCTGTAGAAATTGTAGAAGAAACCAACGAAGAACCTACAAAGGAGGTCGCTGATGTTTCTGAAGACAATAACATGGAAGAGATTAAAGAAGAAGTTAATGAAGAGACTGAACCACAAGAGAAGGAAGTTGCGAATAACGATATGGAATCAGAAGAGGTGGATCAGAATGAGCCAAAGAAATTAGAAGTTACTAAACAACAACAAAAGAAACAAGATAAAGCTAATCAGGTGCTTGATACAATACAATCACAATATGATCCTGTAGCACAACTTACTACTATAGCATTAGTTACTGCTCTTGGTCCTGATATACAACAATATCAACAGCAAGATATAGTACAACAAATGCAATGGTATGAAGCAGAAGAAATTTATAATGATGTAATAATGTCTGATCCTTTAGGAGATTATATCTCTGTTAGATCTAACTTACAAATGGAAAGGATGATTCAACAACAGTATGAGTGAAGTAGAATATAAAGGAATAAAATTAAAGGGTAGTAAATTGTTATTAATTCTGCCTTTGTTAGGAACTTTAGGTGGTGCTTTATGGGCAGGATTTGAAGGTTATGCAAGGTGGGTAGCTATGGAGAAAAAGATAAATGAGTATGTGGCTCCTGATCTGTCTGGTTTTACTTTAAGACTAGAAGTATTAGAGGAAAGAATAGTATCATTACAAGATAATGTTAATATAGAAACAAGCACACTAAAAGAACTGGTAGGTGCAGCACAAGATGATGCACGTACTATACGTACTGATATAAGAAATGATGTACATGAAGCACATGATCAAATAGCTAATGTAGATAAGAGATCAAGAGCTATGGAACAAGATGTAAGAACTTCTCTTAGACAAACAGAGACAGATCTTAGAACTATGATTGATCATGCAAGTGATAGGTTTGATTCTAAAAGAACTGCAATCGAGTCTGATGCACAACGAAGAATAGAACTAATAGATAGTAAGCTAACAGCATTAGAAACAAAGTTACGTGAGATGTTGCAACGAGCTTTAGATAATCCTTTAGCAGGACAGTAATTAGAACCCACATTTTTTTATAAGTTCATTTACTTTTTCTTTACCTAATATTTTTAAAGAATTAACTATACTTTCATCTAGTTTTTCAGGTGTAAGATCTATTTCTTTTTCACTTGTTGCTCCTCTTATTCTTGATAAGAGTTCTAAAGCTTTGATAGCACTATTAGTATGTCCTTCTTTCTTAGCAAAAGCATACTGACTTTCTATCTCATCTACAACATTAACACTTGTTTCTAATGTACCTTCTAACTCTTGAATACGTTCATTAATTTTTTCACTTAAAGGTGTATCGCCTTTTAAAAATTTGTATCCTTGAGTATGTGCATATTTTTCTGCATATCCTGCTATACGTGCAGCTTCTGCAGCATTATGTCTAAGTACATAAGCTTGACAAAACTTCTCTTGCTTTTCATTTAGTTCCATGTATGAATTAACCAATGAATAATACCTGCTGTAGTACCTACTATAACAGCATAATAAAAAGAAGTAACAAACTTACTACAGTTCTCTACCTTTTTGTTGTTGCCATTTAAGATCATTTTGATCTGGTCTATGAAGTTCTGGATCGACATTAGGTGTTATTCTCCAATCATTATCATCTTTAGGATTTCTATTAGTAGTATCACATCCTGCATATACTATCTTAATATCTTCAGGATTATCCTTTTCAAAGTCAATAATCTTATCATAATAAGGACCTACCTGAGTTTTAAATGTATATACTAACATTTGTTGACAGTTATCTGCACTTATATTTTTAGAATAAGGTGCACTTTCAAATGTAGTACACTCTCCTTGAAAACAAATGAGAAGCATAGCTACATGAAATATCTCAGGCATTTAAAATACTTATTATAATAACACTAGCAATTACAATCCCAATAATCCACGCAACTTTTTTATCTTCTTTGACAACTTTTCTTTTAGATTTTCTAGCCATGAAATCTCTCCTTGTAAAGTTTTTTTAGCTGATAACCACAGCCATTCTTCTTCAGTATATGGGAACATTTATTTACCTTTTATTTTAAATTTATCATAGCTACGTGCACCTGTGTAGCCTAAATATCCCACTCCAAATAATGTTATAATAGGTTCTGGTATAGCAGTAAGCCAACCATTAAAACCTTCTATTAATCTTTGTGAAAGTTCAGGATTAAAAGCATGAACAATAGCCATAGGAATTGATGTTAATATTAATAAGTACACTACATATAAAAATGCAGGTCTTGCCCTAGATGTCCAAGGATCTTTTGACTGAGCTTCTGCCATAATAACAGAGAGCTGTTGTTCAGCTTGTTTAAACTTTCCCTCTTGTGCCTGTTTAACCATTTGAAGTTTTGCTTCTTCTCTAGCTTTAGGATCAGGTACTACTCTATCAATAACCTCACCCACAACAGGTAGTAGTTGTGTAATTAAATTCAGCATGTTAATCTCCTTTGATACATGTTCCAATTATACCTTCTTTTGTCGTAGAAGTCAAGTATATTTTTAAATGTTTATAATCTTCCCATACATGTTTTGCTTTATTCAACCACCACTCATGGTCAAACAAAGATACATGTACATTCTCTCCCTTATATTTACCTGTAGTAAATGTTTTTAAGGCAGGTTCACCAGATACATTAATGAATACTGTTTTGTTAGACAGGCTACATATCTCTCTGATAATCCAATCTAAATCTTCTTCAGGTATATGTTCAAGTACATCAGTACATATTACTAAATCAGATTTTTTAGTAGGTAATTTATTATGTTCTGGTACACCTGGATCATATAAAAATAAATCTTCTATACCCCACCATAGATGTAAAGGTTTATCAAAGTTAGGTATTTTCTTTTTACGATCCATATATTTATATTCTTTTTTATAAGGATAACCTTTACCACAACCATAATCTAAAATAGATTTACAATTATTAAAATTTATTATATCATAAATATCTATAGCAAAAGGTATTAAACTTATACCTTGAAACTTAGTATCATCTTCATGTAAATGTTTATAAGCTTCTATTAGTTCTAAATATTTTTTAGAAGGTTTAGGTTTCTTAGGCATTACGTAATCATCCATCAAATGTTTCCTTAAAGGTTGGTTTTTTAGGTGATACATTCCATAGAGCAGTAACTAAAGTATCTTCACCAAATAAATTTAAATTCATTTCCATAGGTGGATCATTAAAAGTTCTTTCACAATCCTGTGCCATAGCTAATAACTCACCAGTAGTCCAGAAGTATTGCTCACCTACACCTACCTTAAAGTATTTAGGTTTAGGTTCTTCATCTTCAGCACCTGTAGTTTCTTTCTTTTGTTCTTCAGTAGGTTCTTCCATACAAGAATCAAAACCAAATAAATCAAAATGTCTAAATCCCATAGTATGCATGATACCTAGAGCTCGCATAGCAGCACACGTACCACCTGTAATAAGAGTAGCTCCTTGAGGTATACCTATATCAGGATTAAGAGTAACAGAATTATTAACCATCTTTTTATTTTGTTCTGCAGGATCACGCAATGATTCTGTAAATGCGTGCCATCCATGTATCTCTGCACCTTTATCTATAAGATATTCAGTAACAGAAGGATCAGTCATAGATGCTACAAAGAATTTTGTTTTCTTTTCTATCTTTTTAAATAATTCTTTTCTTACTATACCATGTGTACTTGTACCTGTAATAGGTCTAGGATCAAGAACAATACATGCCCAAGGTAGTATACCATTATCTACAAGTTTAGGATAAGAATGTTTAACACATACAATTTTACTATCAGGATTGTTTCTTATATGTGTTTTTAATTTATTAATATTTAAGTAAGGACCACCTGATACAAGAATAACATTACCATTATGTAAAGGAAACTTACCTAACCATGTATCAATAAGTTTTAAATTACTTCTAATGTTATCTCTAATAAAATCTTTAGGTACACAATCTCTAGGATGTACAACTATAGGAACATTCAATAATTTTTTAGGTACATCAGCAAGTTTATTATCATTTAATACTACTACTAAATGTGTATGTCCACCACCACGTACTAAATCTTGTGAAGGTATTACCCATCTACGTACACCATCTTTCTTTCCTTTAGGTAAACTTTCTACAATTTTATTTGTACCATGATACTGTTCTGGTGCATTATTTTTATCTTCATCTTCTCTAAAATAATTATCTAATACAACAACAGGATTATGTTTTAAATTATCATAGTCACTTTTAGTAGTAGCTATACTATTACCACCACCTATTAAAACAAAGTCAGCATTTAAATCATCACAATCTTTTAATGTATCTTTAGAGTTACCTTTACCTAGTGCAAATGTAAAGACTTTCTTTTTCTCCATCATTTTTTTTCTAAATTCTTGGAGTCTTTTTATTACAGCAGACTTAGTATTGTGAGCTTTAAGATTAAACTCTTCATTATCTGTTTCAGTTGTACCATCTTCAAATAAATCAAACCCTCTATATAATAACTCATCTTGAGTTTCAAATGCAGCAAGAGCCATCTCAATAGCACGACCACCATTCCAAGTACCTACTTCTATAATAGATTTAGGTTTATACTCTCTTATAACATCAGCTAATTGTTTATATCTATTAGGTACTATATCTTGAGATACTGTATCTTCTGATAAAGCTACTAATCTATTACCTTTATCATCTCTAATAGCTAAGTTTTTTATGTTATCTACACCTTCAAAGTGAGTAATGTAATCATTAATCTGTGGAAGATCTTGTATCTTCATACCATGAGCTTTATAAATATTTAATAATCTTTCTATTAAGAAAGAGTCATGCCACTCTCTATATTGTAGTAACTCTCCTGAATTATAAGCACCACGTAAGTCACCAAGTAAATCAAGAGCAGGTCTTTTATTTAAATTAAAAGCTATGAAAGAAGTATCAATATAAAATGTTTTATCTGGATAATTTCTAACACCTCTATAAGCTACATCACAAGCTTCAGGTAACATAGCTAGTATATCATCAGGCACTAACCTTTTAGAAGCAAGAGAGTCAGCATCAATCCAGATCAACCATCCTGCATCTTTAGATTCTTCTGATAATTCAAAAGCTTTTTCAGTTAATGCATATACTTTATGTGCCCATCTAAGAGAATCAAGATGCCAATTATAAGGTATAGTATTATTTTCTGTACCATTATGTTCTTTGTTTACTTCAAAATAATTTTTATATTCTTCTACATCTTCTAAAGATTTTAAATTTACATCTTTAATAGAATAATTTTTAGGATCAAAGTCATGGTAATAAGATGTAAACTTTATAGAAGGTTCCCAATTAGTTTTTATTGATTTAATTAAATGATTACCTACAGTATTATATATAGTTTCATTAAAAGATGTAACAAAATTTATCTTTGTCATATCATATAATCCCTATCAAATTCAATTATACGTTTCATCTTTAACCAATCAGCATCACTACACCATTCAACTGCATACTTACCTTCTATTGCTCCTCTTGGTTTCCAATCTTTAAACCAAGGACCACCAGTAGTAAAGTGTACATTCTTTGCATCCATATCTTCTGGTGAATGACCATCTAACCAATTCCATTCTTCAGGTATCTTACCTATATCTGCTTCTTTATCAGGCAACCAACCAAATCCATGTAACCATCTACCTGTTTGTGTATTAACTACTTCAGGTGTAAGTTTTTTATTTGCGTCATGTCCACAATTAAACATCATAAGACTAGACCAGTTCTTTCTACGATAAGGATGTTGTTCTTTACCATCCATCTTTGTAGTTTTTTCTGGTTCATATTTATGATGAACACAATACACAGGATAATAATCCATATCACACAAATCAAATAGTTCATTAACATCTGCACGTAAGTACATATCTGAATCCATAAACAAAGCTTTACCTTGATACATATTTAAAGCAGGTACTAAGAATCTACTAAAACTAAACTCTGTAGAGAAAGGTCTACCATCTATAATATCATAAGGTTGACCATGTATTAACTCAGATTTACGTGTATATATACCTATATGTTCTAGTATATTTTTTCTTAATGGCACAATACGTATGTTCTTACCTGATATTCTTTCTATAGTAAACTTTAAAACTTCGTATGCTGTATCTTCTTTTGGATCATATCCTATATAAACTGTATTCATTTTATCTCCATGTTATGAGGGAGTGAAAGGAAATATAAAACACTCCCTCACTCTTAGGTTAGTGTATTGATATTTCTTTTGGTCTTTGTTCTTCAGGTATGTTATGTGTTAAACTAACACTCAATACACCATCCTCAAACTCAGCATCTCCAACCTCTATATTCTCTGCAAGAGTAAAATCTTTAGAGAAAGATCTTCGTGCTATATTCTTATGAAGATAATCTCCATTAGAATTTTTAGAATTAGACTCACCTTTTATAGTTAAGGTATTGTCTTTTAATTGTATACTTAACTCATCTTTTTTAAAACCTGCAACTGCAAGTTCTATTTTATAATTACTTTCTCCTTCTCTTATTATATCATAAGGTGGATATTCATTAGTTGTTAAGTTATTATTGCTGTGTAGAGATACTAAGTGATCCATCAAATGATCAAACCCTATAGCATATCTATTTATATTATGAAATACACTCATTATTTATCCTTTCATTAAGCGATTAATAGAACCCATTATGGCATTCTATAGTGTAATTATGACACAGTTTATTTTAAATGTCAAGAACTTTTTTTGAATCTACCTAGTCTATGATATAATGCTTCAAACTCTTTCTTCTTTTCAACTGGCATAACAAAATCATCTTGTGTTTTTAAAGTAAATACTATTAAATCTCTTATTAAATCTACATCTGCTGTTGAAAATACTGGTTTACTTTCTTTCATTATTTTCTCTCTTTCTTCATCATTATAAAATGCCCACTCAGCTATTTGTTTACTTGTTCTAAAACAACCAATACAAACTTCATTCTCTAGTGTACATACACCAACACAAGGTGAACTAATTATATGTCCACCAACTCACATACACCTGCAGTACATGCAAGTTCTTGTGATCCTTTTGTATTATCTTCTTTCTCAAAGTCTTGTAATTTATTCCAATCAATATTTGTTGGCATATTTTTTGCTAACTTCTTATAAGTCTTCTCATCTATATCTTGATAAGGTGCTTGTTGATATGTATGATCAGAGAATGGTAAGAAAGATATACCACTTACATGTTCAAAGTTTTCCCAACACCATGCACCCACAGGAACCCATTCTTCTTCCTTAACACTTATAGTTACAGAAGGTTTATGTTCACACCAATGTTGAGCATAACATTTCCATATCTCTAATTGTTGAATAGCTGTCATGTCTGTTCTGCATACTGAACCTTTAGGAGCCATCATAGGAAAAGAGAATACAGTTTGATGTTCTGGTTTTAAATAGTCTGGTTCATTAGGTATACCAGATACTTTCATAAACTCAGTTAATGGATCTTTATTATCTCCTCTTACTGTTCTAATGTAGTAAGGATTATGTCTAGCATGTATACCACTAGCACTATCAACTAATTGACTTACAGTACCTGAAGGTTTAACACAAGTAATAGCTGTTGATTGTGGTATACCTAACTTCTTTGATAAAACCTTATTAGTTTCTACTGCATGTTTCTTTAATACTTCTAGTCTAGGTGCAAGTCCATCAATAGTATTAAGCTCAACACAATCCATAATACCTGTCAGAGATACACCAAGTAGTCTTTCTTCTTCTGTATTGTTCTGCCATCTCTTACGAAGATAACCAAAGTTTGTAAAGGTAGATTGTATTGTACCTAGTATTGTAGCAAGTTTAACTTTCTTTGTTAGTGTAGTCATAGTATCAGTAGAACGACACACAACTTCAGTTAAGTTACAGAATTGATTAGGTCTTAATATAATTTCACTACAAGGATTAGTACCAAAATCCCATGATGCATCTCGTCTACCATTCTCTGCAGCTTTAGCTTGAGCAGATGCTCTATTAAACATCCCTCTCTCACCTGATTTACTTTCATATAATGATAACCATTCCTTCATAAAGATACCTACATCAGGTTTTTCTGTATAAGCAACAGAGTTATTAGCTAATGCTCTTTGTGGATTTTCATTCCACCATTCACCCATCTTAGCACCACGTATTCTTTGATCAGATAAATTAGATAAAGATATAAGAGCTGATCTACGTACACCACCTACAACTACAACCTCACCTGTCTTACATACAATATCATGGCACTCCATAGAAGAAAGTTTTCTACCTCTTGCACCTTTAAATTTAAGAATAGTAAAGTCAAATAAATCAACAAGAGGTTGAGGTCCACTAGCTCTACCACCAAATGTTTTTAATCTTGCACCTGCAGGTCTAACTTTACTAACATTTATTTTAGGAACTCTACCTGTATAAAGATAGGATACTAAATCTCTAAATGCTTTAGCCCATCCTTCTTTAGAATCAACAACAGATATAACATCTTCTGTATGTTCAAACTCTACATCAGGAACAGTAGGTAACTTATCTGCATACTGTCTTTCAACAGAGAAGCCTACACCTGTGCCATTCATAAGTATATATAACACTTCATCAAATGCTCTTGGACTATCAATAGGAATATAAGAACAGTTATAACCTGCAACATTCTCTCTATCTAATGCATCACCTGATGTCATCAATGCTCTCATAGATGGCATAACTTGTAATGAAAGTATAGCTTCTTCTAACTCATCCCATTCTTTATTTTTAATTATACTATTATATTCATTATCAATATGTTGTTTAAAGAAAGATATAAGTCTACTTACAGTTTCACTCCAACTCTCTCTTCTACCTTTATCTTCTAACCAACGTGAATACCTAGACATGTGAATGAATGATTGATATTCAGTAGGTAAATAATTATTTCCTAGTAATGATGCCATCTATTTTTCCTTTCCATACTTCTTTTCTAATATTAACTCTGCATAGTGTATTACTTTTCTAATATCTTCTATACCATTTTTTGTTTTGTGTCGAGTTATATATTTTACCACATTACCCTCTAAGAAGTCAAGATTATTTTTAACAATATAATCTACAGGTTGTATAACACAATCTTTATAATGGCTACCACCTATTTGTT
>VTLG01008753.1_pt1 | contig 44062 bp, 43 predicted proteins | sample 4694571 | NCBI WGS metagenome assembly VTLG01 (sample SAMN12604809, study PRJNA352737) | marine metagenome | biome: ENVO:00000447; feature: ENVO:00000209|ENVO:00000569|ENVO:01000036; material: ENVO:00002151; isolation source: viral sequences binned using virsorter ...
TTAATCACAGAGGCACAACATATTGACGGCCTAGCATTATCCCCGGCTGCATTCGGATCATTCGATTCAACGGGTGTATGGAATCCGAAAGCCTTTGCACTTCCAGCTCCTAATGATGGGACTACGTGGAGTAGCTCATTAACTACTGAGGGAGGTAGTTTTGAGTCAGGCTACCCAGAAACTAATTTATTTGATGGGAAGTTAACCACAGTAACCGCTTCTGATTTAGGCGGGCACTGGATAAAATTCACACCTTCAGGTGGTATTTCTTATAGTCAATCGGTAAGGATATATCAAAAAAATCCTGATGGCAGTGATACGAATAATTCTACTTTTACTTTAACTGATACTGACGGGACTGTAAGAGAAACTAGAGTAGCTGATAATGCAGGTCAATGGACAACTTTACATCAAGGTAAAGGTAAATTTACTGAACTTAAAGCCGAAGCTGACGACGGCTCTAATGACCCTTCTACTAATTGGAATTATTGGGCAGCTATTGAAGTCGATGGTGTCATTCTTGTAGACGGCCAAACCGATCCAACGACTAGAAATAACCCGAATGATGGAAGAAATTGGACTAGCTATGTTACCAGAACTGGATCTATAAGTGATGATAATTTAGAGGAAGCTTTTGATGGCGATTCAAGCACTGGACAGGTATGGGGAGCAAATAGTTCTTCGGTTACTTTAAAACCTAACTGGACAGGACTTAAATCTATAAGGGTATATTTTGCCGAAGTAGCAAGTGGATCAGGATCTGCTGCGTTTAAAATTAATAATACTGATTACACTAGTGATGCAATATCTAATGGTACTGGTTGGTGGAAAGCACCTAGTTCAATAACAACTCTTGATGGTACACATGGTCTTTATTGGTCACGTGGTTCAGGAGGAAGTGATGAATTTAGAATAGGGGCAATTGAAATTGACGGTCACATATTAATTGACGATTCCGTTGACAACAGCTTCCACCTCAAGTTTTCAGATACATCATTAAATAGATACCTAGGAAAAGATACACTTAATGGAAAGATTGCTAATGCAGATGGCGGCCTTCCGATATATAACACCACTGATGATTACGGTGATGTAAAAGATGGTACAGCTATTAGAGCAGACTCAAATAAAGCTAACTTAGTATTTGCCGTATCTGGAGATTCAATTGCTGATATCTCTAATCATGCAGATTTAAGGAATAGTGGAAGTCCTAAAACAATTACAAATAATAATGCTGTTGTAACAACAAATCAAAGTCGTTTTTATGGTTCATCAATATCTTTAGGAAACTATAATGAAAATAAATCCTTTGCATTAACACAAGCTAATGCTGGTAGTGATTTTGACTTTGGCACAGACTCTTTTTGCTTTGAATGTTGGTCTCGAATAAATTCTAGTTCTCATAATTCAGCTTCATTAAGTCCTATATTTGAAACTTCTTACGATGATACTGGTCTTACAGGCTGGATTATGCTTGGTTATTACGGTGATCATTTACATTTGTGGTGGGCTAATGCTGCAGGTAATGGAATAACAGATACAGATATTGATACTAATGGTAATATCAATGATGTAGGAAAATGGGTTCATCATGCTGTTACTCATGATTCAAGTACTAATAAATTCAGAGCCTTTAAAAATGGGATACTTATTTTAGAGAAATCAGCAGGAGATTTCAAAGCTGATTGGACAAATGGTAGTGGTTTATATATTGGTAGACAGAATTTCAGTAGTGATGCTGATAGATATTTTAAAGGCGAAATTTCCGATTTTAGAGTGTATAAAGGTGCTGCTAAATACACAGCTAATTTCAAACCTCCAACCCGCAACGACTTCACGGTTAATAATTTAACTGAAGCTGCTAGTGCTGTTTATGCAACTCCAAATGAAAATGATATTGATAGTAGTGGGAATCTGGCCAACGGTGGTACACCTTATATTATTGATTGTTCTCCAGCTAGCAGAAGTTTTCAGCATTACAGTGTAGGTGGTTATGAAATATTCGATAACGATGGAGGCAGTGGGAATAATTGTTATATGACAGGATCTAGTAACAGTCCTGGTTCACCGGATATATGGAGACTTGATTTAAGAGATTTTGATACAGTCACCTCAGTTAGGTTAAACTATGCTGGTGGTCAGGCATACAATGCTAGTTATAATTCTGCGTATGCTGAATTACAAGATTCCAGTAAAAGTACTATTTCAGGTTCAAGAGTTGAACTAAGTTCATATGATTATGGCTGGTCTACTTTACCTGTTAGTGGATCTCCTAGATATATTAAATTCGACGCTGACGGAGAAACTGATTTTAGACTCTGGCTTTCGATGATTGAAGTTAATGGAACTGTTTTAACCAATGGCGCACATGCTTATGAAATAGATGTCTCTACAGACACTCCAACGAATTACGGAGAAGACACTGGTACTGGTGGAGAAGTACGAGGTAATTATGCAACTTGGAATCCACTAATTGCTGCTGCTACTACTTTTTCCCAAGGCAATTTAAAGATGTCTTGGAGTAGTGAAGGTACTAGGAGATGGAATACTTCAACGATGGCTGTAAGACCAGGAGATGGCCGATTCTTTGTCGAACATATTCTTGATGGAGGAATGGAAGATGAATTTAATTGTGGATTTATGAAGGCAGGAAATCTAGGATTTTATACTGCTGGTGGCGGTGCTGCATATAGTTATTACTGGAGAAAAACAGGCGAATGGTATAACTTAGGGACACATGATAATTCAAAAACTGTTAGTGCTTGGTCTGATGGAGATGTATTAGGCGTAGCAATTGATTATAGTGGAAGTACCGGAAGTATCTATTTATATAAGAATGGAACAGCAGAGAATTCTGGAAATGCTGTAGCAACGGGATTAACAGATGTACTATGTTTCTTGTTTACTGGTTACAATAACGTTGCTGTTGATTCTAATTTTGGACAGAGAGCTTATAAGCATCCAGTAACTATTTCTGGTAATAAATTTGGAGCTGTATGTACCCAAAACCTCCCAGATACATTCAGTGGAAATGAACTGAACAATCCATCTAAATATTTTGATGTAAAAGCTTATGTGGGTAGCGGTACAGATAATCGTGATATTAAAGGAGTAGGATTCCAACCTGATCTTGTTTGGATTAAGAGTAGAGATAAAGATAGTTCTTATCATTATTTATATGATGTTGAAAGAGGAGCAACTTATGCTCTACATCCAAACGAAATTGATACAGAAGAAGCCGAAACTACTACATTAAAAGCATTTAATAGTGATGGATTTCGTTTAGGTACTCATGGAAATGTAAACGAAATTAATCATGATACTGTTGCATGGATGTGGGATGGAGGAGTAGATACAACTCCTTCAAATTCATATAATATAGTTCCAACTGGACAATGGATTAATGACACATCAGGCTTCTCGATAACTGCTTATACTGGTAATGGATCAGACGACCAAACACTTCCTCACGGATTAGGTGCTAAACCTAATCTTGTTATCATCAAAAACAGAGATAATAATCTTGGTTCATGGGTTGTTAAACATTCTAGCCTAACTTCAGGTAAAGTATTATTCTTAGAGACTAATCAAGCTGAAAGTGATTCTGGTTATGGAGAAATAAAAGATTTAGATAGTGATGTTACAGTTACATTAGATGATACTGGTAACAACGCAGTGAATGTTAATAAAAACACTGAAAAGTATATTATGTATGCTTGGACTGCCAAGCAAGGCTTTTCTGCGTTTGGAAAATATACAGGTACAGGTGATGCAGCTACAGGTCAATTCTGTTATACCGGATTCTTACCCAAATTCCTTCTAGTAAAGCGCTACGATAATAGTGCTGGCGCCTATTGGGGAATGGTTGATTCAGCAAGAAGTCCATTTAATCAAGCTAATGATTTCCTATACGCCGATACAGATGATGATGAAGCCGATGAAGGTAATTACCATGCTTTTGATTTCTTAAGTAATGGTTTTAAACCTAGAGGTAGTTATCCAACGACTAATACATCTACAGCTACATACATCTGGGCAGCATTTGCCAGTAACCCATTTAAAACGGCTAGAGCGAGGTAGTCGTTAACTAACACTTTCCCTTCACACTTTTCATCATGCCTTACAAACTTGCTCCAGGTAATTCACCCATTGAAGTTAACACTGCATTCACTGGAACTGATGGTATTAATTACACATCAAGCTGGTGGAAAGATAAAACCGAAGCAGAACGAAATGCAGTCGGCATTACCTGGGAAGCTGATCCCCCTGGGTATGACCAAGAATTTTATTGGAGTTCATCAAAGCCTAAAGATATTGACGAGCTAAAAAGGATTTGGGTTGGACAGCAAAAAGACATTGCTAATTCTCTATTAAGACCAACAGATTGGATGGTGATTCGTGCAGCAGAAGGTGGAACTGCTGTGCCATCAGCCAATGCAACCTATAGAGCGGCTGTCAGAACTCAGTGTGGATTGAGAGAGGCGACAATTAACGCATGCGCGGACACTGATGCTTTATGTGCAACGATCAGAAACACTCTTGCTCCAACTGTTGCAGGAACAGCGTCGAACGGAGCGACAGAAAAGAAACAAGATGATGGAACTTCTTATGACCCTGTTCAATACAACGACATAGCAAATCCTGATTTACTAGAGGATTGGCCAACAGCTCTTTGATATTTACACCCCTGTAGAACAATATTAATATTCGGTTGAATCTCTTTTATTTATGCGGAAAGTCATTGATTCAATCGCAATTGCTTCAGGCGTCGGCGTGTTAGCAATTATTGGTAGCGGTCTCTATGGAACCTATTGGTTCTCACAAAACCAAGACAAGCTTCAAGAGATCATTATTGAAAAGGTTAAGGATCAATTGCCCATTCCAAAGATTGGAGGCGCTTCACCTTTAGGTGGTAAATCCATGAAGCCAAAACTGCCTTTCTAAATGGAGATAGAGCCACCCCAGGTTAATCCAGTTGGCACACCTGGGGTTGATGCGATTGCTCCTCCCATAATTATTGAACCTCCAATTCTGAGTGGAATTGATTGGGGATTCCCTGTCTTAAATATGCCCTGTGCAATGACACGGGAAAAAGCAACAAGTGGAGTTGATCTATATACGAGAGACCCTGATGGAGTGATGGTCTTGTGTGATGGGGGAGGCGCACCATATTTCTTTGCACCAGATATAACACCTGGAATACGTGCAGTTTCACCTGAGTTAAAGGTATCTGATTACGTGCAGGAAAATGAAAGTAACGAAAAAAACGTAGAAACCCCGCAAGTCAAGATTCCTGAGATTCCTCCCCGTACTCCTTGTCCTCCACCTGGATCATTGCCAGTTGGTTCGATAGGAAAATATGGACGAGGCAGAATCACTGCTTATCGGATCGATCCTTTTTCTGGAGAATGCGTAACGGAGTACGAACCAGTCAAGATTATTGAGACAGTAGATCACTTCACTCCTCCACCAGCATTAGTGACAGGGGTAATGGTTACGGCGTTGTTCGGGGCATCGGCTGCTTTATTGGCAGCACCTTTAACGGAAGTCATTAAGAAGAAGTCGAAGCCTCTTCAGAAGAAGATCGTCAAATTCGTGAAGAAGAAGCTAGGGAAGAAAGAAAAGCTGCTCTCGAAATCAGAACGAATGAGAGAGCAACGTGAACGCAAAGCTACTGAGAAGATGTGGCGTTCTTTGGGTAAGAAATAGAGTGGCTGTGTTCTGGCAAAACCCCAGGTGGGTTCTTGAGTTCTACATCGTCGCAGAGCTTGTAGAACTTACTTGTTGGCTTAAATGCAACACCGAGCTTGAGCTGTTGACTGCAGATTTTGAGCCGACCTAGTTCGTAGCTGAGTCGTTTGTCAGCGTAAGCAGCGGCCATTAAATCCTTTTGTTTCTCTGCTGCTTCGAGGCATAGTCTTCTTGCTCGTCTATCTAACTGGATATTCCAAGAGATGCTGATACCAGGAGAGATGGCATAGTTCTTCTTCTCGAACCGACGCTTGGTTCGGTATCCAATAATTTCTGAGGGATTATCAGGGTCTCCGTCTGGAGCAGGATTCCCTTCGTCGTCAAATGTGCCTTCTAGATCTCGTGTTGAATAAATAGGTTCCTCCCATGACTGAACATTAGGTTCAGCGAAACTTAGATTAGAACTAAGAAAAGGTTGGACAGCTAATGTATCTCCTTGACATACAATTCCTGCTCCATATTGATTAGTGAACTGTCGGCTGGGTAGGTTTTGTACCGCAAAATTTGTCACTGATCCACTGCTATTAGCAACTGGATTAGACGTTGCGTTTATGTTATTTGCGTATGCAGGGGAATGGCATAAAGCCAGAAGAATAAAGGAGAGTCTCCTCTTCATTGTGTAAATGTTGAGGTAGATTCAGTGATACTTTTAAGCTCAATAGTTCTATCAATTAGGGTGTAGTTCTGAAGCCCAGGTCCAGAAAAGCTAGCCGTCATGTTAGTCGAAGCACCAGGAGTTGTCTGGGTGAACGTAGGCATGGAATCTATTCCAGTCCAAGTTGAGGTGACTCCATTCACTACTTGAGTTCCAACTGGTTTATTGTTTGGATTTAAATTGCCTGTAGCAGAGCAATTTGTACAACCAATACCCATTTGATAACCTGTTGAATATGAATAACTTTTTATAATTTCTCGTGTATTTTGTGAGGACTCGGTACGGACGACAGAACTACCTGCAGAAAAATTAGGAACAACAGGAATAGCATAAACAGGGGCTCCAAGTAAGAAGAATAGAAAGAATAATCGCTTCATTAATTATTATATGAAAGCTCCGAAGTTACAGAGCCTGTCACGGAAGTGCCCGGACCCCCGATTCCCAATGTCACAGTTCCGCCTGAAACGGAAGTGATCGCCGCAGTGGGCGAGCCAGATCCTCCCGAATAAGTGACGGTATCTCCAAAAGCCGGCAAGTTTGCCACGACCCCGCTGCTCACTGTGGAACCAGATCCCATCGCTCCAACTATCGGGTCGCCTTGGGTGTATCCAATTGTCAGTTCAGTCGCAGCGCCTGCGGTCGTCTGACTTATTGAAGAGCCTGCTCCATAAGAGCAAGCGGCGGTAGTAGAACAAGAGGCGAGAGAAGGCAAAGTGCTAATGGTGACTCCAGTTGAGCTATAAGACACTGTTGACCCGATGCGTTTTGCATGGGAGTAAGCACCCGTAGAAGTTGCTTGAGCTGAAGTTGTAATTTTGTGCGAGATAGCACCCGCATTAGCAGCAGGAGCAATAAGTAACAGGACTAAGGGGAGTAGTCGTTTCATGCGGAACCCTCCGGTTTTGCTGGTGGTTTTTCTTTAATTACTTGGAGGATTTCTCCATCCGGTGATTGTAATTTTAATGGCGTTTGAATACGAATAATTTGTTCAGAGCCTTGGCTGGCTTGGTTATTAGCAGCCATCATTTTCTCCATGTCTTCTTTTGTAACCCCGCCTCCGTTCTTTTTAGAAGCGGCCTGGACGCCAAAAGTCGTGAGGGTAGATGTAAATATCGAAGCAATGAAGGTCGGATCAAATGTTTGTTTAGGGAATCCTGGTACATCGATGTACGCTAAAGTTAAGCAAAAACCGCTCCAAACAACAATACCCAAACGCACTGCCACGCCTACGATTTGGAGCTGTTCTTCTTTATCAGGAGTAATATCCTGAAGTTTATTTAGCAGCCCTTTTTTCTTTTCCTCCTTGGGCGGAGTTACTTCAGGTGACGGAATGTTTTTTTCGTTCATTGAGTGGGTTGTTCTCCAGGGTTGTAGAAGTATGTTAAGGAAGAATCGGATACGTGCTAGATGGAAAGTAACTATCAGCCATTTTGGGTCGAAGAAGATCGAGCAAGAGTTGTTCGAATGGATGAGCTTTATCTAGAAGATGGAAGAGATCAACCAGACCACCCTTTCAATGGGTTGTACACAGGCCTTCATCAAAAGGCTTTAGAAAGAGAAAAAGCCAAGAGTGCCTTCCCTTTTGTTGCTCGCTAATCGTGAAAGCCAGGGATAAACACATCCATAGGTATTGGAGGTTCCCATAGGATTGGCTTTTGTTCTTCATGGTTGTATTCATTCATCCGAAGAATACGAGCACATCGAGCTTGAGATAAGACAGAAGGTGTCTCTGGATCTTTGCTTGCCGCCTTGATATAGGCAGCCCTAACTCTTTCCCAAAGTCCATGCTCAGACTCCGCGCCACCAAGGATGGCATCAGCTTTTTTAGGACCACAACCTTTTAGCCCTGGGTATCCATCAGTTGCATCTCCCGTCAAAATCTGTGAATAGAACCTCACGTCTGCAGCAAATGGTGCAATTTCTTCAAGCTCTCCTTCAATATTTAAGTGATGACCAGGAATAGTTTTTAGATCTTTATCCCTGGAGTAAATCACATCATCGGGTCTGTAAGAGATCCCAACTGCATCGTCCCCTTCGACATTGGCCAACTGGATGAAGGGCCATGTCTTACGCAACCATTGCCGAAGTGCTGTGTAGCCAGCAGGCTTCCTGTACTTGCGTCTTCCTGATTTGTAATCGCGGTAGACCGAATAGCGGAAGTTGTTGCTGTCACCCAAGGCCAAGACCACTTTGTGGCTTGGGGCAAACTTCTGTACCCGTTCAATTTCTGCGGTGATTGCATCTTTAGCATCCGAAATACGACATTGATAAGTCCAAACATCTGGTTCCCATTCGACTTCATATTCAGCACCGCTAGCAGCACGATACAAGTCGGGTTCCACGTCATACAGGAGTTTCATTTTTTTCCTCCTGTTCAAAATCTTTTTTCATTTGAAGAAGTTTTTCTTTGATGAGTTGGAGTTCAGCTATTCGGTCATCAATAGCTTTGATTCGTTCTTCTTGATAACCAGGGGTGCTCATTGGCCATCCATCTCCAAGACGTAATGAAGGTTTCGGATAGCCCCGTCCCAATACATTTGAAGATCTCGGTCTTCCGATTCATAAGCTCTGTCGTAGTTGATGTAGGCGTCTTGAAGAAGACGTTCAACAGCTTCACGACTTACCTCAAGAGGGGTCTCCTTCATTTGAATAGCCCAGAACGGAGCGCAGATTTTCGATATCAGTGACTCGCTTGGCGAGGTTTTTGTCTTCCTCCTGGAAGAGAACTGTGCAGGATGTGTCATAGGTGTCACAGATAAGTGCTTTTTTCCAGCCAGCGCCGGTGAAGTAATAAACGGCTTGGGCTTTTCTGAGTTGCTTCCAGTTCAGAACTGGGTGTCCGGGTCTTCCCATTTGTGATTTAGAGATTGGGTTGCTTCGTCGAAATGAAAACTCCCTGAGTATCCGAGGCGTCCAAGCATCCTGTTTTTCAGGCATTGCGAATGAGTGGTATTTGTTCCACGAGATCTACTTAAGGCCCATATTGTGTCCGCAAGTTGGACTATGGAGTGCGATGACCTGATGTTGTGAAGCTCTGGTGTTGCCCCGTTCTCAAAGTTCTCTCCACCAGAAGAGCGATTGAGATGACTGATTGCGAACACTGTGCATTTAGTCGCAGCTATAAAGCTTCTGATCTTGGTGATCATTGAATCCAAATGCCTAGTGTCTTGCGCTAGTCCACTACCAATGATCGTGAGGTGATCAAGGTAGATGTGTTGACAACCCAGGCTTCTGACCATGTAGCTCATCCGCTGGAGGATGACCTTTTCATCGAGTGATCCAAAGTGATCAAATAACTCAAGAGAGCCAGAACCTGTGACAAATTTGTCGGCCTGGGCAATGTCTTGGAGCTGTTCATCTGTGAGACCTGCATAATTTTGACGTGCATGAAGTTGTATGCCCGCAGCCATTCCGACAAAACGAAAGATGGCTTCCTCTGCTGTTTCCTCTAATCCAATCCAACCAACCTTGATGTTTCTTTCCATGTCATGGAGAGCAAGAGCACGGGCAAAGGTTGTTTTTCCAATACCGGAGCCTGCTATCAAAACAATGAGCTGGTTGTCGTAGAAAGGTGTCTTGTCATTCCAAAAACCAAAGGCGCAATTAGTGGCTCGACGTTCTGGTGGTTTGTTAACTATTCCTGCATAAGCAGAAGCAGGTTTAATTCCATCGGGTCTGAGTTCTTTCGCTGCATAAACAGCTTCTTTAACTGCTTGACCACCTAGTTCTTGAAGTGTGTCGTTGGCATCCTTGCGAGGAAAGACAACACGGCGAACTTGACCAGGTTCGAAGAGTTCTACTAATGAATCCGCTGCAGCATTGCCAGGTTCATCCATGTCTGTTGAGACATAAATGATTTTGAATCGACTAAAAAAATCGAGTTTTTTCCTGACAAAATTTGCTGCGTTCTGAGCACCATTTGGCACTGAAATTCCTACGACCTTTCCGTGAGTGGAGGAGTAGATGGAGGGTGCATCGCACTCACCTTCACAGATGGCAATAGCGTCATGGTGGACAGGATTTGCGAGATGTGAACCAAACCCTGCGACGTTTTTTGCATCTCCTTTCCAACTGATTTTCTTGTCATCGGAACGAAATTTTTGAGCGATATGTTTGCCGGAGTCATTCCTGTATTGAAAACAAATGCCATCGTCTGTTTGAACAATGCCGTATTGATCCAATACACGTTTTGGAATTCCCCGATAGTGATCGGAGCCCCAAGGTTTGAGGTCTTCGAGCACAGTCATTGGCGGAAGACGTCTCGATTTGGGAGCTTCTTCAGCCGCTTCTCCTTTCGTGTACGTTTGGCAGGCGAAACAGAACGTGTGGTCCGTATAGACCGCCAAAGCGTCGCTGCTATCGCAGTTGGGACAAGAATCGTGGCGAACAAAACGGGAGGATTCACCCATCTCCTCCGCTCTCGTCTGGTTGATCAAAACCAACAGGACGATCGAGAATCATTCCTCTAGCTTGTCCTGCATAAACGGCCAAATATTCCTCAGTTGGAAATGATTTGCCGCAGTTTTTGCAGACGCGATATCGACGAACGTATCCAGGTTCATTTCTGGATTCGCGAACTGTGCTGTGTTCGTGGCCGCAATTAGGACAAGGAATCATCAGAGTTCCTCCTGATTTCCATAGACATGCCAGAAGCTCCAGTATTCACGGAAATTGTCCTGATACCACTGACTCATGATGTTGCGGTAAAGGGTGGAAACTTTGACTCCCTGTTTATCGGCCAGAAGACACATCTTTGTATGCATGTCTCTAGGGACAGAACATTGAACTTTTGAAAGGTTCATTCGTCTGCTTCCCATACAACATGAATCTTTATGTGTGCCTCTTTTTCTTTGGTTTGATACCACTTCATGGTGACGTTTCCAATAACTTTTACGTTGTCATCTCTCCAGATAATTCCATTTCCAGCGTCCAAGATTGCACCCAATCTGTTATCTAAATCACCACGAGCAGGCCCGTGAAATCTGACATCTAGGTTGGTTACAAAATCAAGAGGTGGCATCATCCAAAACTCTGTCATGTGAGCTTTGGCTTGTTCAATCCATCTCTTGTAAACAGGGTCGTTATAAGGACGACGTTGCCCCATAAACGATCGAGGACGTGGTTTGGAAATGGGTCGAAGAGGGAGATGGATTTCTCGACTCTTGAGTAACCCCATTAGAAGGGAACTTCCTCGGCTTCCTTAACGGAATAACCGTCTGAGATTTCCTCAAATACTTCCTCGTCTTTAGGCAGAGCACCGCCTGTGTACTCAACGAGATCAACAACTTGCATCTTCATGGGCTGAAGAGTCATGCCTGCACCCGCTTTGTTATTCCAGGCGTAAATCGAGAAAGCAATGATGGCTTTAGATCCGTTGCCAATTTCAGTGCTAACAGGCCAAGGATTGCGTTTGCTATCCATGACTGTTGGTCCTGCTGAGCTGGTCCCGTCATCACGTTTGAATTCAGGAAGCTTGAACTTGACGACCAGCTTTGCTGAATCGTCTTTATCTGGTTGGCAGTTGAACCAATAAGTGTTCTTTTTGGCAGTAGTTCCATGAAGTTCATAGAACTTTTGCTCCATCATTTCGGTCCAAGCGATGACATTTTTATCTCTGCCATCAAGGAGCATTTCACAAGTCCATTCGTTGGGCTTGCCTTGTTCATAGGCGGGTCGAGCTGGGCCTAAAAGTTTGCACCATCTCAGCTCACCTAGCGGTGTTTTGATGAGTTCTTTAACCAATGACGCTATATGCGGTGTGGCTTTACGAAGATAGCCTATGCTCCACCCCTGTAAAGGTCGTATGTCCTAAATCTACGAAAAAAGATAGGAATTTGTTCCTATTATACGGGGATGAAGATCTCCCTGTCTAGGTAGCTTAGGGAGCGTAATCCCTGTCCTGGCTTGGATCTCATCCCTTATGCCCACTAGCCAATTTGGTGCATAAAGCTTTGCAAATTCATCATGTAACACTCTATGAACCTCACCCGCGTTAGCCGCATGACTCGCAAAGCAATCATGGTTGGTCAAGACAGGGATCTTTTGTTCTGCGGCCCTGTAAACAAAGTTAGACAGGAAGGTTGCGTCCATTGCGTGCGTGAAGTTTGCCGCAATGCCTTTGTTTGCTTGAGTCGCGCAGTAAGGGGCGTCAACATGCTGATCTGCAATCCTCATTGATATTTTCTTTCCATACAAAAGTGTCGAAACAAGTCTGATCTTTGGTTCTCGATCAGCAATTCTCATTGGCCAACCAGAAGGCGTGGTCCATTCCACTGGATACCCCTTAACCATGACTTTGCGAGTTACTTTCTTGAGCCAGGTTTTAACCTCCAAACAGGGGGCAATCTTTTCTTTCATTTCTGCCCAAAGATGACTGGCTAAATACTTCGCAGGAATAGCCACTCGATAGGAGTAGCTCTCTAAAGGGACGTAACCAAGGTGTTTATCCAAGGCATCAACCAAGGAATCGCAGAGCGACATATAAGAACCGCCATAAGGAGCAGCAAGGATTGGTCCTTTACACAGCGACCGATCAATTCCTCTCTTCAGCCATAGCTCCGCTAAAGCCTTTTCCTTTTTGTCTCCAAATTCCAGGTCATAAGTCAGCCGACCTACAACAGCTTCAGCAACCAAGCTGTACAAATCTGCAGGTGTACTGCCATAGAGATTGCACAGCCTGCCAACCTCTCTGTTCCTCAACAGGGCCGCAAGAATCCCGCAACCTGATGTGGTTTGATCGAACCGAACTGGAACTCCTGTTTCTCCTTGAAGTGCTTCTTTTACCCCCTTACATGCCTGAAGAAACTGCCACGGATCCTTAGCACTTCGCCACAATTCAAGCCTTCCAAGTGGATCTTCTGCAGCAGCAACCATTCGCTCTACATTTTTTCTACCCCACTTAAGACGGTCTTCCCACGATTTTCGATTTAAACCAAAATGACCTGCGGCTCCCTTGAGAAGCCAGTCCATTGCTTCATCATCGACAGTAAGAGCCTGATCAAAACTTAAGAGTGCCTTCTCGTAGTCCGGTCCTTGAGTTGTGCAATATTTGTTGCCCGTGTAAAGCCTGCCCCGATGGTCTGCGTGATACGGCTGCCAAACGGTACGGCCTGCCAATTCCTCTCCACATTGGAGAGCCCTTTCAATCTTGACCCTGCGGTGACGGTTCTGTTCCCGATCGCGGTGTGCTTGAGCGGCCAGTCGATTCCGTTGCTTGATGTCATCAGCAGTTGCCTCATTTCCTAGTCGTTCCGGTACTTGTAACGGTGCTCGCGAGCAAGGCCACAGTCCGTCTATTCCGTTTTCCCATGCCACACGTTGAAGCGCCACCATCTCTCGATCAACCCTGAGAGGAACAGCTTGTAAATGGTTGACGACAACTAAGGTTTGCTTTAAATCAGCTTTTCTTAAATGTTCAATAGCTGTTGTGTCTTTCTCTTCTGTGTCTTGAATTGGGACTCGGACAAGACCTTCTTCATTGCCTAAAAATCCTCCTCCATATAGACCAGGCCAAGGTTCAGGAGGGCAGACCATTGCTGAATGGGCTGTTTTATATGCCCTAGTAGGACAGTCCCGAATAAATGTTTCAGCTTCTGGAGTAGGTAAGACAAATCGAGGTTGAGTCCTGCCAATCCTGTGTTTAACAACACGAACTAACCCAGTTGTGACGATCTGATCCAGCAAGAACTGTCCAATCTGAAGTCTCGCCATATCGTTGAACTCAGGAACAGGACAACCCAGTTGCCTCATGACCTGACGACTGCTGATCTTGCTACGGGTTAAACCCTGTCTCATTAAGCGTCGAAGCTCTAAAGGACTTTTCCCTTCCAGCCTCATTAATCTGCATTCTTTCTCTATTGCAGCACCTAAGTTTTGACAGAATGTGGCGATTCTTTGGCGTCTACTTAGCTGGTCAAGCGTTGCAACTAAGGCAATCGATGCAATGTGATGGGTTCCTTTAAAAGGATCGAAATAAGGAATAGCTGCACCATGAAACCGAGCAACTTCTGGCTTCAATAAGTATTCGGAGAAAGCCTTATCCAAGGTTTGAGCCAGGTCATCAAGCAAAGCGCTGTAAAGCTTTTGGCCATAGACCAAAGCACTTTCCTTTCCAAGCTCTTTTACCCGTCTCTGACTAGACGCTTGAGCATGTTGAGCCCTATCAGAGGCTCGATCCTGGCGACGAATTTGCTCGTCGTATTGATTGTGAATAGCTTGCAAGTTGCATGCAAGAGACTTGCAAATGCAAATTATTCACTACACGGTTGTATGTCCAGCCCAAACCCCTGTCACCTTGGCTAAATCATTTGCATTACAGGGGCGTAACGACCTTTATAGTGAATTATGAGTTCGATCGACCCCAGTCAGGGAAAGGGTTTTGCTATGCAAAGTCATGCAAGTTGCATGGACTTGCTGCAAATTTTCCAAATAAGTGAATCCATCGAACGAACTTTAGAGAAAGTTGTAATGGGGGTCGCGAGGATCGAACTCGCCTTAACTCCATTATGAGTGGAGCGCATTCACCAGATTGCTAGACCCCCTACCTATGCTGCGACCCTTAGCCTCGTCAATGCTTCGTAGCACTCAGCATGCTGGTCGTGTGGCAAGTGAACGTACCTTTCGCACATTGCGGGGCTGTTCCCTAGCCAAGCAGCTATTTGAATGGCAGATAAACCACTCCTTCCTAACCTAGTACCACATGTATGCCGAGTGTCTTTAAGGACACGAATAGGTTCAATTCCACATTTATCAACTGTTTTTTCTAGTTGGAAGGCCATTGCAGTCATTTCTTGCGGCCACATTCTTGCTGTCTTCATTGGAGGCATTTGCTCTCTAACTGCATCTAGAGCTAAAGGAGTCAGAGGAAGGGTTCTATTGCCTGTTTTATTATCATTTATCTTTTTAAAAAATGTCACCGTTCCTTTCTCTAAATCATAATCAAAGGCTTTATTCCTTCTCATCTCAACAGGCCTGCAACCCATTTCAATTAAAAATATAAAATAACGAAGAACATCAAATCTACCTATTAGCTGCAAGTAATCACAGGCTTTTTTGATTTCAAAGTCCCTCCAGTATCTATCTCTGTGATTGTTAAGCTTTAAGTTCTTTGGAAGCCTAGGAAGATTCTTGACTCGGCCATGAGTAATTGCCATTTCCTGCATTACCCTTACTGAACTGAACTTATGGTTAATAGTTGAAGGGGAATTACCTCTAGTTTCTTGTAAATATTTCTTGAACTCAAGCATTAATCCAGCATCGACCTCCTCCATAGGAGTATTGAGGCCAAAAAACTTCAAGACTTGCTGTGCATATATCCAATGAGTTTTGCTAGCACTGGCATCTTTCCATTGATATTCCCAAGCGTCTTCAAATGCTTGTTTAACTGTGTACTGGCCCTTAACAGGCTCAGCAATTGGTTGTTCACCTGCCATTTCCTTGGCGGCTCTTAGAGAAGCCTCTTGTTTGGTTTTAGCAGATAACTGTTTGCGCTTGCCATTGTCATACATGACATTGACAACCCAGCCAGTTTTTCGCTGGGAAATATTTGCGCTGATTACATCAGCCATTGGTCGTGGTTAGGTCGTGGTTTTGAAAGCCTACCGAAGTAGGCCCGCTTGTTTTAGTAACTCTTGTCCTCCTTTAGATAAGTGGACGGAATAGCCCCTTAAAGGCTGAGGTCGTTTCTTTCTTGTTAGCAAGTGCATGACAGGCTGACAAATTTCATCGCCCTTTTTATGGGGCGTCATTGCTTGGATTGCCCTTGAAATATTGCCGTTATGGGCTCCGGTTAAAGAACACAGCTCCTCAAATGTTCGAGGAGCCGCAGCAATATATAAAAGACATTCAATACCAAGTCCTGAAACTTGCCCTCTTTTGCCATTCATTCGCAGCATTGAAAGCAGACGAGCGGTGGCAGTGAGGTCAGTCATTTGCTTGTACGAAGTGGTCTCATTGCAGATGCATGGTCCTTATTTAGCTTGGCGTGTTCCGCCGCTATCAGTTTGATGTAAGCCATTTTTTGGGCATACGTCTTAGTTTTCATGCCCCTGATTTTCCGCAGATTACGTGGTGTTCTCTTTGGTTTAGGAGGAGCACAACTAAGGAGAAAAAAGAGGCCCCCCATGCAGAGAGCCACAAAAGCTAGACCAATCATGATTCTTTTATGTCATGAGTGGCTGCATACATGACCTCTTTAGCGAGATCTTCCACAAAATCCCTATTTCCTCCTCCCCAGTTCTGCATGTAATCGCAAACATGAGCCCAACCTTTTTCGCGCTTCTCCTCCCAACTCAACTTGTTCCAGCCCTCAGAATTTTCAAGTTCTTCGTTTTTGGATTGTTGTTTTCGATCTTCTTCTGAATAATCAGAATCAATCTTTTTAATTGACAGAGGAGTTTCACAATAAAAGTACTCAAGGCCTCTACCGAAAAGAAGTTGAACTAAATCGCTCAATCTTCTGTCATCGGCTTCAGCTATTCGAGTTAAGAGGCAATACTGCTTGTCTGTTAATGAAAAAGAAATGGTTTTCATTGGTTTAGGTCGTGGTTTGATGCTACCGAGAAGGCAGCAGGGAGACCCGAAGGCCTCCGAGATGCCATCAACGCAATAAGTCAGAGAGTCCAAGTTCCTTCCATTTCTGCAAATGATCCTCTGCAGGTTGTATGCAGAAATAATCAGGGTTTGAATTGTTCTCTCTTTCCCATTTCGCAATAGAACGGATTTGTTCTATGAATTCTTTTTCTGTTGAGGTGTTGGTAATAGTTAAATCACCCTCAGCTAAACAAATGATTTTCTTTTTAAAAGGATTAGCCCATTGTCCATAGTAGGCAAAATCTTGCTCTCCTATAAGTTGAGCCCAACCCTTCCGATAAGAACAAATACTCCAGTCGAATTCATACCGCTCTTGGTCTTGTAGAAATGCGCGTTTGATTTTTACAGACATGATTTTTTTAAGTCGTGGTTAGTTAGAAAAAAAAAGAGGAGACCCGAAGGCCTCCTTTTTTCTCATTTGATCAGAACTGGCTGACTTAGTTCTTTCTTTGCTGTCTCGATCCAGTTCGAAATTGTTTTATAACCGCACCGAACGTCCTTAAAAAATGCAGGCCGTTCAATCCGATCTTTTTCAATTCCTCCTGTGATTGTTGGCTTTAACCAACCTTCAACAACATCAGAAAAAGTTAGCCGCTGATTTTCAACTTGCACCAATTCCAACTGTTCAATCTTTGCTTCCAGCTCTGCAATCGCTTGATCACGTAGCTGTACCGCTTCAAATAAAACAGAACGTTTGGTCGTTGCTGAAAGAGTCATGAGTTTTCAAGGGTCGTGGTAAGTGCCTCTGCATTTACGGTTGCTGAGGCGGTACTACCGAGCTGCCAGCCTGACGAACCTGGCTCCCGACCGTGCGGCGCTGCTTTGGGTGCTGCTGCAAAAACCCTCCACGTGATTAAGGCTCTGTGGACTAGGCCTCACCCATTCTAGTCGGAATTCTCCACCCCCGCAGATAATTCAGGGAAATTTCCACAACTTAGAGCGGGTGAGCGCTTGGGTGTCAGCGTGCCAGGCCCTCCAATGACTGCAATCTCACTCAATCGAATTGATAGTTCGACGGAGTCCAGGCCCTCACTGCCCTAGGCCCCCTCCACTTGCAGGGTATTTGCTTTTTTTCTGTCGAAACCCCTAAAAAAAAGGAAAAAGAAGGGGTATAGGGGGGATTGCGCCCGAACGTATTTAAAGAAACCCACTTAATCGCGAGACCCAAAAAGGGAAAGCGGGGCGAATTTCCCCCTGATAGAGGGAGAAGGAGCTATGCGACTGTCCCGAAGGAAGGGGGAAAGATTATCGAGGTAACAATGACGCTTGGACCGAATGTCCCCGTAATTTGTTAAAACCCCTGTCGTCCGTTTTTAATGGCGATCGGAATAAATGTCAATAGAGAATGTTTACAAATGTTGATTTTACTCTTAGGGGATGTAGTGTTTTATTGCTCTGCAAAGCGATTATGAAACCAACGTATGGAATGAAGAGGTTAAAGGAGAGGGTAGGTGTAGATAGGGATCCAAGCGGAGGAGATTTAGCGAGAGATTTCACGAGGAGTGAGAAGAAAGAGTATGGGGAATACATGAGGGAATATCGAGCGAAATATGGATTAACAGATGGGTTGAGATTAGAGAGAGAAGAGTTCAATAGTTATTTAGAGAGGAGGAGGAATGATGATGCGGAGAGAAGGGGGTGGGGTTAGGATGAAGGGAACCCTGAAGCTGCCGCTTGGTCGTGGTCGGCGGGGCTAGATAAGACCTCTCTTATGAGGGGTTTTGTCGCCAAATCTTGAAGGTACGTCAGAATAAGGAAGTGTTTTATCCAGCTATTGTCGAGGTTTTAACCAGGATGCCTTATTTAACAAACAATCAGCGAATGGAATTAGGTTTAGAGGGCGCATGTTGCGTTAAACCTGAGACATTAGAGAAAGCTGATACCAGCAATGTCTATGTCGATGAAGAGGAGCAGCAGAAATTACTAGGCAAGAAGCCAGTTGTTCCTGATATTGCTCCACCAAAGAAGGAAGAGAAGAAAAAAGTAGCTGTGGAAGCTGAAGAGTGAATGAACTTTGGGAACCATTACCTTCTGTCTTAAGGGATAGTTTTCCAAATTTCACTTGTTATCTACTGAGGGAGTTGGGATTAGCTGATAGTCCAACAAAACAGCAGGTAGCAGTGTGTAAATGGATGCAAGAAGGACCAGATCGAAGTCTCACTGTGGCATTCAGGGGATTAGGGAAGTCAATTCTTGCGTCTTTTTATGCTTTATGGAGATTAAGGGTAGATCCGAATGAAAAGATTTTAATTGTCTCTGCTACTGCTGTTAAAGCGACTGATTTCTCTTCATTTATGCTGAGATGTATAGGAGAAATAGATATATTGCAGTGTTTAATGCCAGGATCTGATAATAGATTTTCTAACGTAGCTTTTGATGTTGGTCCTGCACAAGTAGAGCAAAGTCCTAGCGTTAGATCAATGGGTATTATGGGTCAGACTACAGGTCAGCGCTGTACTTGTGCGATATTGGACGATGTAGAAACTTTGGCAAATGTTATTACTCAGCTTAAGCAAGATCGTGTTGCACATGCTGTAGAAGAGATTCAATCAATTATTAAACCGGAGGAGGGACAGACACTTCCTCGGAAAATTCTTTATCTGGGTACGCCTCATACCGAGACTTCTATATATCTTCGTCTTGTTCGGGAAAGGAATTATTCGGCAAGGTACTGGCCTGCGTTGTATCCGGAAGAGTTCGATTGCTACGAGGGAAACCTCGATCCTGCGATCGAACAAGAGGTCATCGCGGACAGCACTCTCGTGAAGGAGCCGACGGATCCAGAGCGTTTTAGCCATGAAGACATTCTTCAAAGACAAGCATCAATGACCAAAGCGAGCTTTGAACTTCAGTTCATGCTCAATACGAGATTGGCAACATTAGATAAGTTCCCAATTCGTCTCGGTGACTTGATGGTGATGGATTTAGATGGAACAGCTCTCCCTGAAACATGTGTCTGGTCTAATCAACCTGACATGAGATTGCAAGATTTAGTTTGTGTAGGAATGGGTGCAGATCGTTATTACCATCGTCCTATTTTTCAAAATGGCTGGGTTCCTAAATCAGAGACGTGGAGATGTGTTTTAGCAATTGACCCTGCTGGTAGAGGAGGCGCAAAATCAGATGAATTGGCTTGGGCTGTCTTAGCAGAACTCAATGGAAATATGTTTTTACTTGAATCAGGGGGGTCAACCCTTGGTTATGCAGATGAGGTTTTGCAATTTTTAGCTAAAACGGCAAAGAAATGGGATGTGAACTACGTCGTTGCTGAATCAAATATGGGGGACGGAATGTTTACTGCTCTCCTGAAACCCCATCTTCTCAGGGAGCATCCCGTCACCATCGAAGAGGTTAGGCATAACATCAGAAAAGAACAAAGGCTTTGCGACACACTCGGTCCTTTGATCCAACAACATCGGTTGATCGTTAATACCCGTGTTGTCAAACAGGATTATCGGTTGACAGATGAGGATCCAGAACATGGCTATAGTCGTTCATTATTTTTTCAAGCCAGTCGTCTTACTGATGAGAAAGGATGTTTACCTCATGACGACCGTTTAGATGCATTAGCTATTGCTTGTGCATTTTTTGTCGAATCTGCAGCACAAGATCAGGCAAAAGCACAGAAGTCTCGTGCCGATCAGTTATTTGAAGATGAATTAGAAGCGTGGATGGGTGAAATGGTTGGATCAATCGACGCTATTGCTATGGGCTGGGGCAAAGTTAGGACTTCTGGGAAGGCTCATGGTGGGGTTGAGCGGCTCCGCGTGGGCTCTTAAAAGGAACAACTTTTTCATCCATGCCGGAAAAGTCGAGTTTCCCTGCAAGTTTTCTTAAAGTGCTGCCTTCTGATGCAACAGCAGTGACATTGTTTTGTTTTAACAACGTCATTGCTTCTTGACGTGCTTTGCGGTCGCCATTTCTCAAGTCATCTAAAACTTGATCAACAACTTCTGCATGCATTTCTGCCAATTTAGATTGAAGATCCATAATTTCTACAAGGTTGTAGTAGAACACGCCTAGTATGGGCTTTATTCTCGATAATCGGTAGGCTTATAAGGTCTACGACCCTGTTGAGTGGTTTATTTCCCTTCTATTGATGAACGACTTGTGACTGCTCTAGCAACACAATTTCCTGATCAATGTCCTGAATTGGATCTAGCTGAAAAAGAAGTGTGGTTTAAAGCTGGACAAGCATCAGTTGTTCGTTGGCTTCGTTCTAAATACGAAGAACAGGAGGCCAGTGTTAGTCATTTGGAGGTGGTCTGATGTGTATGGGTGGAGGCAGCAGCAAACCTGCTGTTATTAAGAAGCCGGATTACACCGCTTTTAATCAGCAATTTGAACTTCAGAAGGAAGCAATTACTTCTGCTATGGAGAATCAAACGGCGACAATTCAAAATAATTTAGTTTCTGCTTTGTCTAGTAAAGGAGATATCCAGAAAGAATTAGCGGCACAAAAAAGAATTACTGCAGAGAACACAAATGCTCAAGCGATGAGATTAGCTCAAGTTATTGGCCCTCCACCTAGAGAGAAACATGCACAAGCTCCGACGATTGGCGACCAAGATCGTGGATTAAGAAAACGAGGACGAGGAAAAACTGGTCTTCGTATTGGTCGAACAGCCAAGTCAGGCACAGGTTCTGGCCTCAACCTTACTTATTCATAGGTACTCGTCATGTGTTTTGGTGCTCCAAAAATTTCAATGCCCAAAGTTGAATACGTTGGGCCTACTGAAGAAGATATTGCTGCTCAGCAACAGCAGTTAGAGACTTTTCAGGCTGGTCTTCAGACTCAACAAGACGAATTAACAGCTTCACTGCAAACTCAGATTGATGAAGCGAATGCAGCAACAGCTTCTCTTCAAGAAGAATTAGACGCTGAAATGGCGGCGGCTTCAGCAGCAGCGGCTGCACAGCAGACTGCAGCAATCGCTGCAACAGCAACTCAATCTGATCCAGGTGCTGGTGCTGAGACGACAGAATCAATTAAAAAGAAAAAGAAACCTGAGTCAACACTCAAAATTGCTCGTGCTGGTGTGGCTTCCGCGCCAGGCGTGGGTCTCAACATAGGAACAGGAGCTTAGCCATGTGTTCTGGAGGAGCTAAAAGAAAGGCTAAGCGTAAAGCTGAAAGAGAGGCTGCACGCCAACAGGCTGAGTTGGATCGGATTGCAAAGGAAAGACAAGCTCAATTGGATAAGCAAGCTCAAGAAAGATCTGATGCCATTGCTGCTCAGCAACGAGCAATGAATGTTGCTCAAATACAGCACAATGAATTAATGGCAGCTAGAAAAGCTGAAGCTGCGGCGGCACGAGCGCAGCATGAAAAAGAATTAGGTGAGACGAAAGCAAGAGGTTCTGCTGTTGCTTCGTCATTGAGAATTTTGGGGCAAGAAAGATTAGCAAGAAAGACAGCTCCAACAGCGACTCAATCAAAGAGAGGGATTAAGACAAAAGGTGCTCGCACAACAACTGCTTCGCTGCGGTTGGGTCAGGGTCAATCGGGCTCTGGTGCTGGTACTAATTATTCGAGTTAATCATGCCTTCTGCTGAACAACGTTATAGGGCCGGAGAAAATGACCGGAACTATTGTCTTGATAGAGCGAGAACATCAGCTCGGCTCACTATTCCTTATTTAGTACCAGCATCTAATGATACTAAGTTAAATAATAAGGATACATATCCTGTTCCGTGGAATGGGATTGGGGCTCGTGGTGTTCTTAATTTGGCAAGCAGAATGCTTCTTGCATTGTTGCCGCCTACTCAACAGTTTTTCAGGTTCTCGTTGGATGAAGCTGAGTTAGGGAAGCAAGGAGTTACTCCAGAAGAGCGATCCACTTTTGAGGAAGCGTTAAGCAAAATTGAGCGGATGGTTCTTAGGGAGATTGAAGCAAGTAATGATCGGGTTGTATTTCATGAGGCTTTGCTGCATCTCATCGTTACAGGCAATGCACTTTTATATATAGCTCCAGAAGGTTTACGGGTATTCCATCTCAACCGTTATGTGGTTTTTCGAGACCCAATGGGCAACCCAATGGAGGCGGTTGTTTGTGAAGAATTGCCGTATTACTCGCTTCCCAAAAAGATTCAAGAAATCTTGATGGAAGAAGATGAAGAATTAAAAGGTGCATTTGATCCGCAAGAGCCTTTGGATCGCAAAGAAGAGGAGAAGACTTGCAAGCTCTATACGCATATTGAATGGAAAGAAGGAAAGGTTTATTGGCATCAAGAGGTTAAAGGGAAGATTATTCCTGGTACTGAAGGGCGAGCACCAGTAGATGTATCGCCTTGGTTGCCGCTTCGCATGACAAGAGCTGATGGACAGGCTTATGGAATTGGATATGTGGAAGCCGCTGCAATTGCTGATCTTCAAACCGTTGAAGCGTTATGTCAGGCAATAGCAGAAGGTGCGCTTGCTAGTTCGAAGGTTTTATTCCTTTGCAAACCAAGCGGTGTCACAAAAGCGATTGATCTAGCTAAAGCACCTAACGGTTCATTTGTGACAGGTGATCCAAATGATGTACTTGCTTTGCAGGTCCAAAAAAGTCAGGACATGTCGGTTGCAATGCAAGGTAAGGCTCAAATAGAGGCAAGACTTTCGCAGGCGTTTATGTTAGCGGACGTACGAGATTCAGAGCGAACTACTGCAGAAGAAGTAAGGCTGCAAGCCTTGCAAATAGAGAATAGTTTGGGCTCTATTTATTCTATTTTAACTAGCGAATTTCAGGTTCCATATGTTTCTCGCAAGCTGGATATTTTAACCAGAGAAGGGAAAGTGCCGAAGTTGCCGAAGGAATTAGTCAAGCCAATCATGACGGTTGGTTTGGCTGCTGTAGGTCGCGGCAACGACTTAGAGCAGTTGGTCAGGTTTACCACGACTCTTGGCCAAACAATGGGTCCAGAAGGACTCGCTCGATATCTCAAGCCAAGCGAGTTAATTACTCGACTTGCTTACTCAATGGGTATTGACACTCTTGGACTAATTAAGTCTGAACAAGAGTTGCAAGCTGAAGCGGAAGCAGCTCAACAACAAGCTCAGCAACAAGCATTGCTGCAGTCGAAGTTGGCTGATCCGCAGAATGTTGCCAATGCAGCTCAAACCGCTAATGACATTCAACAACCACCTGAGGCATCCGAATGACCGCTACCCCACAAGCTCCAGATACATCACCACAAATCACTATCCCTGAAGGACAAGAAGGGATGGCTTCTCCAGACCAAGCTGGTTTGGTTGAGGAGTTCAGACAAGAACAAGAAACAACGGCTAACAATGAAAAGCTTCTAGGTAAGTTCAACAACGTTGAAGATCTTCTCAAGAGTTATCAAGAGCTTGAGAAGAAAGTAGGTCAACCTCCTGCAGACCAAAAGAAGGCTGACCCAGAGCCCACCAAGTCTGAAGGCTACACCCCCGAAGAAGTAATTGGTGTGTATGGAAAAGAAGCTGTTGATGCCTTAGCAGCTAAAGGAATCAACATGGCAGAAGTTATGTTTAAGGCTGATAGTGGTGAAGATATAAGCGAGCATTACGATACGTTTGCAGAAACATTCAATGTTCCCCGACAAATTGTTGAGAATTATGTCAATGGGGCAAAAGCAACAAACGCAAAACCAGCAGAACCTGGTGAGGGACTGACGGAGCAGGATGCGGCTGAATTGAAAGAGATGGTTGGAGGTGAAGAAGGCTTCAGCAAACTTGGTGAATGGGCTCGCAATACATTGGCCCCTGATTTAGTTCAGGAATATGACTCTGTTATTGATAGCGGTAACAAAGAAGCCGCTAAGTGGGCTTTAAGGGCCTTGAACGCTGAGATGAACATACCTGCTGATGTTGTAGAGCCAAAGCTTTACGGGGGTGGAGATGCTCCAGCAGAGTCAAGATTTGCTAGCCAACAGGAAGTCTTGGATGCGATGAATAAAGTCAATCAGAAAGGCCAAAGGCTTTATGACGTTGATACTGCTTATCGCGAAAAGTTCGAGACGATTCTGAGAAATAGTGATGTTTTTAATCCTAATAGTTAATATCTAAGGCAGAACGCGGTAAAGCGACAGGCCCTTTGAGGAGGACAACCTGAAGTAAGCGGTCTAATTAGAACTCTTATTTCACAAATTCATGGCTGTTACTCTGAGCCGTTTAGGCCAGATTAAGGGCACCGCCGCCACCTGGGGTGCTGGTGCTACTGGTCTAGATACCGATAGGGCCCTGATGCTCAAGCTCGGCTCCGCCGAAGTGCTTGACGCTTTCATGACCAATACGGTTTTCAAAGGTAAAACTAGAGAACGCAATATACGCGGAGGAAAATCCGTAGCGTTCCCAATCACAGGTAAGCTCCAAGCTGCTTATCATCAGCCAGGGACTGAGCTTACAGGCACAATTAATGATCCTTCCGATCTTAACGAGCGTGTAATTAGTCTCGATGCATTGATGGTTGCAGATGCTGCAATCCTGCAGGTTGACGAATTGATGAGTTACTTTGATGTTCGTCAAATTTATACAAAAGAGCTCGGTAGAGCCCTTGCGTATGAATACGATAAGCGTGTTGCAAGAATGATCTTTGCAGCAGCAAGTAACTCAACTGAGCCTCTGGATAAGTCTTCCAACAGCGGAAGAACTGGTCAGGGAATCACTCTTGGTACTGACTACACCGCTTCTGGTGCTACTCGTCAGGCAAAAGGTGATGCTCTAGTCAACGCCTTATTTGACGCTCGCGTTGGATTTGAAGAGAAGGACGTAAGTATTGACGACATGTATGCCGTCTTTACTCCATCTGATTACTACTTGCTTACACAATCAAGTCGCGCAATCAACGCCGACTTCGGTGGAGCAGGCACTATCGCCGATGGCCGTACTCTTCGTGTTGCTGGTATTCCTTGCTTCGCATCGAACCACGTCACACAGGCTTCTTACTCATTGGTCGCTGGTGATCACAACGCTGATTACGCCCAGGATCTAAGTAAGTGTAAGGGTCTTATCTTTAACAAAGAGGCCGTTGGTGTTGTTACTCTTCTATCTCCAAGTCTTCAAATGACAGGGGAAGAATTCAGGGTAGTTCACCAGTCTGACTTGCTTGTAGCAAGACAGGCACTGGGCATGGGAGTTCTTCGTGCAGAGTCTGCATGCAAGATTGTTATCCCATAAGATAATTCTGCAGAGTAAAAAAGGGGTTGGCTTTCGCTGGCCCCTTTTTTCATGTTCAATACAATAAGAACCACACCCCTGTAGAAGTTAAATGGGAACCGCCAATCAAACGGTGACTCCTGGGAGAACGACTTTGCTTGATGCAGTCAACATTCTCTTGGAGAACATCGGAGAACAACCTGTTAACACTCTTGATAACGAGCAAATACAAGACGCTCGAATTGCTGAGAGAACACTTTTAGAGTTCCATAAAGAAGGGCAGATAAAAGGATGGAGCTGGAATACTGAATATTGTTATCCCTTCACTAAAGATGCAACATCTGGGGAGGTTTCGATTCCCACTAATGTTGTTCGTTTATCTCTTGATCCATTCATTTATGCCAATCGATATGTGCATAGAGGACAACGGTTATATGACACGGAAAAGAGAACATACGTTTTAGAAACTACGATTAAAGAGGTAATGGCAGATGTTATTTGGTTGATGGCTTGGAACGAAACACCAGAAGCTTTTAATCGTTGGACAACTATTCGTGCAGCTCGTGTATTCTCCGCCCGTGTATTAGGTTCTGATTCATCATTTAAGTACACCGCTAACGACGAGAAAGACGCTCAAGTTGTACTTGAACGTATGGAGCAAGAACAGCAACAGGCCAATCTTTTAACAGGAGATCGGAATTATCTTCCCTTCCCTACTTATGCCCCTGCTGCGGGTCTTAGCACTCGCCGTATTAGTGCTGGTATTCGTCTCTAATGGCTCTCTATTCCTACGCAATCCCAAACCTTTCTCAAGGCGTCAGTCAGCAACCTGACGCACAAAGAGATCCTTCTCAGGGTGAAATCCAGGTCAATGGAATGTCGTCCATTGTTGAAGGGTTAAGGAAGAGAGATAATTCTGTCACTTTGGCTGAGGTTTCCAGTACATCATTTGGCGATTGTTTTATCCATAGTATTTTGCGAGATAATGTTGAAGAATATCTTGCAGTTATTGCTAATTCTTCTATCAAGGTTTACGACCTGGAAGGTAACGAAAAGACTGTAAATACTGCGACAAATGCTTATAACTATCTGAGTACAGCTACTGATGCTAAACAACACTTAAGAGCAGTTACAATTGCGGATTATACATTTGTAACTAACACTAAGAAAACACCAGCAATGAATACAGCGACTGCACCTGCAGTTGCAAGACCAAATGCACATGAAGCCTTGGTATGGGTCAAGGGGGCTTCATATGGTCAGACCTATAAAATGAATGTCAATGGCTCACAGGCAAGTGTCCAAACAGCAGTTGCGCCAGTTATTTCTAGTGGTAGTTCTGTTACAGAAAATAGGATAAGTTCAGAGGAAATAGCTGAAAGTTTAAAGAATGCAATTAGTCCTAGTGGTGTCACTATGACTAGGAGTGGTTCTGTTATTTGGCTGAGGTCTGATAGTGCAATTACGTTAGAAGTATCTGATGCTAGAGCGAACGCAGATATTACAGCGATCTTAGGCAAGGTTCAGGCATTTACTGAGCTTCCAACAATTGCTCCAGAAGGATATCAAATAGAAATTACAGGTGATCCTGGTAATAACTTTGATGGTTATTACGTTAAGTTTGTTCCCAAAAGTGATACTTCTTCTGGATCAGATTTTGGGGAAGGAACTTGGCAAGAGACAGTAAGTCCAGGGGTTGAGTATCAGGTCAATAAAGATACGATGCCTCATCTTTTAGTGAGGCTTGCTGACGGAACCTTTTGGTTTGGTCCAGCAGATGGCAGTACTCAAGGTTCTTCTCCCAATGAGGTCACAATTCCTACCTGGGGGGAGAGAACGTGTGGAGATTACACAACATCTCCAGATCCAAGTTTTATTGGGTTCCCTATCAACGATATTTTTATCTACAAAAATCGGCTTGGATTTTTAGCCGACGAAAAAGTCATCCTTAGTCGAGTGCGGGAGTTCTTTAAGTTCTTCCCTGAAACGGTCACAACGATCCTCGATACTGACCCCATTGATGTAGTTGCTTCTAACAACAGAGTCTCCGTTCTGCGGTATGCCGTTCCTTACCAAGACGAACTCATTTTATTCAGTTCTCAATATCAGTTCAGGTTTAATGCCGCCGAGACCATTCTGACCCCTGCAACAGCGCAGATCACTGTATTGACGCAGTTTGAGGTTGATACGAATGTCAGGCCTCAGTTAGCAGGAGGGGGCATTATCTTCTGTCAGACCAATGGTGATTGGGCGCAATTTAGAGAATTTAGTGTTCGAGGTGCAGGTACTGCATTAACTGCTGATGCTGCTGATTTGACTGGGTATGTCTCGGCTTATGTGCCAAGCAATGTTTTCAAGCTCACAGTTAATGACACCAGCAACATGATGTTTGCGATTAGTTCGCGAACAGGCCATAAGGACAGGATTTACCTTTACAAGTATTTCTTTAGAAACACTGGCCAAGGTGCTGAAAGGGCTCAGTCAAGTTGGAGTCATTGGGAGTTCAATGGCGCTGACGAGATTCTTCAAATCCTTTGCATCAGGGAAACGCTTTACTGCCTTGTCCGGTATGGAACCAAGGTTCATTTGGAGTCGATCTCTGTTATGGACAGAATGGCCGAGCCCGTTTCAGGCTCTCCATATCCTTTTCTTTTGGATCGCCGTATAAGTACCACGACTGAAACTCCTGCAGGGGTGAGAGTTTCAGCGGGTACATATGACGCGACTACAAAGAAAACAACATGGACATTGCCCTACACGATTGCGTCTAAGACGGAAGCGTGGAGTGGTTTCGACACAACAGCAAACGGTGGTGTATTGCTTGGTTCGGCAACGTCTGGTAACCAGATTGTTGCTGATGGTGATTGGAGTAGTTCTCCGATTTATTTTGGCGAGTCTTATAACTTTAGATATAGATTTACTCGTTTTAAACTTTATAAAGAGATAGGTGGAGGTAAGGCAGCAGCGAATGTTGAAAGAACGCAAGTTCGCAGTGCCAAACTGCGTTATCACGAAACATTCTTTTTTGAAATTCATGTATTTCCCGAAGGTCGTGACACCGGAATTTATAAGTTTGATGGTGCAATTATCGGATCTAGGAATTCAACTTTAGGCAGTGCTTTGCCTGATGGATGGGATTCAGACAACGAAAGATTCTATGAGGGAGTATTCAATATTCCTGTTATGAGTCGAGGAGAACGATGCATGGTTGAAATACATAATGACAGTCCACACCCTTGTAAGTTTTCAACTTGCGAATGGGTTGCTTTAGTAACAGGTAAAGCAAAATCACTCCGATGAAATGGATTCACGCAACTCATGACGTCGCATCCATGATTGGAGAGAATCTCCGTCAAGCGGATCGGAATGAGGTTTTATTGAGTCATGGTGTTTCTGGTGAAGAGGCTACGTTTGACAGCTATATTCACAGCCAAATTTGTCAAGCAATTGAGGGTGATAATGGGTTGCCTGTTGGTATTACGGGGGTGGTGGACAACAGAATATGGTTACTAGGAACTGAAGAACTAACAGCAACTAAAAGTCATAGGTGGCAATTATCACTTCATGGCCGAGAATGGGTAAACCATTGCCTTGAATTTACAGGCAAACCAATTGGTAATCATGTGTATTCAAAGAACAGAATGTCTATTCGTTGGTTAAAACATTTGGGTTTCACAGTGAATGACCCAGAACCGTTTGGTCCTTGGGGATCACCATTCTGTGAATTCTGGAGGGAAGCGTAATGCCTTATAGCGCAGGTATTGCGGGACTGGGTTTAGGTGGCACGGCTAGTGCAGGTGCTGCAGGTGCTGCAGGTGCTGCAGGTGCTGCTGGTGGCTTAGGTGGACTTAGTACTCTTTTGGGTGGTCCTGTTGGAATTGCCCTTGGTGCAGGTCAAGCCATTCTTGGCATTATGGGTGGCCGTGCTCAGGCCGCTGCTCAAAAACAAAACTATGTCAATCAAGTTGCATTTCAAAATGCCACGTCTGAGTTCAACTGGTGGAATGCAAATAGAACTGCACAAATAACTGATTTAAACAATGACTACGCTCATTGGGCTCAACAAATTGGTCATAGGAACAATCTTGCTCAAGTTCAGTCCAATAGGAATTTTGAGTTTGCGAAGGAAATTGCTCAGGCAGAAGTTGTTGCTCAAACAAGAGCTAGTGCTGGTGCTTCCTATCTCGTTAATGCTGATGCGATTGCAGCTCAGTTAGAAGAAAGAGGGATGCAGGAGAGCATGGCGTTGATGATGCAGAAACGTCGTGCATTGCAAGCAAATGCATCAGTTCAGGCAATGGGGCAGGAAGGTAAAAGTCTTGATGCGTTTGAACGTGATTATGCTTTTCAGTTAGGTGAATACGCGACAATCGCCTCGATTAATGAAGGGATTCGGAATAATCAATACAGGCGTGAACAGTACGGGAATATTGCTAATTATTTGAGTCAATACAACAGTCAGACCTTCTACGAACCACAGCAATTTGTAGATCCAATTGCACCGTTTGCACCATTGCCGACATTAGTAAATCCACCACCACCTTCCTTTACTGGCAGTGGTCCTGCAAACATGTCAGGTCTTAATGCGGCCACTTCTGTTCTTGGTGGTATCAATACCGCCATCGGTTTCGGTAATTCAATTAAAAAGCTTTAACTCATGGCGAAACGAGAACCACTCCCTCAAGGGCAGATCAATCCAGCAGCTAAGCCTGTTGGCGCTTTTATCAAGCCTGCTGCTTTACAGCCAGCAAGACCTACACAGTTTCCTACGTCTGTTCCACAACCACGAGGAGTTCAGACTGTTAGTACAGGTGGAACAACGATGGTGCAGGGATATAACTCTGCACAGCAATTAGCGGACGCATTAGTTCCGTTTACTAAGCAAGCAATGCAGACGGCTGAAACCGCTGGATTGAAATATGTTTCTTGGCGAATACAGAAAGGAGAAGAGAAGCGATACGAAGCAGAAGCCGAGGCAACTTCGGCATTGATGAAAGCTGATGAAGCTACTGAAGTAGGGCAATACGAAAGAGCTGCAGCAAATAGACGTCTATCAGCAAAGGATCCGCAGGCTGGATGGTTAATGCACCTGCTGGATCCATACACCCAGATTGGTTATCAACGAGCTGGAGCAAAGATTGCGGGAGCAGAAATCCCATTAGGGATGAGAGCTTATTTTGCTCAGAATGCAAATAGAATTGACCCTAATGACGGAGCAAATGGTTTAATTAGTCTTCAGAAGATACGCGCTGAATATGTTAATCAGGTGGTTAATAAGTATGGATTACAAAAGAATAGTCCTGGTTTTCAGAAATATGTTTTACCGCAGATTGAGAAAGTTAGTGAAATATTAGCAAATCAAGTTCAAGAGGATTCTGTTAAATTTTTCGATTCAGTTAAGCCTGCTAATTTAGCTTCAGAATTAAGAAGGCATATTAGTACCATTAATGGAACTCGACAAATAAGAATTGGAGATCAGGTTTATAACAAAGCTGATTTTCCTCCTCTGGAATGGGATCGATTAACTGTTCAATCTTTAGGACGAATTATTCAACAGAATGTTTTAGATGGGTATAAACCTGGAGAATCATCTACACGCTTAAAAGAAGCTTATAAACTCTTAGCAAGTCATCCTGATTTCCAGCCAGGCACTGACAATAGGAAAATCCTAGATTCTATTCTTAGTCAACAGGTTGTAAAAGGAACAGATGGCAAACCAATAAAAGTTAATGGAAGAAATATTTTCTATACCCTTGGTCAGCTATGGGCTAATGAAGGATTTGATGCTGCTGAGGAAGGGTTTAAAAGAACTCAGGCAGATGCAAGAACAGTGGCGGCAAGGTTTAAGCCAGTTTGGTTTACTGCGATAGCTAACCCGTTGGAAGGTGAAACTCCTGCACAAGCGGGAGAAAGAGCTTTAGAGCAATTTCTTCAGGAAGAAGCTGAAAGACGTGGATTAACAGAACCTCCTCCATCATGGAGAACAGAAATTGAGGATCAAAGCAGAAAACAAGGGTGGAAGCCTGGTGGCGCAACAGGTGGTTTAGATGTATCCGGTTTAAATCCAGAGGCTAGAACTGATTTTATTAATAAATTAAATACACTTCAAGGAGATGATTTCGATGCGGATGTTTTAAGACAGGAAGCAAATTTAATTGCAGGAGAATTAGGAGAAGAAGATGCTGACAAATTCTTAAGCCGTGTTCTTCCAATTATCAATAGAAAAGAAAACGAAGCGATTCAATTGACTCCATATAAAGAAGTAATCGACAGGCAAATTGATAATCAAATTCAAGCTCGATTGACAATGATCTATAGCCGGAAGAGAAGAAATAATGCATTGGATTGGATGACTTCTGAATCCTTACAAAAGCAGGCTTATGACGGCGTAATACGAGATGCGCTTAGAGCGGCATTAGCAGAGAAAGATGCGCCATTAACAGAAGGCGAAGCAAGCAAAGTGGTTACAGATGCTTTGTCTAATTATTTCAAAGTAACTGATTCGACAGTCCTCAGTGAAATGTTCCCTGGAGCAAAACAGGACAAACTCGAAAAAATGTTCCCTGGAGCATTAGCAGTTCCTTCTGGAGATTCAGAGCAAGAAAATCCGATTGAGTCGTCTGGAGAAGGAGAAGGAGAGAAGAAAATTCCTACCCTCTACACCATTGAAGAGTTGGACTCGATTCCTAATCGTGGAGTTGAGTTGAGGTTATATGAGAGCAAAGCAATCTTACGTTTGAATGAAATCCGTAAAGCTATTGATTCTGTCATTAATGGAGAAGAGATTCCTGTTTCATTGAGGAAAGCAAGAGCAGAAGCAGGTGCTCCTGATACCTGGACATTTTTAATGAAACAACTAGAGCAGTATCCCAATTACAAGATCGAAAGTGATTTTGATAAGAATCAACTAGAGAAAGCAAGAGAGTTGTTGTTATCTTTTAGTGGTCAGGAAAATAATTTCGTTGCGACGTTTGGTTTAGCTCGACAAAGACCTCGACTTGCAGCTTTAACTCGCGATCCATTAGATGGAGCCTTGATTGCTGGAATGACTTTGTCAGGAGGCAGGACTTTGAGTGATTGGGATATTAAATTTTTAAGGATGACTTATGAACAAGACAAAGGTGCTGGACGGTCATTAAAGCACTATCACAAATTCTATCCAGAGCTTTTTGGTGCGGCTTAATATCTGCATGGGTGTAATTCTCCGCCATTATGAGGTGAAATAGTTATGGATAAAGGAATCTGAGCCAATGACTTCATTACGAGGCCTGACACCGTTGGAATCAACCCCGAAGGGGTTTGATAGTCCTGCGCCGGAACAGAAGCCAGAGGTTGAACAAGGGTTTTGGTCAGAGGCTGGTGCAGCGTTTAATAATTTTGTAAAGACGCTAGGGAAGGGAGTCAGTTCTTTAGATGAGGGATATACCCCGAATGTGAAAGGTGCACAATCTTTTTGGCCTGGAGTTATTTCAGAGATAACTGGTTTGCCTACATATACCAATCCAGAAGGAAAGGAAGTTTCGTTTACTCCATCTGACAAACAGTTTGTTAAATCAGCAACGATCGATGTTGCTAGGGATTTATCGCTAAATACACTTGCATTAGCGTCAAAGATTCAGCCTCAAAATTGGACCAGACCTATTGATCCCAAAAGCAGTCCTTATGGAAAACTTGTTGTTGGAACAAGTGAGGCATTAACTGATTTAATAGGTGCGAAACAGAATTGGGAATTAACTCAAGAACAGAGAGCTACTTTTGATTTAACGCAAAGTGTTGCTGCAAATATTTATGGCGGAGCGATAGCTTATCAATGGATGGCTGCAAGGGCTTTTACTACAGGAGCTTTTTCTTATCTGTCTCCAGCAGCTCAGAGATTATTACGTTGGGGGGTAGGTGTAGGACTTGAAGAAGCATTGTCCTCTTGGGGGGAATACAACGTTGTTGGTGCAACAGGTGGAAGTATTGCTGATATTCCTGATGATTTTGTTGGTTTTAATTTGACGGGAGATAAAAACCCTTTTAGTGCTTTCAAGCTCACTCCAGAAGACGACCCAATAACAGGCTTTGTGAAAGCTGCATTTATGAATGCCAGCCTTGTTGGTTCTATTGGTGGTGTTGTAGGTGGTGCAACAAAAGCTGTTCCCAAAGTTTCAGGCAAGATTGCTGAAGGTGTACGTGAGTTGCCCAATATTCAACGTCGTGTTGAGGAAAGCAATGCAGCGAAGAAGGTAAAAGCTGGTCGCCTTTGGTTGGAAAGAAAAGGTTTACAAGTTAAGAATGAAGCTGGTAAATGGGAGTTCTTTAAGAAGAAAACTTCAGAAGAAGTTAAGCCAGAAGGTGAGACTCCTGTTGATACACGAACCCCTAAAGAAGCTGCAGAAGATTTAGCGACACAAGGGCCAGAAGTTCCTGAAGTTGATGTTGTTGTTAAAGGTATTGATGAATTAGATAATGATGCGTTGACTAGGGTTAATGAAAGTGAGGGCTCTGTATTAGATGCGATAGAAGGCGAATTAGCAATTAAAGAAGAATTTGGGACTAAAGAGACTGAACGTTCGTTATGGAATATTCCTGAATTAAATCCACTTAAAGGTAGAGGGAATGAGCAGACGGGTTTATTTAGAGGGGAAAGAAATCATCTTCATCCTGATTTTCCTGTCAGTAAATGGAACGCTATAAAGGATGGTTTAACAGGCGGTAGTTGGGATGATGGTATTGGGGTGTCTTTACAGGAATGGGAAGCTCTTAAGAAGGGAACTCTTCCTCCAGCGAGGATGAGGGAGATTGCAGAGACACTTAGAACTTGGCATTTACCAGAGACTCCTGGTTTCTGGGATCGACGCATATGGGATGCGGATCGATTAAGTGATAAATGGCTAAAAGATTTTAAGAGATGGGGAAATGAAGAAGCTGTAAAGACTATTCTTGAGCAGAGAGAAAGGGCCAAGACCCATCCTCTAAGTTCTTCCTACTTTGATCCTCATACCCTTGAGAATAAAGAAGCTTGGGGTTTCAAATTATCTGACGAACTTGATCGTTTAGCTGTCGAACAAACAATAGATGTTCCTGCATACGGTGGACCCAGGAAATTCACTGATAATGAACTGGGTGAGATTGATGATTTAATTGGTAGCTTTGAAGATCCAACATATAACAAGCTTCAAAAGAAAATACAGCAATATTTATTTCCAGAGAAAGGCGATACACCTAAGCCCTATCCCATTGATGGAAAAGATTGGAAACGTATTGATGATTTACTAGATATTCTTGCCGAAGAAGACCCAAAAGCTTTTGCTGACTGGGAATGGCTCCGCAAAAAACCAATTGATGATGCTGAAGATGAGCGTTTATGGAGACTTAATAGTGGTTCTATTGACCCAGATGAAGTCATTCCACCAGCGACTACAGAGTTAGGACGAATTGCTGACAACGTAGAAGGAATTGTTAATCGTATTGCTTCCCAAGAAGGTGGATATGTTCCAGGTCAACCAAGGCTAGATGCTTTTGGAGAACCACGAATTAGCGATCAATTAGCAGATCGCATCAAGAAGATGGGTGATGCGGATGTAAAGAGATGGCGTGAAACAGATGAATTATTAAAGAGATCTGGATCGATAAATCCAGACGAAGTTATTTCTGCACCTGATAGACCTCAAGATCCTGGGGATGGCGGAACAAGACCTTTAACTGCAGGAGAGCAAACAATTGATGTAACTCCTGTTAGGCGAACTCCTTTATCAGATGGTTTAAAAGCTGCAATCGATGCGTCGATGGAACTTGATCGACGTATAGCTCGTCGTATTGGTCAAAATATCGACAATCAAATGGCAGGGCTTAAGAAGCTTAGAGATGGTATTGAGCAAGTAGAGAATCCAATAACAGAGCAGGTTAAGACTGACATTGTTCAGAAGGCTATTGACCAGGGAGAGGTCAAGCCATCGTCTACTGAACCCACTCCTGTTGATGAAGTCGGGATTGATCTCAATGATGTAAATACAACTCCTGAACAAATTCTTGGAGAAGAAGTTCGTTTAGCTGATCAGTATTCCAAGAGAGATGCAGCACAAGATGCTGCTGTTGAAGCGATGAGAAAAGAGTCGATTGGTTATGACGATATGTCGTTAGAAGATAAGAAAGTCAATGGAATGCTTGATGGTTGGGAAAGGAAGTCTGGTTTAGATGAAAGAGCTGAGGATCTACGTGTGGTTCTTCAACAGATTGATGATGATTTAGCTGAGACTCAGTGGCTTATCGATGAAAGAACATCGCGTGGTTTAGGTGCTAGTGAAGATTTAGATGATGAATTAGCCGAACTGTTGAGCAATAAAGCAGAGGTAGAAGCACAACTTGCTGATCTTGATGCAGGTATCGAGCCATTAATGAGTGTGAGAAAAGATGCTGACAGGATGTATGGCAAGCAACTCAGGAAAGATAGAAAAGTTGCTAACTTTGATCCTTATTTAATGAAGCAATTGAAAGACCAGGAAAACCTTGAGCAATATTTAAGGGCCACAATTAACCGAGTAGCAGGACAAGATACATATGTACATTTTGAAAGTCGGATGAAAGTTACATCAAAGATGCCTGATGAATGGGGTGGGGCTGATGTGGCAGGCAGAGAGGCAGGTAATTATCATCCAATGGCTGATTTGATTACTATTAATGAGGTCGCAAGTAATTTACCTTCGTCTAAAATATTAGAACGATTAAGCACTGCATTTCACGAGTCATATCATCGTATTCAATTCGGATTAATGACATTGGATGAGATGAAAATATTTGATACATTAGATGGTGGAAAAAGACAGAGATTGTATGCAAGTCTAAGTAAAGACATTAGGGATCCAATTAAAGCTAAGCTTTTTGGGAAGAAGATAAAGATGGATTTAGATTGGGATCAAACAGCAAAAATAGAAAGAATGCCAATAGCTTTCCAGGAATATGCAATGGCTAGAGCACAAGGAATAGATCCATTTGAAAGAGCTATGTACGTTAAAGTTGGCGAAAGATTAGATAAACATTTCCCACGAGCAGATGGTAATACATGGATGGATGGGAAGTTACATAAAACGGTGATAAAGATAATGACAGCCTGGAATAAGGTCTATGATGTTGCCACGAGATTTGGTAATTATGCTAAGGGAAGAGGATTTAATAGTGTTGATAGTTTATTTGAAGAAGCTTATTCAGGAAGGTTGGGAATAAGGCGTCGATTTGATAATGCAGGGCAGTCAATTATGAATGAATTCAGACTTGAAGAATTACGGGCAGAAATAGATCATTTGACAAGTCTCAATGAAGCAGCGGAGAAATTAGGAGCTAAAGACACGAGCCTCAAGTTACGAAAACAACGAAACAAAACATTTAGAGCGGCAGAGTTAATAGGGAAGACAGATTATGGGGATGGTCCTGAAAGGATGGCAGTCATAAAACGATGGACGGAGAGCAATCAAAAAGCAATGAAGTTAATAGGTGATTTAGAAGATCGAATTAATGCCCTTAAAACCCAAGCCCAAAAAGGAGGTTGCTGATCATGGCCCAATGTGACAAGATTTTCCAAGAAATTAAGCGACTTCAGGAATCCAAAGCGAAGCTTGAAGCTGCAAGTTCTGTCCTTAATAAGCTCTCTGAAGTTAAGAAACAGAAGCCTGATATCTTCACCGCTCGTGGTGTTGATGGAACTCAACTAAGGATTGACTTCGATCAATGGTGGGATCGTGTTGCTGGTGATCCAGAGAACGCAGGTAAATGGGCTGAACGTGCTGTTGGCATGAGATCTAAACCTGATGGTGCTGAAGGTTTATTTGAAAATGTCGATCAATTAGTTCGCAATCTTGGTGATCAAAATGCGGCTGAACTTCTGACGATGCTTCAGAAACAAACAGGGGATTGGGAATTTTATAACGAGAAGGATTTCAATTTAATTACAGCGAAACATGATCGCAAAGCGTTCTTGCAATTGGTTCAAAAGAACTTAGATGACATTGGTATTCGAGTTAAGGATGGAGAATTAGACACTGTTATCGCAGAGAATGTTGGTCCGTTCCTTGGGATTCTGAATAACCAGGCCAAGCTTCAGATCATGGCCGACAACATGAATGTCGTTTTAAGGAAACGAATCATGGAGATCTCTGATGAGATCCGTCGAACTGGTAAGGCTCCTTCTGTTCAAATGAAGAGAGACACAATTAAGACATGGTCATCTGCAATCTTTGCTCATCGTTCATTACGAGTAGCGAAGAGACGTTGGGGCCAGATGGGTCAAAACTGGCAACGTGTTGCAAAGGAAAATCCTGCATTACAGGACAGTCTTTATCGAGCAACTGGTCGTGAAGCTGTAGAGGAAGGTAAACAGGTAGCAGAAGAAGTCTTGACTGCTACGACTGAAGACCTCACCTCAGAGGGATCTTTAATTACTCAAATTATTGATGCTGCAAATAAAGGGCCTGATGGTTTAAAGGAACTTAAGGAATTGCAGACAACGATCAAGCTTGATGGTGTTGATCCAAAGATGCCATTAGAAGAAGGATGGCAGCATAATTGGCAGAGATCGGCTCGTGCCGCTTGGAAAGATAATATTTTCTTCTCGTTTAGTTCTCAATTTAAAAATAATTTTCTTTCGCAGAAACTTGTTTATTTAGCAGAAGGATACAAAACTGCTGCTGGTGCAGCTTGGGAATTAATGGATGTTCCTTTCTCTCGATTTACGCAGAGAAAATTAGGTCTTCCTCCAAAGATGGTTCAAGGGGATTTATTTAAACCTTATGGAACTCAATTTCATCGTAATTATTTCAAGGCTAATTGGGACGCGGCCCGAATGGCATTAGAAACTCATCTTCGAATAAACGAACAGATGAGGCTTACTTATAGAGAAATATTCGATAAATATTTCTTTGAAGGTAATACTCCTTTTGCTGGAGCAGTTGACAATATTAATAATCAAAGGGGGATGATGACAGTTGAGGCGCAATATCGTTTAGCAAAACATATTATTAATTCCCCACTTGATTGGAAAAAATGGGACCTACCAATGCAAGCAAGAGATAAAATATATACAGGATTAAAAGTTTTTACTAATAGACAAATAGAAAAAGCGACTGGAGTTCGTTTACCTGTTTATTCCGCTTTGCAGCTTTTCTCCGCTGTAGATCAGCGAGCAGGTCAAAGGGCTTACATGGTTAATAGGCATTTCGATTTAACCCTTGCAGCCGCAAAGAAACGTCCAGATTTAGATGTTACCCAATGGGCGGAGATGGCAGACGAGCAAATGACTGCTCAGATATATCAAGAGGTTCCTACTAAACAAAATATTCAAGATTATCGAAAAGAATTTGACGTTGGTCGTGAAGTAAGTGACGACGAAATTTCTGCAACTATTGCAATGGACAGAGCAGGTGCTCCTGTTCAGGTTTTACCAGAGCAAGTTAAGGCTTATAAGAAATCATTTGCGATGAGGATGCAAAATCCTGCTCCATTAGGGGAGCCTATAGAAAAATTAGTTAGAGGAGTAAGAAACAGTGCGTATGGAGATGTAGCACTTCCAATTTGGAGGAGTGCAGCTTCTCAAACGGTTTGGGACGTTGCTTTGGGAAATCCTGTTTTCATGGGAACCAAGTTGGCAAATGCTGTTTACCACGGAGTCCAAGGGAAACTCACGACCAAAATGATGGTTGACGCTCAGTCGGCAGCCTTAACATTTGCTGGCCTTTGGGGTTTGTGGTACACGTTGGATTCGACAGGGGCAATTGTTGGCAATGGTCCTCCAGTAGGGACTCCTGCTTATCGTTCTTGGCGTGAGAGATTAGCAGCCGAAGGAAGAGTCCCTAACAGTATTTTTGGTATTCCGTGGAACATGGGCGGACTTCCTGTTCTTAATACTTTATTTTTATGGAGTGATTTCAATAAAGCATGGAAAGATGGGTCTCAAAATAGATTTGACGAACAATATGCGGCTGAAGCATTCTTAGCGGTTGGTACTGGACAGCTAATGAGGATGCCTGGTTTTAAACAGTTTCAAATGTTGTTAGATGTTTTAGATACAGGAGATGTTCGCCAATGGGAAAGATTAGTAAGTTTCACTGGTGGGGCTCAATTTCCAATTACTGGTACTTTCTCAGGAGTCGGTCGAGATATAGGAGCTATTACAGGTACAAGTCGTTCAGATTTATGGCATAGCAAAAATCCAGATAGTGATGGTAGATATGAGATGTCCCAATGGGATGAATCCTTGCAAGATCATCCTTTAACGAAAATGAATAATTGGTTAAAAGATAGAACTTATAACGTGGCTCCCACAATTTCTTATTGGTTAGGTCAGCCAAAGAAAGAGAAGACTTGGTTAGGGCAAGACATTACACGGCCAGAATTTTGGAGTGGTAAATGGTTAATAGGTACTCCTGGTATGTGGAATAACCCAGGTGAATATTTAGTTGAAAGAGAATTAGATCGACTAGGGATGTTGATGCCTCCTAACGAGATCCTCAATCAACAGATTAATGACATACCAATTAGCACCAATCTTGCGAAAGAACTCAACATTGCAATGGGCAGTGTGAGGGCTGATAAAGACGCTGCTTATTCAGGTGATCCTGATGGAAAAGTTTCTGCTTCCGATGGAAGTGGCATAGCTCAAAAACTTTACAAAGGTTTTATTGGTACGGAAGTTGATGGGACGATGGGAGATCCTGATGACTTTGACGGGTGGTTTTTTACAGAAAGAAATGAAGTAGACGTCTTACCTTTAATTGATGCTGCTGTTGCAGATCGGACGCTTCGTGAAGCATTGAATTATGTTTTAAAGAGTCCTGAATGGGAGGATTGGGAATCGAAAAAGGCAACAACAACTAATGTTGAACTTAACGAGCGTCCTCCTAGTCAAATTAAGGGGTTGATTGGCCCTTGGGTTTTACAAGAGATTAAAGATTTTTATAAAAGGAAAGCAATCAGACTAATAGGGGCCAGTACTTCTCCTGATGCTCTGATGTATCAGAAAAGACATATAGATCAGAAGCAAAGGCAAGGATTGGAAGAGGCAGCACAGCAAGCAATAACTGCAGAAGATGCAATTCGCTAGCTGAAATTGGCATGACAAGGCAGAATAGTGACTACGCCCATGTAACACTCCAGTGAATTACTGATGGCCACCTATCAAGACTTTGATGGAGCTGGGACGACTTCAACGTTTTCTCTTCCGTTTAGTTCCAACTATCTAAATAAGAGTCACGTAAAACTGTTTTACGGTCGGGATCGTCTTGCTAATACTCAAACTGCCACTCTTACTGATGGGACGGATTACAACTGGACTTCTGCTACTCAAGTTCAGTTAATTTATTCGACCTTAAATTCAGGTGGTACAGCGGGTCAGCCCTATAACCTGCCAACAGGAACGAAGCTTACGATTGAGAGGCAGACGCCTGGTGATACTCAATTATCAGCTTGGAGTGATGGATCAAATTTAACTGCAGAGGCGCTGAATAATGCTGACCTTCAGAACTTATATGTTGTCCAAGAACAGACTGATAGCAATGCGTTAGGAGCAACGAAAGCGATAGCAGCCGATACTGCTGCGACAACCGCTACGACGGCGGCGAACTCCGCGACTACTGCAGCGGATGCGGCGACTACTGCAGCGGATGCAGCGACGGATGCAGCGACAGCCGCAACGTCTGCGAGCACAACTGCTTCCACGAACGCGACGAATGCGAAGTTAGCAACTGACAGGTTGGTAGCTACGACTTCGGATGGCGGTTCAACTTGGACGTTAGCCGGAAACAATACCGACGCTTCAACAGATCCAAAAGGAGTTGGTTATGCCGTTGCACAAGCTGAGTCAGCTAGTAGTACGGCTTCGACTGCTTCTGGGAATGCCACAACAGCTTTAAATAACAGCCGGGAATCAGATGGCTCTGGTGGTTATACCTCAGCAATTTCGATAGCAAATACCGCGAAAGATACTGCTGACACCGCTTCTAGTGCTGCCTCGACTGCTGACGCAACAGCGACGTCAGCCGAAGCAACAGCAACGACCGCTTCCACGAATGCGACGAATGCGAAGTTGGCAACTGACAGGTTGGTGGCTACGACCTCGGACGGTGGTTCGACTTGGACATTAACTGGAAATAACACTAATGCCTCAACAGATCCAAAAGGAGTTGGTTATGCAGTCACTCAAGCTGAAGCAGCCGTTACTACCGCTAACAATGCATCAGCAGCGGTCTCTGCTGCTGTTTTATTTGATCTGGTTACTAATGTCTCCAGTATTCCTGCGAGTCCAAGCGATGGTGACTACATCGAAGTCGCTAACTCAACGGGTATTGAGAGCTTTACACCTTTAGCAAGTTTGCCATCTGGATTTACAGGTGCTGCTGGTTTAACAGTTCGATTGAACTACACAACCAGTGGTACGACATGGAACTACATGTCGTATTTCGCCAATGATCCAGAGGATCGTTACATCGGTCCTGCTGGTGGAACGATCACTAATCAACGAAGTCTGTTGTTTGGTGAGGCGAATGCGAATGGATCTAACACTGTTGGATTCAAATCACCAGCGTCTGTTGTTTCCAATGTTGTTTGGGTACTTCCTGCAGCAGATGGTAGTGATGGGCAAGCCATTGTCAGTGATGGATCGGGGAACCTCTCATTTGGAGACGTTGCCCAACCCACAATTGATGGTGGCAATTTCGCCACGGGAGGATCACTTGTTTCAAACTCCCAAACATTTGACGGCAAATCCTTCGACTAACCTCCCATGCCTACTCCTTCTAATCGCACCGTTCTTCGTTTAGCAAGAGGAACTTATTCCAACCTCAACAGTAGTGTTTCTGACCTTCAAGAAGGTGAACCATGTTATGCCACTGATGAGAATCGTATTTATGTAAAAGAAGGTTCTTCGTTAGTAGATACGCAGGCAGATGTTTCTCTTAAAGCAAACATTGCCAGCCCTACTTTTACAGGAACAGTCACCATTCCTACAGGTGCAAGCATTGCTGATTATGCACCACTAGCATCTCCAACATTTACAGGAACTGTCACTATTCCATCGGGTGCAAGCATTGCTGATTACGCGCCACTAGCATCTCCAACATTTACTGGAACTCCAACAGTTCCTGGTTATGCAGCATTAGCGGGTGCAACTTTCTCAGGAAAAATAACAGCTCAAGTTGCAACTGTTGGAGAAATTGATGAGATTGCTGATGACGCAGGTGGGACGGTAACTATTAGTTTAGATACTAGTGCTAATTACAAAACAGCGACATTTGCAGCGGCAAGAACATTAGCCAATCCAAGTGCAAAAACGATTGGAGCTTGCGGTTCAATCTTTGTCACTGGTCCTGGTTTTACAGGCTATGGATCTCAATGGATGTTCCCAGGAGGAACAGGACCAACCTATACAAATACAGCATCAAAATGGGATCGAATTGATTTTATCGTTCTTGATGCGAGCACAATTATGTGCAATTTCACTGCTAATTATGGAGCTCCTTCTTAACCATGAGTATTACTTATCGCAACGTATTAGCTGGTGCTGCTGGTCAAACTACCGGCAGTGATAGTGATGCCTATCAGATAGAAAAGAGCCTTAGGTTTAATAAACCAGATACACCCTCTTTACAGCAAACTGTAGGGAATGCAGGTAATCGTCGGACATTTACTTTAAGTGCTTGGGTCAAACTTGCTGCACATGAGCATAATATTATCTTTGGTCAATGGGATAATACTTATGATGGCACAAGATTACATGTAGATACTAGTGGTACGGTAAGATTCCAAAGTATAGAAAGTAATGGAACTGCTTTTGGTTGTAATCTTCATAGTACTATAAAACTACGTGACTTTTCAGCTTGGTATCATTTGTGTGTCACTGTTGATACAACACTTGCTGTCACAGCTGATAGAGTTAAAATATATGTAAATGGTAAAAGATTAACTAGTTTCAGCACCGGGAGT
>VTLG01011031.1_pt1 | contig 44057 bp, 70 predicted proteins | sample 4694571 | NCBI WGS metagenome assembly VTLG01 (sample SAMN12604809, study PRJNA352737) | marine metagenome | biome: ENVO:00000447; feature: ENVO:00000209|ENVO:00000569|ENVO:01000036; material: ENVO:00002151; isolation source: viral sequences binned using virsorter ...
ACTCTCAATTGCTGAACCATTTTTATCTGCTCCAGTGACTTTACGAAACATTTCATTGAATTCTTCAAAAGATTGTGGCTCTCCTCTAAGAACCCACTCTGTAACTCCTAAACTCGATAATGCGTTTGCTATTGTTGTCATTTGTTTTCTCCTTATCCTGCTATTTCCTGTAATATTATGTGAGATGTTCCAGTAGCACTTGTACCTAGATTTACACCTATTTCACTACCTTGACTACCATATGCCGCCATTTTTACGCTATACGTTGTAGAAGAAGTAGTGTTAGGACTGTCTAAAATTGTATTAGTATATCTCATGTTTACTTCTGTTGAGCTTCCACCACTATCATAAGCACCAACTTCAAAAGTGCCTGATCCGTCAGTGGGAACTGAACCTTGAATTGCTGTAGAATCTCTTAAAATTTGAAAACTTCCGTTAGCATAATTAGTGTTGCCATCATATATTCTCATACTAAAATTGACTATGACAAGTATTTTGCTACTTGCAAACTTTGGAGTTATTGCTAATGATGCTCCACTAATAGCTGTATAACTTGTTGCTGTAACTTTTGTTTGAGTTGAAAAAGAAGTATTTACAACTTGAAGTAAAGCACCTGCTGGCATAGCCACTGTTCCTGCTGTTGTCTTGCCCTGTATTGTGTCTACTGATAGTGTACTCATTGGGCAATCTCCATAATAGTCAAGGTTGAAGAGGATACAGGAATATAAACAGCATTTGTGTTGTTTGGGCGATAAAAATTTAAACCTAATTCACCATTAGTATAACTAGGAGCTATCTCAACAGCATATGTTATAGCAGATGTTGTGTTTGGACTATCTAAATATTCAAATGTTACAGGAGTACCATCTCCACCATGTTGAAAATAATGAAAAGCATTAACTGTTGTTCTACTACCACTTTCATTGCCATAACCATCAGCAGTATTTCCACCAGTAAATCTAAAAAATGCAAAACGATCTGCTAAACTTGTCGATACATGACCTAAACAGGCTCTGAGTAAAACTTTGCTAGTGCTAAACTTAGGGGTAAATGATTGAGTCAAAGAACCACAAGTCACAAAGACAGCACTTGTACCAGAATTATTGAATGTACTGTCTGTTTTATCAACCTTTTGTACAACTTGAATAACATATTTGTTTACATTGTCTGCTGTTTGTCCTCGTATGCTGTCTACTCTTAATGTACTCATTGTTTATCCTATTAAGTATCCACTAAAACTATGTACGTTTGTTTCTACATAGATAGTTCCAAGAACAACTCTCGTTTTTACTTCATCATTAGCTGAAAGTTCAAGAATAGTTGCTATAGTCAAAGTGTCATAAGAACCACCATCAGTCCTTTCTCTTGCAACTGATACTGCTTGACTTCCAAGAAATAAGTCAACTTCAGCGTCATCAGCATTATTGCGATAACAAGTAAACTGAAAAGCATACACACCAGATAATGGAGCAGTAAATTTTCCAGTGCTAGTAGAATAATGACCTCCTATATTGTGACATCCATGTGTAGCAGAAGTAACATCTCCAAATACAATATCATTATTATTACCAATAGTTGTTGCACTTCCAGAAGGCTTTGCCCTAAAAGAAGGTCTAGCAGGAGTTAATACTCTACCTGTACTATCAATAGTCTGAGCCGTAGTACCATTCGTATGTTTAATATTCTGTACTAAAAGATTGCTCATATGATTGCTAAGTTGCCTCCTGAGTTTACTGTGATAGTTATTCCAGAAGATACTGTCAAAGGCCCTGTAGCTGTTGCATTCTCTGTTGCTTCAATCGTTGTATTTACATCTACAGTTTGGGAGTTTGTTCTAAACATACCACCATTCTTAAATGTGCCTTTGTTCTGTGTAGGTATCGTAATACTTGTATCTGTTGCACCAAGATAGATAACAAAGATATTTCCTGTACCACTTGATGGTGCTTCAGAAAATGTCAAACTTGTTCCATTGGGAACTGTAAAAGAATCCACACTCTCCTGAATAACTCCATCTACACTCACAACAATGTCCTCTTGAGCAACTGTCTGATTTAAGGTAAATACTGTTGTTGATCCATCTCCATTAAACTCTTGTGTTGCAGGTCTTGATGAAAAACTAGAACCAATTTGATTTCCTACATATGGCATTATCTCTCCTATGTACTTATAGCATCAACTACAGATACCCAAACATCTGCACTACTTGCTGTATTACTTTTAATTTTCAAAGCATCTCCACTTATCATAACTAGCTTTGCACCTCCATCTAAAACTTGCAATGCGGATCCTGCTGGTATTGGTGTATCCTTTTGAAGATGAATATCGTTTGAACCATCATTAATGTAAACCTCTACAGTTATTTGTGAGCTTGTTACATTTGCAACATGAATCCCAACTATTGTATCATCTGAGTTTGCTGTCCTTAATGTTACAGCACTTGTTCCTACTGCATTTGCTGTATTTCGTTCAAAATCTTGTGCCATCTATTCCCCTTTCACAAAGCCACAGACATTGCAATGGCAAATCCTGCTGATACACCACCTGCGTATGATTTCAATGTTGAAGCAGTCATTTTTTTGTTTGTACCTCCTGCACCATCATCCACAATAAACAAATCTGCATCTGCAAGAGAAGAAACAGAACTTCCTGCTCCATCAATGTCAAGTGATGATATTGCTACCTTGTTTGCTGTTGATATTGTGCTTAACTTACTATCAGGAATACTCCCTGCTAACTTTCCCTCTGCAATGCTCCCTGCCAACATTGTGTTTGTAACTGTGCCTGTATCTCCTGTTCCTACCAATGTTCCTGTGGAACTTGGAAAATCTATCAATGCTTCTGTATGATTGATCTTATTTGATCCTAGAACAACTGCATGATTTCCCATGAGAGCATGACTAGAACATTGATAATAAAGAATGCTTGGTGTGTCCTCTGTAACAACTATCTGCGTATATGCTCCAGAAGAACCAGGTGTTCCATTCGTTGTTACCCCTGTTGTATATGCTGTTGTTTTGTCAGCATCTAAATAAAATCTCAATGGATGACCACCATTTGATGAATCTGATTGATCAAACCTATAATAATATCCTGAATCAGAAGTTACGTTATCAACTCCATAAAATGTCAAAGCAGGAGATTGTAATCCATTTAGAACATAAGCATTGCTACTTCCATCTCCCTGATATGGATGTCCTGATTTAGAAGCAACTGTTACTGTGAATGTGATAGGTGCTGATGAGCTTCCATATCTTCCTGCATGAGAGCTCGCTGAACTCAGAACAATATTTTCTAAATTCTTATCTTGCCCATCCAGATCTCCACCTAATTGTGGTGTTGTATCCTCAACAACATTTCCAATTGCTGTACCTGTTGCTAGTCCTGCTACAAGTGTGCTTCTTGTGATTCTTTTCAATCCACCACCTGAAGTATCTACTGCTAGAAAAACATCATCACTTGCTACAGTTGATATTTCACTCAATGATCCAACAGCTACTGAATTAAAGTTAGTGCCATCTGCAATGAGCAGATTTCCTGCTGTATTTGTTCCCATTGTTATATCATCGCCAGTAACAGTAAGATCTCCTGTTATTGTGCAGTTACCACTTGCATTCAGAGTTGTGAATGATCCTGCTCCTGCTGAACTTCCCCCTATCGTCACACCATCAATAGTTCCTCCATCAATATTCGCAGTTGTTACATCAATGGATGCTAGGATATCTTGCTCTATTGCATTGTTTAATTCTGATCGTGTTATCTTCTTTGTGATGTTTGTGCTTGAATCAACAACAAGAAATAGATCATCACTTGCAGTAGTTGATCCAGTTATAGCTGTCATCTCTGATATTTTTTGTACTGGCATTAGCTAACTCTCCAATTCGCTTGCCCAGATGATCTTGCTAATTCTGTCAATCCCCAAACTAAAGCATCCAATCTATCAGGAGAAGAACCTCTCAATCCTGTATAGCTAGTCATTTGATCTTCCAGTTTTGACAATACACCAACATGGCAAACCTTTTTTTGTTCATACAATGCTGATATAGGCTCTGCCCTTACCATTTTTCCTCTGGTAGCATGGACAGATTTATAGGGTACTTGATTGTCAATACTTCTTAACAATCTTTCTACAAGATCTCCACCATTGTTAGTCTCTGCTACAATCCTATCAGCTCCAAACTGATAAAAAAGATCAATGGCTTTTCTTGCCCAAGAATCTGCACTCAATTTACCAGAACTATCATCCAGAACATAATAACGATTATTCTGGCATTTGCCAACAACTATTATTCCTGTTTCATCACTTGATTCATTTGCAGTCACAGCAGGATCAAGAGAAACAACAACTCTTTGCATCTCTGGTAACTGTTCTTTGTTAATTCTACATGACTCTATCATTTCATAATTCCATAGTGCACCCTCCAAAGAATCAAGCACTTCTGCATATAATTCTTGTCTGCCTAATTGAGTTCCCTCATATCTCTCTCTCAACTGTGCAAGAGCAGATGGAGCAAGATTTGCCTCATTCTCAAATGTAGAACCCCTTGTAAGGATCACATCTCTGTCCTTTCTTTTTACTAAGTCTACTATAAGAGATGTAGGTCTAGGTGTTGTTGTAATGACACACTTAGGATTAGTTCCAAGTCTTAGACCAAACATTAACTGATCAAAAGCATCAGTATATCTCCAAGCGGCTAATTCATCACACCAAGCTCTGTGGAATTGGGCTCCCCTTAGTCTGTCTGGTTCTATTGCCGCAAATCCCTGAATCTTTGATCCATTGAACAAATGAATCTCAAAAGTCGATCTATTGAATGATTTTCTATTGCCATTATGGTAACAAGCATCTGGAATGCAGGATAGTAATCCACTGATCCCTTCAAAGCATACTCTTCTTAGATCTCCCCCTGTTGGAGCAATAACTGCACAAAGACTGTTTGGGTGGTGTAAAGCATAATGAATTATATCTTCTGCACCTGTTCTAGTCTTTCCCCATCCTCTTCCTGCAAGAATTAACCATATTGCCCATTGTCCTTTGGGTGTTCTCTGATTTAGTCTGCTATTTTTCGCATACCAATCAATGTATGATTTGTGAGCTATCTTTGTTTGGTGAGAAAAGTTCTTGGATAGTTTCGTAAGCTTCGTGTAGCTCTCTTGAAATTGTTTCTGTGTTAGTTGTGATGTTGGCATTCTCAGTTGATTCTCCAAAAGCTAATCTCCCTACTTTCTGTGCTTTCTCCAATGCCATAGAAAGGCTATTGATTTCTGATGCTTTCAATAAATCAATTGGATCAGTTTGTCTAAGGGTCAACTGTCTTTTTGGATCAAGTTGTTTTCTTTGTCGTAACTCTTGAGCCTTTTGATTATCTTCAGTCAGAACATTAGCAATAGTTGCTTGAAGAGATCGTGCAAGACGTAAGCTATCCAAATCAAATTGAACTGATTGATTTATGATTTCTTTACGTTTCTTGCTATCTGAATCTTGAATCATCTTAGTTTCAAATATTGCTCTTTCATCTTTCCAGTTTTCTAACTTTGACTTTCTATGGATTGTATTCCAATGAATGCCATTAGCTTTTGCTAGGGTTTCTAATGATGGATAAGTTCTTTGTCCTTGTTCATTTTCATTTCCCTGAACATAGGCATTTCGTATTTCTATCCACTTTTCTGCTGAAATTTTATTTTTTTTGCGTTGAACCATGTTATTATACTAAAAATCCTAAATGGAGCGTTAAATGTATATACATAATAAAAACCAAAAATTGACAGAAAATCAAGTACAAAGGTTTATTAAGTCCTGTCCACCAACAATTGATCCACAAGAATTTATGGCATTGGTCTGTTTAATGCTTGATTTATATGACTTTGATAATCTTCTTATCTCTGACATGATGGGTGCCATATCCAGAGAACTAAAGAAGCATAAAGATGAACAATTCAAACTACCACAGAAAATATCTGTGCATTAAACCCACACATTTTCCACATATTTTCCACACTTGATAAAAGAGTTATTTAAAACCCTTTTGATTGTTATTATCTTTTATCTTTGCTACGAATGGATTCTCTAAAAATTTAAGATCATGCTCAAGTATTTCTTTATGAAGTCCATTGATAGTATCAATCTGTTTTTTGTTTTTACGATATTGTATCCAAGTACCTATAGATAATTTTATTTTTTCAATCCATTGTTTCACTATATAATCTCCATAAGTTTTTATCTCTCTTTCGCCAATTGTAAGACTTCATTGAGTCCTGCATAATTCTTTCAGCAGTTGGAGTCCAAACTAGAGCAGTTTGTCTAGCATATATCCATGCCCACAGTTCTTGCCCAATTCTATCAAGGTCTTGATTATCTCCAATAATGTGACCAATCTCATGAAGAGCAGAAACATAGTAACCAGTATTCTTTGTTGGTCTTATCTGAATTTCTCTCTTGTTTGGATTTGCCCAATATCTTGGTTCTACTTCATCCATGCTTTGATATCGTACTTTGATGTCATTTAAAGCACAAATCTCTTGAACGTGAAGTGCCATATCAATTCTACGAATCATCTTCTACTCTCTCAAGTTTTCCCTCTTTTACTTTGTAAGCAGGAAAGACATCTTTTTTTAGAAATCCTTGAAATGCTTTTTCGCCAAATGATATTCGCTCTTTTATTTTATCAATAGATTCTTTTGGAGCAATTGATTCGCCTTTGGAATTTACCCCAAGTACTAATCCCTTATTGACAAGTGCTTGTTTACCCCAATCAGTTTCAATAATCCAAGGGCATTTAAATTCTGCATACAAACCATTATCGTCAATAAAAATACCATCCTCTAATTTATTGAAGGTAAGAACATCAAAGGTATGAGCTCCAATCAGCTTATTGATATTCTTATAATGATGAGCAAAGTTTTTTGCTTCTACAGTCTGCTTCCATGGGTCAATCAGTATACCTGTAACAAGTCTTGTAGTATTCATTTTTTTTCCTAACTGTTTGTTTTTATTAGTTTTAGACTAGGTCAATAAATCCACCTTGTCAATATACAAACAAAAAAAAAGTAAAAAAATATGAAAAAAGTGCATTTTTATTATGTTTACCTGTTGACAATAGAATAAAAATACTGTACTTTATTTATATAAGGATAAAAGAAAAGGAAAAAAACAAAATGACAATATCAATAGAAAATCTAACTTTTGGAATTGAATCAGAATATGTAAATGTAAGAAACAGCGAACTTGTTGATTATGTAAACAATGTTGGATCTTATCCAATCAGATTAGAATCATATGGACATTCTGTTCCCTCTCAATGGAAAGTAACAACAGATCAAACTGTTTCTTCAAATTATGATTTCAGAACTGGAGATGGAGATGGAGGAGAAATTGTTTCCCCTATACTTCATGGATCAAATGGATTGAAAGAAGCATACGAAATGTTCAAAGTAATTCATCAGAAAATAGATAACAACATCAATAGAAATTGTGGACTTCACATTCACATTGGAAAAAATGGTGGATGGACAGCAGAGGAATTGAAAAAGATAAACAAGAGATTTATTGAAAATGAACATTTGATAGATGAATTTTTACCAAGATCAAGAAGAGGAAATTCAAACAGATGGTGCCAATCAAATGCAACAATGAACAGATTTAATTCTTGGCTAGAAAGATATCAAGGAAATAGCACACATGACATTTGGAGAAATACAAGAACCAGATATGTAAAATTGAATTTTCAACCAATATCTAGACAAGGAACAATTGAATTCAGACATCATTCTGGCACAACAGATCCAAAGAAAATTATCAACTGGATCAAATTTCTTGTTGGATTTATTCAAGCATCATTGACAACAACCACTTTTGATCTTTCTTCAATTCGACCAACAGATACAAGAGTATTCTCTGATATCAGAAATTATCTTGAAACTAACAACTGGAATTTGAAAGTAAGAAGATGGAATTGGGATTTTATCGACCCTAATGGAAATGTTGTTGAAACATTACATTATCAAGACATTCTAAATTTTTACGATAACAGAACAGATAGATTTAACAGATTGGGTCGACCAACAAGAAACATCAGATTGAATTCCAGATTTGCTGATTTTCTTTCAAGAATTGGATTGAACTCAAATCTTGAAACAGATACTGGAATTTACTTCAAACAAGAACAAGAAACAATTGATTATTTAGAAACAAGAAAAGGGGAACTTTCATAATGTTATATATTGCTTATGGATCAAACATGAATAAAAACCAAATGCGAATCAGATGCCCAAAGGCAAAACCAATGGGAGCATACTTTCTTGATGGATGGCGCCTTGTGTTTAGAGGGGTTGCTGACATGATAAGAGATGAAAATGCAAAAACACCAATTGCTCTTTGGGATATAACCAAAGATTGTGAGAGAACATTAGATAGATATGAGGGAGTACCTACCTTGTATTCAAAGGTAAAATTGAAAAAAGGAAATGATGTTTATCTTACCTATCTTATGAATGCGAATACTTATGCCCTTCCATTCAAACCATATTATGATGGAATTGCTGATGGGTATTATCATTTCTTCAAAGACAAATACGAAAAAGCATTACCTTATCTTGAAGATGCTTTATCTTATACAGAACAATCTAAACCAGATGGATTTGGAGGTCATTATCCTAAAAGATTTGCAGGACAACCAATCAAGTATTCTCAGTAGATTTTTGTAGAAGTAACTGATTTTTTGTCATCCAAGATTTTGAATATTCTGTATTAGCAAACAATTTTGAAAATCCAGTAATATGCTTGAGTCTAACTATTTCATCTGCCTCCATACCAAGATGATTACATATCATAGCATCATCCCACCCATTCTCAAGCATTTCAAAAACCATGTTAGACATTCCCTTTATAGAATGTGAACCCCTTGCCCTGTTATGTCTTACAGTTGATGCCATTCTTTCATTCATGGTTTTTTCCAATACTACAATGGGAAGTTTACCATCAGTAGACTCAAGTATGTCTGAATTATTTTTGCCAACAAAATACCTATGGAAACCATCAATGATAACATATTTATCCAGATCTTTGTCATAAATAGTTACGATGGGTTGGGTATAACCATCTTCTTTAATACTGACATACAGCAACCTCATCTCTGTGCTAGCAACTGCATTGGGATTGTAGTCATTTGCTTGTATCTTTTCTATTGGTACCCAAAGAACTTTATTGATTGGATGTTTTTCAACTGACATTGTAAGCCTCATCTGGTATGTATTTGCCATAAGATCTTGGTTGCTTGAGATGTTTCTTCTTACCTCGTTTATATTCGATATAACGAATGATAAAAGGATTTGAAGTCCATGTTTCTAGCTTTGTGAAGTCAATATCATTTGCTAATACTGTATTGCATTGTCGTTTATATAAATCTTCCTTGTGAAGCATATCATCAAAATCCTTATCCATTTTTAAAAACTTCTTTCTGAATATCTCTTTGTGTTCATCATATGCAGTTAGGTGCTCAATCAAATAATCTCTATACTCAATCCAATCATTAAACATAGGTGGCAATACTTTGATTTGGAACATATCACTTTTGGATAAATGACGAGTCTGATTTATTCCCTTTAATCGCATAACCAATTTATCCCAAGTATCGCCCTCTAGTTCTTGCAAATAAAATAAAGCATGGGTTGCTGTTTCGTGGTGCAGATTTGATACTCTCATTTGTTTCAAGGGTATGCCTTTCTTGTAAAACTCATCGTATACTTTACAATAACTCCAATTGTTATCATGTATTGCTTTCCAGACATCTTGAATAGACCAATCATAAATGGGGTAAAAATTATATTGATCAGTATGCTTCTTGGCACCCCAAGTAATATGTTTGTAGGTAACACCACTGCCTAATCCAGTTAATCGTGCAGGACTTTCTTCTGCTCTCATGCCAACGATATAACAGGCTTTTTGTTTTGGGAAGTAATGCCTGAGTATGTTTGCCCATATTGGATGGAATCTTTCAGTACCAAATTTATTTTCTTTTATAGAAAAACTTTCTTTGGGTCGCATCCAATCAGCACCTTCTTCCCAACATTTTAAAAATGGTTCACCAATTGATGTAGCATTTTTAAGAACAATAGGACATTGAACCCAATAAGGTTCAACATCTGGATCTGTCATTATCTCTCGTACATGATCAACTACAGATTGCCATTCTGCTTCTTGATCTAAAAACAAAACTTTTAGAGGTAATTTATTTTTTTCTTTAGCAACAATCTTACAAAGATTAAAAACAACTGTGCTATCCTTACCACCTGACACACAAACCATGATGTTTTCAAACTCATCAAAAAGATATCTGGTTCTTTCAAGTGCCGCTTCAAAAACATTTTCCTCTAAAAATATTCTCACAAACCATTCCTCGCATAATCAAAGCACAAGTCTAAGCATTTTTGCATTTCTATAGGTTCATGAGCATCAATTGAAATAGCAAGATTCCAAACAGCTGTTTCATTTGTAGTATATACTTGATGGGGAGAATGAGTATCTAAAATATACCAGAGTCCTCTTTTCATATTCAAAGTTTTTCTTTTTTCTCCTTTTGGAAATTGTGGATAGTCCTCTGGCAAACCTCCACATTCAATACCATCATCAACTCTTATCTTAAAATGATGACTGTATCTTGGATATAAAGGATCAGTATGCAATGGAGCAACTCTCCTTTTCTTGAAACCAAGACAAATCCAATGTGGGTCAAGAACTCCATGATTTCCTTTTTTTCTACCCCAAGTTCTTATATTTCTTCCTTTCATTACTCTATCCATATCTTCATCAGTTGGATTTAGAAAAGCATCTGGCAGATCTAAAAATTTATGATCAACAACTGGATTAATCGACATTATGTCAGTAAATTCATGATTTTTTTTAAAGTCCATTTTTACCCCTTAAAAGTTTTGCTTATTCTTTTGGATGATCTTCTTTTATCAATAGCACTCTTACCAATCCTATGATCTACTAGATTAGGGATAACAATCCAATATTTTTGTTGTAATTTCTTTTTCAAGTAACTCCTCACAAGTAAATCTGAAGCAGATGTTGGCATGTTGCCTTCATAATTGCTTGGTACCCAATAATCTCTGTGCCAATCAATAATAGCATTTGCATGATTTTTTGGAATATAAAAACAAAGATTTGCTATAAAATTATTATCCCATCTACTTCCAATAGTTAAATCGTCATTTCTCATAGAATAAAAATTTATAAAATATTCTGGTCTTAAATCTATTTGCTCCTGAACTCTTGTTTCAAAATTTTCGCATAATATAATATCTTCCTGCATCAACAGACCACAATCATTATCCAGAGTTTTTAATGCTTTCAGGAATGAATTCATAGCACCTCGTTTTTGATTATCTATTATCCAATCAGCATTTGGTAATTTTTCTTGAAGATAAGCAATATAACCAACTCTTTCAGGTACTGCGGTTATAACCATTTTCATTAATTATTTCCTGAAATCTCAAATGAGTGCATACATTTTGGGCAAAATACTGTTTGAGTATGTACTTCATTGTTTCCTATATTTTGTTGGTTTTGTTCAGCATTATAAATATCATCAGATGTTATTTCATTATTGCTCATTGATGGCATAATTGTGGGAGTAAAATTTGCTAACATTGAATTGTCAAATCCAGTAAGATCAACGTCAAAACCACTATCAGCAAGTTGTTTCAACTCAGAATGAAGTAACCCCATATCCCAAGATGAATTTTCTGATATGCGATTATCAGCAATAACAAATGCTTGTTTTTGTTTGTCAGTCCATCCCTTTGCCATAAGAGTAGGAACTTGATCTATTCCAAGATTAGATGCCGCTGTAAATCTAGCATGACCTGCAATAATAGTATATTGCTCATCAACAAGGATTGGCATTGTCCAACCCCATTCTTGAATAGCGTTTTCAATCTGTTTTATTTGTTCTTCTGAATGAACTCTGGAATTTTTTTCATAAGGTTTGAGTTTATTTATCTCAACATTTTCAAAATTTTCAGTTGCCCAATTTTCCATAATGACTCCTATCAATACTCATTTTTCTCAATGTAGATATGTTTGGATAAATCATAATGAAATTTTCTGACTCCAATTGTTCCATAAAGTCCTTGTTCTCTAATCTTTCTAGTAATGACGTTTGTTTCATTTGCTTCAAAATCCCTATGGACTACCAGACCTACATCTGCCATGTTATTCCAATGTGCCGCTCCTGAAACATCATACAGTGAGGGAGCAGGAATAATACCATCTATTCTACTCATTTTGTGAGGATGTGCAACCATCCATATTACAACCTCATGTGATCTACAGAATTGTTTACAAGCAGATATTAAATTCCTTATGTGGATATCTTCTCTGAGTTCTGAATTATCAGCAATTTCATTATATGGATCTATAATAATTCCCTTTACTCCATTTCTAATACAAGCAGATCTCATCTTTTTTAATATCCAATCTATACTTGGAATCTCGTCAGTATTTTCAACAAAATAAAATTTATGATCTAAAAAATCCATTGCTTCAGAAAGTTCTTCTTTTGTCATCCTCTCATTGATTCCTTGATCAAATGGTTTTTCTACATATTTTTCTGCCAATCTTCTTATGTGCATTGGAGTTGAATGTTCAGGAGAAAATATAGCAAAATTCCATCCCTCTCTTTTTGCTAGATTCATTGCAAGTTGATCAATAAAATTAGATTTACCATGATTGGGAACCCCAGTGACTAGATTGAATGTTCCAGTCATTATCTTATAAATCTCATCAAGCATTGGAAATCCAGTAGAAATTGGTTGTTTTACATTGCCATCATAAATATTGAAAACATCTTTTCTGAAATCTCTTATCGTATAAAGTCCATCAATGGGATAAGGTTTTGCATTCTCTACAAGATCAATGAGTTTATCTTTTCCATATTTTACAAGAGTTTCGTTTGCATCTTTGCAATCTTCAGGAAATTCAACATACCAACATTTATCTTTTCCAAATCTATGAGCAAGCTCTAATTCTAGTGCTTTCCCACTTGGATCATCATCAACAGCAATAATTATTTTTTCCATCTCCTCAAGTCTTGGATGACTTTTCAAAGCATGAAATCTTTTATCCTCTGGATTGAATTTTGCATCAGTTGGAGCTCCATCTGGCAAACTCACACAATCAAAGTTTGCTTCTTTCATAGCAAGAACATCCATTTCTCCCTCAACAAATATTATCTCTTTGGAATCTTTGTGAATTGAATCAAAATTGAAGAGAGTTCTTTTTGCCCCATTTATTTGTTTGAATTTTTTTCCATTACCTCTGAATTTTACATTAACAGTTTGATAATTGTGATAATAAGGAAAGCAAATACATTTTTCTTTTGCTTCTCCAAATGATTGAAAGTCATTGTAAATCTTGAAAAATTCTATTGTTTGTTTGCTTATCCCTCTTCTTAAAAACCATTCAATTGTTGTATCGTCAATCTTTCTTTGTGTTGGAAGATCTACCACTTTCTGATACCTCTTTTGACTTTCAAGAGAGTATCTTTTACCTGAAAAATTACAATGATGACAATTAAAAACAACAAAATCATCTTCAATAGTTACTGACAAACAAGTATCAAATTTCTTTTTTCTTGTTGTAGAACATTGAGGACAAACAGTTTTATATGATCCATTGTGATAATGTCGTAATTGAATTCCTAACTCATTTATTTCTTGTTTCATTTTTTATCCTGCAATTTGATTTAAATTTATTTTTATATTTTTATTTTCTTCAACAGTTTCAAATCTTCTTTGATTTAACCATGTTGTTGCGTGTGGTATAAATTTTTCCTCCTTTCCTATCATTGATTGTTTGAATCTTTTCGTAATATTATAAAGATCAATTGTTGAAATTTCTTTATCAATTATTTTTTTATACATCTCAAATGCTTTTCTTTTTGATCCATCTCTTCTAGGATATAAATTCCACCATTGATTGAATTCTTCCGTATAATCTCTTTGTATATCTCTAATAGTATTGGGTGTTGATTTTGTCATCCCCTGAGTGTCTTTTTTGTCACCCCTATTTAAAATAAAGCGATTAGAGGTTTGTTTCCCATCTTTCATATATCTTTCTTCTTTTTTGATTAATCCCATCTGTATAAGCGAATCTATAGCTCTCATTGCTGTTCTTTCAGTACAAGAACACAAGGAAGCTAGATGACGATATGATGGAAAAGATGAATCATTTTCATCTGAATAATTTGCTAACATAAGAAGAATAAGTTTATTTGTACTGTTTTGGCATTCCTGTTTAGATGCCCAATTCATTGCATCAAAGCTCATTTTTTTTCCTTTTTATTTTTGATAGTAAAAAAACAAATTTTTTTTTCAACATACTTTTTATTTTTTTGATACATTGCAAAGATGAAAAAATCTATTTGTGTTTTTGGTTGTGGCTATGTTGGACTTCCTCTTCTTGTTGCTCTTGATAAAGAAAACAACGTATTTGGATTTGATACAAACAAAAAAAGAATTGAACAACTTAGAGAAAATATTGACGCAACAAAAGAAGTTGATTCTGATTGTCTTAAAAAATCAGAAATAAAATTCATTTCAAATACTGATGAAATAAAACATTGTTCTGTTTTTATTATAACAGTTCCTACACCAATAACTTTAAATTTAGAACCTGATTATAATTTTCTTAGAAAAGCAAGTTTAGACATTGGCAAGATTTTAAAAAAAGATGATTTAGTTATTTTTGAATCAACTGTAGATCCAAAAGCAACTTATCGTGAATGTTTACCAATATTAGAAGCAACTTCTGGTTTAAAATTAAATGAAGATTTTGGTATTGGTTACTCCCCAGAAAGAACAGTGCCTGGTCAGACAAATAGAAAATTAAAGAATACAGTTAAAGTATTTGCAGGAAGTAATGATCAATATGCTCAGAAAGTAAAGGAAATATATTCATCAATTCCAAATTTAAAACTTCACAAAGCATCCTCCATTGAAATTGCTGAAGCAAGTAAAATTATTGAGAACATTCAGAGAGATGTAAATATTGCTTTGATGAATGAGTTGGAAAAAGTATTTTTTGATATGGGTATAAATTTTAAAGAAGCTCTTGATGCTTCAATGACCAAATGGAATTTTGCCCCTTTTTTTCCAGGTCTTGTTGGCGGTCATTGTATTAGCATTGATCCATATTATCTTATAAATCAAATGAGTCCTGCTCACAAAAAAAACTCAATCATAAACAAAGCAAGAAATTTCAATGAGCAATATGTAAAAGATCTAGGTAAAAGATTTAAAAGATCTGTTAAAGATTCAAAAAATAAAAAGATACTTTATCTAGGAGTTACTTTCAAACCAGATTGTCCAGATTTTAGGAATTCAAAAGCAATAACATTTATAAAACAAACAAGTATTTATTTTAAATCATTTGATATTTTTGACCCATTTGCAGATAAAGAAATGCTTTTCAAAGAAGAACATATAATATTATTATCGAAGCAATGGACTGATATTGATTTCAATGAATATGATTTAATTTGTGTTGTTGTAAATCATAAATTATTCCAAAACATAACAACTACAATTCCAATACAAAGATTATTCTGAGGGTGTATTTTTCTTAGCAAAAGCATTGCTAGCAATGAAAGCTCCAATAATGCCCATATTACTAATGACCCATGTGGAAGCTATGCTTGAGAGCATATTCAATCTATCAAGAGGAACAATAGGCAACATAAGAATAATAATAAATATCGTTACTGATATTGCAGAAAACCAAACCATATATCTTTGTTGATCTTCTTTCTTATCTTGATTTTCCAGACGAATCATTCTTTCTCGCATTTGCAATTCCTGATCACTAACAATGCCATCTCCATTGCTATCTGCTTTTTCCCAGACTGATCCTTTTTCTAGTTTCTTTTGAGTCATTCTTCTTTCCTCTCTACTACTCTTGGTTTGCAGTATGCAGAAAAAGTATTTCGTGTTTGTCTTTCATTGTAAAAATTTATCTTCTCAGCATACCAATTACATTTATCAATGCTTCCATATTCTATTGACTGATCATAAATCTCAGTACCTTCAAGAATAACAAGCACGAACAATAATTTCATTTTTTAAAACTTTCATTCAAAGAATCTACTACACTATCTATATTTGGTTCTGTACCCCCTGGTTTGTATTCACACTGGTATTCTATTGGGCATTGGCCTTCAACGACAAGACTGTAAGTATCATTTGCCCCTTTATACAGACAAACCTCTTGACCACTCTTTGCTTTCTTTCTTTTGTATCTCCTACAAGTTATGTATTTTGGATCTTCTCTTATCCCTTTTCGTATCTCTTGCTCCCAAGTCCAATCGCTGAATTTTTTGAGAAAACAAGTAAAACAATTTTTTATATTTTCAGATTGTGCAAGATATATAATCTTTCCATGAACACAAACCCATTCAAATGTTTCTTGTCCACCATCTTTTCTTACGCATTTATCTCTGCTATGATAACCACCATCCTCTGTCAAACCCCATGAGGGTATAGATAAAACCAAGAAGAATAACACAACCAATGAAAACAACGATTGATACAACAATCCAAGTAACGACTTTTTCTCTAAATCTTTGTTTATCATATATTTCTTTTTGCCTTCTCTTTCGTATTGATCCCTCCATTTGAAGAAGTTCATCCCATGCTTTGGAACCATGAGTAAACATAAGATATTGTTTGAGTTCATATCGTTGCTCTTCTAATTTTTTTTTTGCTGTGAATGCTTCAATTGCTTCTTGTTCAATGCTACCAGATCCAAATACTTTTTTGATGAGAGAGGGATTCTTTGCTGATTTATGAGCATTATCAACATCAGATACAGCACCCATCCATCTGGAGAGATCTTGCGACATAGATTCTAAATCTCTTCCTGCTTGGAATGCTCTCTTAATGCCATTGAATGCAGTACTTGCAACAGCAACACTTGCAGAAATACTTACAGGATCAAACATGAAAAAACACAAAACTCAGATGAGTTTACTGTCAGCTAGATAGCTTGTTATACCTCTGTAATATAAACTGGTTGCAGTTGATTTGCTAGTATTTTCTTCTTGAGTCTGTATACAGGAGTTTTGCTTGCAGGAGATTTGACATCTTCTACTATCCATTCCTGAGTTGCTATATTGAAGTATCTGAAATCTGCAACATACTTACAAACCTTTGTTCCATTTACATACAAATGGAATTCTGGTTGGAGCTCTAAATTATCTATGACATTTGCTGATTGCAGAATTTTTAGTTCAGAATATCTTTTTGCTTCTTTCTTTGAATCGAAAGTTATTCCATCAATCTGAGTTTTTATATTCCTATATTTCAACATACTGTTTTCAAAAACCAATACAAAAGATAGTTATCTGATTGTAATGCTTCTTCCTCTTCTAGGTCAAAATTAAAGTTTAATTGCACTTTTTTTGTTCATCTGTTGACAACATAAATTTTATTTGTTAGTATGCTAACAAGAAAAGGATAACATTATGAAACCATTTAAGAAACATAAAATAGAATATTTATCTCCATCAATGATAAATCAGTTTGTTGAGTGCCCTGCATTGACAATGCTGAAAATCATGGGAATTACAGATGGAGAAGCAGGACCATCAGCATGGAGAGGAACAGCTGTAGAAAAATCTTTGACTAATCTAGCATACAAACCAGATCTTGAGATTGGAGATTTATTTGAAAATGCTGACAATGTTTTTACAGATCTTACTGACAATGCTGAAGAACAACATTCAGTTGAAAAGATAAATCAAGAAAAACAAGATATCCCTGCTTTTATCAAATCAGGTTATTTGTTTTATAAAAATCTTGGAGTACCAGAGGATTCTCAAAAAAGGATTGAACTTTGGACAGAGGATTTTGATATACCAATTATTGGATATTATGATTTTCTTTACAAAGATTCAGTACGAGATATGAAAACAGGCAAATCAAGATCTTCTATTGCTTCAGGTCATGCCAGACAATCAAGCATATATGGATATGCACTTAGAAAAACTCCTTTTGTTGATTATGTCAGCAAAACTAAAGTAGCTTCTTTTCAAGTCCATGCTGTAGAAAGACATATACAAGAATTTATAAGAATTGCTAAGACGTTAGAAAACATCTTGTCAATATCTGACGACATACGAGAGTGTTGTCAGTTTGTACCATATCCAAATATTGAACATTGGATGTTTGGATCAACAACTAGAAAAGCCATAATGGATATATGGCAGTAAAGGAAAAAAATGTTACAACTTTTGAAAGCAATTGAAGAATCAAGAAAGAAATTCAAAGAACTCAAAAAGGATGGTAAAAATCCTATGTTCAAAAATAATTTCTCAACTATTACTAATATATTTGATTCCTGCAAATCAGCACTTGAGGAAAATGGAATCAATGTTTCTTTTCATACTTACGTCAATGAGAACATTCAAAAAGATGTTTTGGTTCTTACTCTTACTCACTTGCCAAGTGGAGAAGCAAAGACAAGTGAACTTATGTTGATAGATGATAAAAGAGGTGCCCAAGCAGTTGGAAGTGCTATCACATATCATAGACGATATATGTTACAAGCAATGCTCAATCTTGAGGCAGATGGAGAAACTGATGATGATGGTAATGAAGCATCTATTGGAACTATAAAAGCTGATAAAGTAATACCAGTAAAAAACAATTCAAAGAAACCAGAAACTTTTGGAGAGATTGTTCAAGACTTCTCATATGCAGGAGAACCATACAGAATATGGACAGCAAAAGATAAAATTGAAACTTTCTCAGAATTGAAACCTTGGGGTCAACGATTGAATAAAATCAAAAAAGATGGAAAACACTCTGATGATTTTGAACAATTGAATAAACCAGAAGTAGATAGAATTTTAAAAGAAATACCAGATCTACAAGATAAAGATGATAAATGGAAAGATGCTTTTGCTCAAGGATTAAGACAAACTTTCTATGGTGCTGAATAATGCACCAAGTAACAATCAGAAAACTCTGGCAGGGAACATGGGTATCAGTAAGATGCAATCATGTTTTGAAAGGGAGTTACTCAGGTGGTCTTATCATTAGACATGAAAACCAACAAATGATTGTTAGCAAAGAACTTTGTAAAGATAGATATTTAGCAAAAAAGATTGTAGGTCGAAAGATTCAATCCAAGTATAACCCAAATAAAATATATTATTTGATAGATTTTCGTTGGAAACCAACGGATGACGAACATGGGCAAGGGGAGTTATTTTAATCCTTTTCTTTCTACCCCCCTTGTCTGTGCTTATAAATAGGAGAAAACATGACAGAGCAAAAAAACAATAATAACTCAGGAATATTATTCCAACAATCAGATCAAACTTATTCTGGTAATATTACTTTGAATGATACAAAATTTGAAACACGATCAATTAAAGTAGACGATAACTCACAAGATTTATTTATTTATCTTGGAAGAATATTTATAAATGATACTGAAGTAGGAGATAAAAGACCAAAGATAAAAGGGTCAATTATAATAAACAAAGAGAAAAAAGACTTTGCAGGATGGAGCAATATTTCAAAAAAAGGAACTGAATATATTGGGTGTACTGTAAAAGAACCATATAAGAAAGAGGAAGAAACTGACGAATATGGTAATCCAAAAGATCTTGATGATGACATAAGTAATATATTCAATGACTAAAAGATATACTTCAAAAAAACATCTTCAGTTTGTCGCTAGCAAACCATGTTGTATATGTGGTTCTACTCACATTGTTCAAGCACATCATTTACTAAAACCGTGGGATGGAGTAAGAGGTACTGGTCTCAGAGCAAATGATAAAAACGTAATACCTCTTTGCATGAATCATCATAGTCAACTTCATAAACGAGGAAATGAGGAAGCATTTTTTGAGGATAATGGTTTATCAAATTATTTTGGTAAAATTACTGCAAGAATGCTTTGGCACGATAGTCCAGTAAATGAACATTATAGAGATTGCATTGACGAGCATCTTATGGGATGGGCAGACCAAGTTTTAAAAGAGGAAGAAAATGACTCAAGTAATTAAGAGAGTAATACAAGGAACTTATGCTGATTTTAGAGTAGTAAAGACAAGAAAGGTACTTCAAATGATAATTGAGATACCAATTGAGAAGTCAGAGGATTTTACTCGTAAATTTGGCTTACCAGACCCCTCTAAAGAGAAATGGGTAGCAGTTGCTTATCTGAATGATGTAACACCTATGGAGCAGGATTCTGATGCGTCTAAGATAGTAAAGATAGCAGGAATACTTTGTAAGAGTCCTAAGTTTGGAGAATATTTAAACAATAAGTACAACTCCCAAATAAATATTAATGATCCTGAGTCTATTGCTAATATGATACGAACAGTATGTGCTGTGGGTAGCAGAAGTGAATTTGCTACAAACCCTGTTGCTCAAAAGAGTTTTGTAGATCTACATACTGATTATAGAAAGTGGCTTGAATCCAAATAAAATTGTGCTATAAATCAAGTACTAAACAATTCTTTCTGAAGTTTTGTTTTTTTTCCTTAAACTTCAACCCCATGTAAAAAGTGGGGTTTTTTTTATTTTTTTTCTCTTTTATTGTTGACAACATATAAACATATTGTTAATATAGTAACATAGAAAGAAATAAAGGATTAAAAAAATGAAACTCTACAAAAATTTCAAATTAAAAGAAAAACTTTTGAATGATATTGAAAAATTCAAAAAACACTACAATGAACCAGATCATTCTGACTATATGTTTTTTCAAGACTACGTTATCAATAATTACCCAATACCACAGAATGAGAAACTAAATCTGAAGATTGACTTATGCAAAAGATTGACTCCTTGGCTAAAAGAAAAAGGAGTATTCTCTTGAATATATTTTACTTGGATACAGACCCAAAGCAATGTGCTAAATATCATTGTGATAAGCATGTTGTAAAAATGATAATTGAGTATGGACAAATTTTATCAACTGCTCACAGAGTACTTGTAGATAATATCAAAACTTTCCCATTGCCTGATGTAATCATCAATGACGTACCAAGAGGATTATATAAACAAGCATTTGTAAATCATCCATCTACAATATGGGCAAGAACTACAGATCAAAATTATACTTACTTGTTTCAACTTTGGAAAGCACTTTGCAGGGAATACACTCACAGATATGACAAAGTACATTTGACCCAACAAAAACTTGAGTATCATGTTGGTCACAGACCCAGAAATATACCAGAGGGCAGAAGAACACCTATCCCACAATGTATGCCAGATGATGTCAAATCGTGTCATGGTGTGTCAGCTTACAGAGAGTACTACAATGTTTACAAGAGCAGATTTGCCAAATGGACCAACAGACCAATACCAGATTGGTTTGAGGAAAAAACCCCCAACTAAATGGGGGTAGTGGGAGGAAATTATGAAAAAACTAATAATACTTTTAGGTATATTATTATGCTCTTGCTCTGAGTATATAATAGATCCAAGAGCCAGTAAACAACCAAAAGAAATAATACGAGATAAGATTGAGTGCGAAACACTCATAAAAGAAAATACTAATACTATAGTCAGAATCGTAGATGGCAATGTTCTGATGCGAAAATGCTTAACAAACAGAGGTCATTCAATTCTAAACTGATGGTTATGAAAACAACATATACTGTTATGGTTATGTTTACTCTTGAGTATCACTCCATAGAAGAATGCGAAAAGATGAGCAGGGAACTCTATGGAACCAACAGATGCTATGAGAGTTATGGGTATTTTGTAAGAGCACCAATGAGAAAACCTAGTAATTTCAATGAATTATACGAAAAATTTATAAAAAAGGTATTGACAAACTATTAATATGTGTTAATATATAAACATAATCAGAAAGAAAAGGAGAAAAAATGATTATAAAAAACTTAGATAGGGAAAATTTTAGAAATGCAGATGGCATCAATCCATTTGTTTCTAACTTTGATCCCAAGAAATTGAAGAAGTCTTTTTTGAGAGATATCGAAAATTACAAAAAGAAAAAGAACTCTGATGAAAAAGCTTTTCGACAATGGTTTTCAAGGATGTTGAGCAAACATCATGTACCTTTCTTTGATAGAGTAGATCTTCAAAGATGGCTTGAAACACAAATAGAAATAGAAATCAAAATAGGTTTCTAAAAATTGAGGGGGGGTGCAAATCCCCCCTTGACAATCCATAAACAAATTGGTAATATACTAACAAAAATATAAGGAAGAAAAATTGACTTACACATTATTAGATACTTTAGAAAAATATAAAGAAGCAACTATGAATGATATTGAAAACGATCGTAATATTATTTTTACTTTGCGAACAGATACGATTGGACTTGTTCATAAACTACAAGACTTTCAAAAGAAAGAAGCATTTGCCATAGAGCAGGGAGATCTTCTTTCTCAAGTAATAGATAAACTTGATGATATTCTTGCTGATGTTTGTGAGCCTAAAGAAAGAGAACTGAATGAAGCACGAGATTATCATGAACAACTTAGAACAGAACGACATATCAGCTAATACAATCAAAGACTTTCGAGCAAGAAACAAATTAACACAGGCAGATCTTGCTAGGGAACTTGGGTATTCACGATCAATGATCGCACAGATTGAATGTGGTACTCATGTAATGACTAAGACTACAAAGAAACTAATGAGATACTTTATTGAGGAGGTTGAAAATGGAAGAAAAAACGACAGGTCTAATTAGAGATACTTTAGTTTTCATTCTTATTGTAGCTACTCTTATTGGATGGACATACGTTGCTCTGTCCTACTAAGGGTTCTAATTCTGATAAAGGGGGCAATCCTGCTAATCTGGTCAAACGATCAAATTCATTATTGCCCTTTTCAGTTATGATTACATCGCCAGAATTTGACTGACGATTTATTATAACAAAACCATCATCCATTAACTTATCAAGCAGATATTGAAATGGAGTCCTGCCACACATTACACTTATAAGTGCACCATATCTTGTGGCTTGTGTCTTAGACAATCCAGTCCTTTTTTTCATATCATATGAAGTGCTTTTTCTGTTGTTTCTTTATTCCTGCGAGTCCATCCCCTGCCAAATGTATCGAATGTACTAAGTGACTCATAGAACTCTTGTCGTATATCCCCAAACTTCTCAATCATGTATTGAGTATCTTGACCATCTACTAAAGCAAGTGTCTTTGGTCCTATGGCACCATCTTGCTCTGCTCCACAAATCTTCTGGACAGCTTTAGCACTACGACCTGTTCCAGAATTTACTGCCCAGTCAAAAACAACCCAATCAAGACCACTAGGTAAATCACTACATTTGCATTTATCCCAATATCTCTTCTTATATAAAGGTGCTACATCTTCTGGTTTAAGATTTCTCATATCCTGCTCTGTGACTTTCTTCCCAAGCCATTCTTCCCAAACTCTCTTTGTTACACCAAGATTAGTTACCCCACCAGGGTCTTTTGGATGGTTTACGAATCCACCCTCATGGACAAGAAGCATTTTCAAACATTGATCAAAATTTTTTGTTGCCATTTATTTTTCCTTTGACTTGTAATATTTACTTACTGCTCTGTTACCAAACCAGAATGACATGATAGCCGCGAATAGTCCTGCGGTCTGATCATCCCATACAGTATCAAGAGCCATATTAAGTGCCATACCACTCTCATTCATTAGAGAAAGAAGTGCTGTTATTTTGATGGCAACGAATAAACTAAAAAAAGCATAAGTAATAATAGGGCGGACACTACCTCGTAATGCGTTAATAAAACCTCCTGCATCCACATTATCATGTTGATATAACCCCTCAGTTTCTTTTATCTCTGCTTCTTTGTCTAGTTCAGCAATATTTAATTCTGATTTCTTTGCCATCAACTCCATCTGCATCTGCATTTTCTGGAGTTCATGTTTGTTTTCTTGTGATTTTTTAAAGTAATTTAGAATCTCTGGCAGGAAACTTGTTCCAAAACCTAATAGACTTCCTAATAACGTCATCATATCAATCTGCCTCCGTGCAGGAAAATGATATGCCATAGACACTCACAGCATTGGTATCCCACATCAATTCATTCGAGTCCATTCTGAATAATCCTTGAGGACTGTTATAAGTAACTGTCGAACCACTTGTTGCAGATGCTTTTAGTTTTGGCTCTACTTGAATAGTTGATCCTCCTGATTGATCTTCAACAACTATGTATAATCGTGATGAAGATGCTGATCCAAGCTGAATATAATCTCCTGCCTTAAATGCGGTTGTGCCTGTTATATTTAAAATAGTATCTCCAATATCTGCATTTGATGATAGAGTTACATCCCCATTGATAGTTCCTGCTGTAATTTTATTTATCTGTGGAACTTTAGCATCTTGATCCCCAAGAAGAAAAGTACCCCTTCTACCACGCAGTTTAGCAAAAAAAGCTGTCCATGCTGAAGCTTGTGGGCGTCGCATAGGAGGAAGGGTAAGGACTGCCTTCCACTTAGCATAGGCAAATTCTACTGTTTGTTGACCACCAGTAAAAGGGGATTCTGACATTCCTGTGCCTCTGATAGTTGACCATTGTTGACTAACAAATGCAGGAGTTGATGGCATTGTTAAAGGATAACTTATTGTCATGACATTCCTTGGGCAAATGAACCCCCTCTACGTTTTTGATCTACAACTGCTTGAAGAGTTGCATTTTGTATCAATGGCATCATATTCATTACCTCTGCTCTAACAGTATTCTGGATGCCTGTAGCAAAATTCAGGGATTGATTAACAATTGTTGGGCTACCCCCTGTCAATGAGCCTCCTAAAGCTCCATTTGGTACAATTCTGCCTCCTGTATTGGGTATGAACATCTCAGGCCCTCTTTCTCCAACTATAATTGGTTTTCTGCCTTGAACTGTTCCACCACCTGCAAATCCAAACGCTTTAATTTCATCTAACTCAAAAGAAGTACCCCTAAGACCAAAGATACTGTTTATTGCTCTGTTTATTATTGCAAGTTGAATTGTTCTCTCAAGCATTTGTTTAACAAAATCTCTAAAAATATTTAAGAAACTTTCAAGACTAGCTTTACCTCCTGATATCATATCAGCTAATGCAGAAGAAACTCCTTGACCCATTTGTTGCATTCCCTCTTTAAGTGCCCTCATTTGTGGATCAAGCATTTGCATTTGAACAAGCTGTTCTTTCATACCTTGATTAAATTGCTCATCAGTAATTATTTTAGCTTCTTGGGCAATGCGTAAATCTCTCATGTTGTTTCTTAGTTCTAATTGAGGAGGAGCAAGTTGTTCAGTAATTGATTTAGCATTTGCTAACATTTCATTTCTTTTTTCAAGAGATGTATTTAAAGCATTATTTTCTTCGATTTGTTCTCTCAATGCTTTAAGTGCTTTATGTCTTGCTAGAATAATTTCATTTTTCTTATTTTGCTCTAGTTCTTCCTCAGTTAAAGCACCCTGTCCATCCTCTGGACTTACAGATGGAAGAGTAAACTCTAAAATTTGTGGAAGTTTTTTGGAATTTAATACTGCTTCATTTAAATCAGTAACTCCTGCCGCCCTTAATTGTTTTAGAAATTCCTTATTAACTCCTTGCATTTCTAATTTTAATTGTTGAGCATCTAATTTTGCTTCTTGAAGTTTCTCATTGAATTTTTTTGTAGCACTAGCTGTATCTTCTGTTGTATTCATGAATTTTTTGAGTTGCTCATCCAAAGCTTCCAGACTTTGTTGATCCTCCTCAGTATCAATGCCCATACCTTCTTCAATTTTTTTGAAAGCATCTCTTAGCTTTTCCTGAACTGCTTCAATCTGAGAAACGGCTAATCCAACCCCAAGAGCCAATAAAACAGCAGGATTTTTTATTACTGCTTTGTTAAATTTCAATTGAGCCGCTGTTGCTAATTTTAGTGCCGCTACTAATCCAACTAACTTCTGTGTTAAAACAAGAACAAAGGCGGCTGTTTTTAATCCTGCAAAAACAACTAATCCTGCCGTAATTGCTTCTATATTATTTCCAAGAAATCTAAGAGTAACAGTTAGACCCCTTACAGCACCTGCAAGAGTTTGTCCTAACATTGTAGCAAGACTTTTAGCACCACCAAAAGCATCAATAAAAAATGTTGTCAAATCAGTAAGTGCGTCTTTGAATCCTGCATCTCCTACCTCCATAAAAAACAAAGATATATTATCTTGCAGATTCGATATAGCACCACTTAATGTTTCTGCTCTTTCTTGAATGGCTGTTGGAAATTCAGCTTGGCTAAGATTACGAATAAATTCTACAATAGAGTTTGCTGACCTATCTATTGTTTTTGTGACTCCTTTATATGTAACATCTAATTGTTCTCCATTGACTCTAGCCACAATACCCAATTGTTTGAGCATCTCCATTTCACCAGTAGTAGCATTGAAAATTGCTTGTGCTACATCTCGTATATCTTTACCGCGTGCCGCGGCTATATTACCAATATCCTTCAAAGCACCTGATGTTGGAGCAATGCCAGCATTCTGAAGAGTTATAAAAGCACCAGTAACTTCTTCTAATTGAAATGTTGTTGTTTTTGTAAATTCAGTTATGAGCTTGAAAGCAACTCCTGCTCCCTCTGCTGAACCCATAACAGCTTTTAGAGTAGCTTGAAGATCCTCAAATTGTCTTATAGTCCTTATAACAGTACCAACACCAAATACTGCTAATAAACCAACAGCCGCTGTTTTTAGACTTGATACAGCTTTGTCTACTCCACCAAAACTTGTTTGCAATCCTTTCAGATTTTTATTCATCCTACCAGTTGCATCTTTGGTAGTCTTTTGAACTTTATTTAAATCCTGACGGAGTTTACTCATATCAGATTTAATCTCAACAATCAGTTCACTTACAGTTGCCATTAGTCTGGATACCTTTCCATAAGCTCTTCTAGTTCATCTCTACTCATTGGCTCATCTGCACTTCCAGAGTGAAAATTTTTAAAACCTTCTAATGCAGAGTAAAATTCATTCAAACTCATATTCCAAAATACTTCTGGAGATAATCCCATAGCACCTAATCCAATCTCCATCCATGTTTTGAAAGGTAATTTTTGATCATTTCCTTTTACCCTGCTTCTACGTTTCCCTTTGGAAAACTTTCAGGCATGAGAGATGCTGATAATACTTCTCCAACTGCTTTCATTGAATTTGCTAATCCTGATTCCCAAACAATCTTTTTTACTTCAGATTCAGTAAAATCTTTGCCTGTTCCTCCCCTTAGAGCAAGATGAAGTATAGATACAATTTTTGCAGTTGTCATATCAGCATCTGATAATCTGCTTGCCATTTTAATTAAGGACTCTCCCTCTTTTTCTTCAAGACGAATGATTGAATCAATCGTTAATCTTGCTACATACTCCTTACCACCAAGATCAATCTTCACTTCCCCTCTTAATTGGTTTACCACTTTGTTCTCCCTGTATTGTTTCTACAATATATTCTTCGCCACGATTGGCAACATCAGTTATAGAAACAACCTCAAAGGAATCATTCCCACAACTAAATTTTTTGAGTCCATCCACATGGATGGCAGAAGAAAACGCAAATTTTGTTGGATTAGATGAGTGTTGATTTACTTCATGTGCATCTTTACCAATTTTTATTTCAACAGTATTCCAAGCCATGACACACCTACGCCGCTGTAAATGTTATTGAACCAGATGATTCAAGAGTAACGCTGTATGTTGCTTCTCCATTATATTCACCACTATATTCTAAACTAGCAATCATGAATGTTCCTGCATATGTTCCTAAATCTGGAACAATCACATTATAACTCTTAAATGCTGATGTTCCATAAGCCGCCCTCAGTGTTGTTTCAGCAGTTGAATCTGTAAATACTCCAGAAGCAGATATACTCATTGACTGGATACCACCTGCAGGCAACAACTCCCTGAATGATCCACTATCTTTATTAGTTATATCCACAGCTTCATCATTTAAAGTCATGGATGTTGATCGCATACCACCAACTGTTGTCATTGTACCACTTACATCAATCTTTAATAATAAGGCTTTACCTCTTTGTGCCGCCATTTTAGTTCTCCTTTAGCTATCAAAAACTACAGCACGAAATCTCATGACTCCGTGTCGAGTTATTCCATCAGCTTCAGTTAGTGTATTCTCAAACTCATGTCTGATATTCACTAAGGAAGCACCACTAACAGTTATACTAGCATTATGTAGCGTTGTATAGACTGAACTCATAATATTTTTTATTTCTTTCCTACCCCTATATTGACTCCAGACATGGATAGTCAGAGTATGCTCATGGGCATCTTTGTCCTTTGTGTCAATATTTGTTGCTGTTTCTTCTCCTATTACAATGTAAGGATAAGCTGTATTTTCAGGAACATCGTCAAAAACTCCTGTTATAGCATTGCCATCTACATCATTGATAGTTGCTCCATCTAATGAAGTAAATATTGCTTGTTGTAATGCAAAAGAATGTAATGCCATTATTTCATCAAGTTCCTTAATCTTGCAAGTATCTTTGGTTTATTTTGTTCTAACGCAGGATGCATGAATGGTCTTGCTCCCATTTGAAGAGTTCCAAATTCTAAATACTCACTATATTCTGCTCTGCTCACAACTTCTCCACTCAATCCATTTGTTGCTACTCTTGTAACAATATTGTTTTGTAAAAATCCAGTATCTGTTGCAGGTGCCTCACCAGGTGCTGATGCACGACTTCCATCTGGTCTTTGTTTTCCTGTTTTTGTGCCTCTTGCAATACTTTCTATTGCTGTATTTCTTACCTGATTTAGACCATATATGATAACTTCTCTAGCTATTTTTTCGATACCTTTTGTTGTTTTTTTCACATAATCTTTCTCTGATATCTTTACTCGTATCTTCATATTATTACTCATGTTGCGACTCCCTCCTCTACAAGAATATCACAATATCTATCTCTGGTATCTCTGTTGATAACTCTCTTTATGTTGAATGTCCTTGTGTGAGAAGCACCTTCTTTATTGAATCTATACTGTATTCTGTTCTTGAAAGTTATATTCCTGTTAAATCGTGTTGTGATTATATGGGTAATTCTTTCCTCTAATTGATCTCCAAATACTCTTTCTGATCCTGTTTTAGGCATAATACTACCAAACACAGAAAAGGAATCGCTGTAAGATACTGCTTGTGATCCTCCCCCATCACTTGTTCTTGTCTGGGTTTGTATATGGAGTTTATGTCTTAATTTTCCTATTGCCATTAGCCTGGTCTTATTTGAACTGCTAGATAGGTAAAGTTATTACCAGATAATGTTGCTCCATTTGGAACAATTGTAGAAAAAACATCATACGTTCCACCATCACCATCTCTCATATCAATAGTTCCACTTCCCCCTGAAAGGGATAAAGTAAATGTTCCCCCTCCTGAAGAAGTTGTTCTTCCAGAAATTATTACAGGATAACCAGTACTGTTTGTAAAACTAGTGGTATTACCAGATGATAGAGCAGAACTTGTATTTGCCATAAAACTATTTTTTAAAGATACTGTTGCTCCAGAAACACTTATACCATTTCCTGATGTTAAATTAGTAGATACTGTTCTGGTATTTCCAGAAGATGCCACTGATATTCCAGTTCCTGCTGACACAGTGGTAACTGCATTTGCTTCTATTGATTGTTTTGTTCTCAATGGAGTCATGACTTGAGTTTCTTGTGTTCCAGTTTCAGCAGTTGTTTGTGTTGGAACTGTTAAAGATAATATTGTAGTACCAGAGGAATTTTTCACATCTGTTCCTCCTGTTGTTGCCGCTTGAATATCATCTGTAATCAGATTGACTCTATTATTTGTCTGATCTGATTCAAGAAGAACAATCCAAGCATTATTTGCTTCATTTCTCATCTTTAATTGATTATTGGTCGTATCATACCATAATTGATTAGCAAACATTGTGGATGGTTGTGATGATCCTGAATTTGTAGATACTATAGCCAAAAGAGCATTGTTTATATCTGCTCTTACTTGAGGAGCTGTTGCATTTGCAATGTTATAATCATGATTTGCCATTAGTTATATTTTACCTCTGCTCTTAATTGTGAAATTAATGGAGTAGCATTTGTTGTAGTACTGCTCAATACTATCTTAAAACGAAAATATTGACCAGTAAAAAACCCTGCACGAAATCTTTGATATGTTCCTGTAAATGATCCAGTTGTTGATGGTTCTATAAAAAATTGAATATCCGTATCTTTTTGTTGTGATCCTGCTCCTGAAAGATCATCAAACAATCCTGTCAAAGCATCAAAAAGTGTTGACCCACCACCAATATCATCAAAATTTGTACCTCCTGCATCTAATCTTACAGTATTTGCTATAATCTCTGCTCTGACTAATTTTGTAGAACTTATGTTTATATCAGAAGAAAAAATGTAAGTACCTTCATTTAAAATAGGATCAGATGAATCAGAAACGTCTGTTATCCTCAAAGCATTGTTTACAACTTGACAATTGGTCTTTGTTCCTGAAAAGGAAGTACTTTCTGTTTGTGTTGCTGTATTCGTAAATTGTGTAAGGGATGTTGTTGGAATAGCAACTGCTGATGTAAAATTTTGTGATGCTACTGATGTTTTATCATATGCTCTTATCATATAAGTGCCTGATCGTGCAGGAACAGTATATGTTGTTGCTGGTCTTGGAACTTTCTCAGTATCTGTTGTAGCATTTGCCCATGTTGCTCCAGTTGTTTCACTTGCAAATCTTATGGAGTAAAAAGACAGATCAAGAGCCGCTATAGCATCCCATCCAAGAATAACGCTATCCCCACTTACAATTGCATCAAAATTTGCAACATCATCTGGTGGCACTCCTTGTCCTGCAATATTTTTTGTTATTGTGTTAAAATTACCTTTTACTCCAAGACTATTGATTGCTCTTGCTCTTATGTTGTAAGTATCATCTTCAACATCAAATACTTCATATATTCCTAATTCTCCTGTTCCAACAACTTTAAAATCAGATTCAGAGCTTTTCTTAAATTCTACCTCTACAAGATCAACTCTCAGGGCATCTGATGCTGATGCTGTTACTGTAATGGTTATAACTTGAGAAACTTTTTCATTGATAACTCTCAATTCACTTGTTGCTGATATCCCAACTGAGGGAACATCTGTTGCATCTAACAGAGTTGTGTTATCTGATTCAAACTCTGATTCTTCTGCATCCCAATCAAAAACACTTGAGCTTATTTCTTTGAGCTCTAAATTTATTACTAATCCCTGTTGCATATCAGGTTGAAATGTCCAACTTTGCACTTCAAATGTTTTTGCAGAAAATCCAAGTCGTGAATTTGTCAATTGAATTACATCTCCAACTTGAACTTGAAGAGCTTTCATTCCAAAAGTAGCACTTACTTGTATTTGTTGTCTGTTCTTGAAAAGAGCAATTTTTGCTATTCTTTGTGCCATAGCACTTGTATTTATAAAAGGTAACTCCAGATCAATGATGTTTTCTTCATTATTATCAACAGTTAAAAATGTACTTGATCGTATCTCTGGAAAATCAGTAACTTGGAAATTAGTTTCTGCTCCTCTAAATTTACCCCTAACTACATTAAAATTATCTCTTCTACTTCCCCTTGTTTTTATATTCAAAGGACTTCTCAAATCATCTTCTGTGAAAGTAACAGCAGGACTGACATAAGATCCTGCCTTACATCTCCATTGTCCTTGTGAATACCACAAGAATCCTGCCATGCATGCTGTGAGCTTTTCAATGATTGATCTTGGAGAGGCATTTGTTGTGAATGCACCATTTGTCGTATATCTTTTTTGTGTTCCTCCTCCAAGAGATGCGGCAAGACTAACATCTTGATCACAAACAGTAAAAGCTGTTCCAAAAGCTGTATCATCAATATCTGCTGTTGGAATTGATAATCCATAAGAACTGGCAAGATAATCTCGCAAACACAAAGCAGTATTGTCACTCCATGCTGTTGCTGATGTATTTGGATTGAATACTTTCTTACCTTTGATCAATGCTGTCAGATTTGGTTCTCCATTTGGAAAAGCATCTGCATCAAACTCATATCGCAAATAAAGATAAGTAACATTTCTCAGTTTATGATCTGCTGTCCATTTATTACTTTCTGTAACTAAATCAGTATCTCCTGTTGTTTGATCTCCAAGATGTATTTTTACCCTGACTTTTCCATTGTATTTGCTTGGAGCAGTAACCATATTTGTTGAGTTATCTATTGATAATTCTTCATTATTTAAATAAATCTTGGATACTTCTTCACATTCATGCCCTGCCATAGCATAGACAACATGAAGAAATTTATTATTATCAGTTACATCTTTAAAAACTACAACTCCTCCTACTCTTGTCTGACCATATATTATCTGATGATCAGCGGCACTTGCTACTCCAGATACAGCATATCCTCCAGTTGATGCCGTTCCTTGCGTTGTGGTATTTCCTGTTGATGATCCTAATCCTGTTAAATTAGGCATTGATGGTTTTGGTTGCAGAGCATTCAGAACGAATCCAGATGCTGTATAAAATGCAAACATCTTAAGTGTCGTTGCTGAAAAAAGAGCAATAGAACTTGAAGCAAGTGCAGTTCCTGCCGCTGTGATAGCACTAGAAACAATAATACTTGCACTTACAGGATCAGCATTTGCCATCTGTGGGATTAAAGAGAATCCAACAAGAGCAGATGTGCTAAGAAGAATTTTTTTTAATCTACTGTCCAAAATACATCCTTTGATTGCATTTTTTGAAATTCAAGACCATTATGACCTAGAAATCCTGCTCTATGATCAAGAGCAACTCCAAGATTGTATCCAATACCATATTCAATCCTTTGTGGGTGCTGTCTGCAAACAATACTGCCTTTTGGGGGTATCATTCCTAAATAACGATCTAATTTTGTATCAATTGCTTCTTTTATTGTGCTTACTTTCATATCAACAAGAATAGTCCTATATGTTCTATTTGCTTTTATTGCTGTATCATAATCTGGAATGTATTTATCAAAAAATCCTTTTCCTGTTTGAACTTTGATAATTTGATTAGCAAAAACTACACAATCATGTAATCCCCAATCAAATGGTTTATTTCTGACTTTCTCAATATATATTTCAAGATCCTTTTCCCAAGTATCTCGTTTCATTTTCTGCCCCAATTAAAAGTCTGTGTTTGTAATTGATCTACAAAATCAAATCCTTTATCTCCAGAATAAAGAGCTTTTTGAATTGCTGATGTATATCTGAGAACTCTTGTTCTTTCTAATTCAAGCAATTTTGATTCTAAAACAACACTTATGCTACTTGTTTCAGCACCTTCTGTAATATCCATCTGATCTATGTATCCTACGAAAAGAGTAGAACTTGCATCTGGTTCTGATGATTCTGTTATGTCTATAAGACCACCTTGTTCTGTTAAAATAAAATTACCATCTTGATCCACAAGATAAACAACATTAGCATTTCTAATGCCAAATAGAATTGTGATCTCTCTGCCCTGATAAGGCTCTGTGAGTGCCAATGAAAGATTTGTGGAGGGAATACCACTCAAAGTAATTGTGACACTCTTAGCACCAATATCAGCACTCTCCTCGACATTTGTAAAACTTAATAAACTACCAACTCCTGTATAGGTATCGCTACCTATCGTAATATCTCCTAATCCTGTATATAAACGAAGAGTTGTTGTATCGAATTCCATCTTAAATGCGAAAAATGGTTCGATATCTCCTGATGATAGTGCCGCAATAATACTTGAATCTAATGTACGGCTCATTATGTTCCCTACTTAGTTTCGATTTCCCATGCTTCATCTATGTCTGGAGTACTAGGGTCATCTGACTTAAAGTGTCCTGTTTTTGTCCTTGCTCTTACTTTTTTTGTTTCTGTAGGGGCAACTGTCTTAATTTCTTCTGCTGAATTTGCTTCCATAAATTGCATTGCTAATTTCTTTTGCCAATCATGTATACAATCAATTTCATCTCCTACTTTATACATATGAGTAGCAGAACCATGTTGATTAGCAGAACCAATAATATCTTTTGTAATTTTAATTTTCATTTTTAAACCTTAAAGATAGAGGGGATTTCTCCCCTCCATCAAGCTAGCATTTAGGATGCGTGTGCAGTAAATGCGTTGTCACCAGAAGATCTGGCATGGCCTTTTACAACCATTGCTCCAATAGGTGTTCCATTAGAATGGGTGCCTGTTTTGGCTAGAACTACTCTAACGTATCTCTTGCCTCCTACATACCCAACTCTAAAGATTCCTCCTGCTGTATCAGGATTACCCCCTGCTGTACCATCTAACTTCAAGAAGATACCACCAGATGAGATAGTTCCATCTACAATATCAGCTTGAGCTACATCAGTATAAGTTGAGTCATCATCAGAATGCTCTAATGAAACCTCAAAGTGTACTGAGCTTGATAATGTATCTCCCTCTGCTCCTACATCTACTAATACAGTTGCTGATTCATATCCCTGTAAATCAACACCACCACCATTAACAGCGGCTGTCCTTACAGCATTGATGATTGAAACAACGGGTGCAATGTTATTTGATAAGTCTTTCATGAATACCCCCTTTAAGCTGAAATTACTTGAATTACAAGGGCTTCTGGCAATACAACCTGACCACCAACTCTTCTTCTAGCAAGATATCTTACATTTCCTGTAGATGCTTGAGTAAATGGATCACGAAGTACTGAAAGATTTACACGATCAACAATCATGTAACCCCTGCTGAAATCACCAAATATAACTGGCTTTGCTGATGAACCAACATCTGCTAGATCTGGAGCTTCCACATATGGATACCCAAGAACAGAGTTAGGAACACCTGCAGTTAACATCATTCCTGCTTGGAATACATATTGTCCTGCTGAATCTTTCAGCTTTCTAATAGCTCCAAGAGTTGTTCTGTTAAACATGAAAGAAGCATTTTGCCCATAATCAGATTTGATGGAGTGTACCAATGTAATCAAACCATCTCCTGTTAATAGAGTGCCACTTCCAGAATTGACAGTTGCCACATTTGCGTTTGTGATAACACCTTGTGGTTTTCCTATCGCATCGCCAACAACAAAAGAATTACCCTCTTGCTTTGCAAATTGAGTAGCAAATTCCTGTTGCATTTCTGCTTCAAGATTGAATGCTGAATCTTCCAACATTTGATTTGAAATATCAACTTGAGCATAAATCTCATGTGTTGGGATTTCTTCCAATGCTGTTGTGTATCCAGTTGTTTCAGATCTTGTTCCTGCTTCAGCTACCCATTGTGCAGTAAATGTTGCAGTTCTTGATGGAATCTGAATTGACTTTTGATTTGTTGTTCTGACTCTGGCGGCACTTCTGAAAGGTGTGATTTCAGTAATCGTCTTGATTAATTCATTCACATACTCAGGTGGTGCAAGATATCCTGCTCCTGTGTCATCAGAAACAGTTAATGCTTTCTTTTCCATTTCATCCATACCATCAGTTCCCTTTTTGATGAACTTCTCAAAGGATTCCATTTTGGTATCGACTTCATTTGCTGTAAGATTTGCTTCTGGTCTTTTCAACATGGTTTCAAATGAATCAATCTTTTCAGAAATATTCTTTTGCTCTAATTCAGCTTTCGTCAATTTCTGATTGATCTCTTCCAATCTGTCCATATCTGCTTCCAGATTTTTAATCTTATCATCCACTAGAGGATCAACAGTACCTTTCTTCTCTAGTGAATCCAGTCTTGAGTCATAGGTTGCTTTGAATTCCTCAAAGGCTTTTCCCATGCCCTCAACTGCCTGTTTGACTTCTTCTGTCATAACTAGCTCCTATTTAGTTAAAATTTGAGTTGTAGCATTGATAATGCCTAATAAATCAGCATCCTTATCAACCTCTCGTTGACTAAGAGCTTTATGGACAGCAGATGCCGCCACTTTGCTTTCAGAATGAGAAAGATCTCCTACCTCTCGTAGTTTATGCTCCCATTCTCTCACAGTCATGTCACTTTTTACAGCTTGAATCCGTGCACGAGGATTCATAGGAAAAGTAACAGCTGATATCTCCATCAAGTCTACTTCCTTGAGAACTCTATACTTTCTCTTGTCATCATAATGATGCCCTTTTGCGTCTACTCGATATCCTACAGATAAACCATCTATGGCACCCATCTTCATGAGCTCATAGACCTCTTTGCCCTTTTGTGTTCCCATTGCAAGTCTGCCTTTTACATACAGACCATTCTGATCTTCCATGACCTTATCAAATACACCAATGGGTTCTTTTGTATCATGTTGATAGAGCATCTTGATTTTCTTTGCTCCCTTTCTTCTAAGGGATCGCATAAATGCTCCTTTTTCTATAACATCATTGCCTAAATCTTTATTGCCAAATATTGAGGCATAACCTTCAAACATACCTTTGTCTTTTTCTTTCTCGTCATCATCATGGTATGCTTTTAATTCTGCTTCTACTTCAAAATATCCTGTCGTTATTTCTTGCTCTTCTTCATCAAACATTTTTTTATCCTTATCATCAAATGAACTGCTACAAACAGCAAATCTCTGAGCATTGTCAGAGTAATCTTGTTGCATAACGTCAGATGACAAGCAACGACTCATAAATTTATCTCTACTCTCGCCAACATTTGGTTTTGGTATAGGCATAATATAATTTTATACCATCAAAAAAAAAATAAAGAAAGTTAAAAAAAAATTAAAAAAGGGTATTGACAACATATAAACAATTTGTTATTATATAAACATATTTCAACAATTAGGGAGATCCCTATGACTACATATAAACATTATTCCATTAATTGGATGGGAGTCAGAACTGTTGTAACTGATTCCACACCTGAACCCAGAAAATTGTGGAAAGAGGAACGAGAGATTGACTCTCTTTCTTCTGTTTCCAATCCTGCACAATGTGAAGAAGAATGGTATCTTCTTAGGAAGAAATGGTCTGCTTTCAGAAGTAATCTGAATTCTTCTCCAACTCCAATTACTGGTATTTCATCGCCCATATCATCTTATGAGATCCAAGAGATCTGTAGGGGAAGATTTGTACCCCTTACTGTTGAGGATCTGCGTAATCCTAACAATACAAAAATCTGTGACAAGTTTGCAGATGAAATCAATTCATTCTTAAAGAAATGGGTACGATAAGTACCCATTGAGGAGAGGAAAATGAAACAACTAAAAAGCATACAAGAAGTATTTGAATATTTAGAAGAAGCACCAACAAAATTTTATATTTCAAGTTTTAATGGGGGTGCTGTCCATGTAAAATTTTTAATACCAGAAGTATTCAATGATCCACAAGAAAAAGAAACTGGCAATGATGAGGTCATGCCATTAGAAAGAAACACATGAACCCCTATCTCGTAATTTACTGCTTGCCTCGAAGATAGGGTTAACTTTCCCCTCTGGTTTTCTTTTATCCTTCATTTGCCAGAGGGGATTTTTTTAGGGAGAACTAAATGGGAAAAATAATTTCAATAGAAGATAAACAATTTGACTTAACCTTTGACAGAATTCCAGTAACTCAAATATCGCCTGAGTTTTTTGGTTTAAGATTACATACACAAAAAGCTAAAGACTTGTGGAAGAAGTTCCAAAAAGAAAATAAATTATTTTACTATCCTTATTATGACGACAGAATATCAAATGTTGATGTTTTAATTCCAACTACATTCCTCAAAGGGGGTCATGGAAATATGAAGTGTAAAATAAATCCCATTCTTGAATTTGTTACTTTAGCAAGAGAAAGAGGATTACATACTAACGAATATGAATAAAGGGAAAGAATAAAAGATTTTCCCAATCAGTAACTACAAAAAACAGACAACAAATAAAAATTAAAAGATAAAGAATAAGAACTTCAAAGGGATCAGGTCTTTTGTCCTGCCTCATTTTATTTTTTCGTAAATCTCTTCTTTAACCAGTTTTTTATTTGCTGATATAGACTTTTCAATTTCTGCAACAAACGTATCTGCCTTTCCTTTTGTGAGTTTTAGATCTTTGAAATAAAGATCTCTCCAGTTATCAAATTTTTGGGCATACTCTTTGATTGCCTCATTGACTGTCTTGTACTTGTAAAAATAGATTCCACTTACAGTACCCTGTATAGTTTCCTTAAAGTTTCGTATGAAATAAGAATTATTGGTTAATCGCATTTTAATCCTCTACTAATTTATCATCTGGTTCTAAATATAATATAACGCACCTACAATTGATAATGTTAGCAGGACCCCCTCTTGGATCTCCTGCGTGTTTCATTCTATATTCTACTCCTTTGTATGGAACTATGAAATCATCCTCAAGACCAACAGTAACTCCATTCATATTTCTGTGATGTTGTCGAGTGCGATTATCATTCGTACTGATCCATCTTTTCTGCATTGGTAAATTAAAACTCTCAGCCATTGCCTGATTTGCGAATGATGATGCTGAATGAGTTTCTGTTCTTGCTATCAATGATGCTCTGGCTCTTGTAAAACTTGGTTTTGTCTGTTCAACAATTCTTCTTGCTGTTGGTTCTACTCCTATTCCATCAAGTTCTGCTTGGAGTATAATTCTATTAATTATCTTTCTTGTTGTGTTGGCAATCTGAGTAATTCTGATTCCTGCAAACTGTATTACAAATTGTCGTACTAATCTCTCAAAATCAGTTTCTTCTTTTGTGAATACGAATTGTCCACTCATCTGATTGATTACTGATCTGTAATGAGGAAGCATTATTTGACTCAATCTATTGTTGAGATTGATTAGTCTAACTCCTCCCTCTCTATATTCATCTCTGGCAATTCTTCCATTTTGCTCAAAGAACTGTAATAATTGCGTAAACAATTGTCTTTCAAATGATTGACGTATTCTAGTTTGTTGAATCAGAGTTCTTCTCGCAGATAAGAGTCTACCTCTACTTATCCTCTTTGTCTGAATCATTTTGCTCTTCTCTTTTTAGAATAAAATCTATCCATTCTGGGTGCATATCATAAAAAAATCTTTCACAATAATAACATCTAATCATGCCCTTGACTACGAGCAAATCATGTCCACAAACTTCGCAGACTGTATCTTTTATTTATCTGACCTCAAGGGATGACCTGATGGAAGAAGATCTCTATCAAATTTACCACTTCTAAATCTTCCAGTTCTAACTGCATAAAGGAAAGCATTTACTCTTGCTATTGCCCATTGGTCTGGGCCCATCACATTTCTTCTTACTGATTCTGGATTTGTCCTGTATGCTCCTACCCCTCTTCTAAATACTGCTGATAACATTCTTAGAGTAACTCTCTTTCCTTTTTTATCCCCATGTTTTTCATTGTGTTCTTTTACTTTGTTTTCTAATGTCTTTTTTGTTCTTGCTGATATTTGTTTGGTATCCATTTCAACAGTTGTGCCACAATCATCACAACAAAGATTTTCCATCTCAAAATCAAATTGTTTATCTCTTTCTTTATCTAATTCTTTAACTTTTCTTCTTGACCAAGAGAATCCTGCATCCCCACCCCATAATGACCAAGCAATTCTTCCAGAACTTGGATAACCATCCTCACCTGGTCTAAATCCCTCTGCTCTTTTGTCAACTTCATGTCGTGCAAAAAATGAGAACATTCTTCTTACAGTTCTAGGAGAAAGTCTTTCTTTGTTTACTAATTGTCTTGCCCTTGCAAGTCCTACAGCTGTTCCCCCATGACCATGTTCTTTTCTCCAATCAAGACCTCTTCTTGCTTCTTCTGCCATTGCATCTGTAGGAGTTGTGTTGACATCTGATTCAGCTTTTTCTATCTCTTCAAAATCTTTTTTTGTTGTAGATAAATAAATAGCATGACTTGAACATGGCATATAATAATTTCTATCTGGTCCTTTGACTGTATGATGACCATCACATCCAAGTTGTTTTGCTCTTTCTCTTGCCTCAGCCACAGATTCAAACACATCCCTGCCTTCTCCAAATCTGGGATCTTGTTTAGGAGTTTCCAGAGAATCCCCTGTAAGACGCTCATAATCGCTATGAGAGGAACATGGCATATAGATTAATCCATCCTCAGTCCTGTGAGAATGAAAACCATCACAACCTATCTCATCTGCTCTTTCTCTGGCTTCTTCTTCTGTTGTAAACACATCTTTACTGATTTCTCTTTTTTCTTCTGAGTAATCAAAATATTTATCATCATCTTCTGCTGTTTCTCCCTCCGCAGGAGCTACAGTTGGTGCACCAAGAGGAAATAGATTTGCTGAGATATAAACATCATCTCCTCCATTGATTGGTTCATATCCAAGTCTTTCTCTTGCTTCATTTCTACTTATGATTCCCTCTCTAACTGCTGTAACCACATTTTCATAAGTTTTCTTTCTTCTTTCTGCCATTGCAGGAATGGAGTCAATATCATAACGAATGGATATATCATCTCCAAATCTAGGAGCTAACCACTCATTCATATCACTTTCTACTCTTCTTATAAGTGGTATGATTGTATCTTCATATAATGCAAGTCTTGCTTCAGAAACATTGTTGTAAGTCTGAGAATCTGGAACACCAACCAATTGGGATGGCACACCAAAACACAAAGCAATATCTCTTGCACTCATATTTTTAAGCTCTAGAAAATCCATATCCTTTGGACTAAGACCCATTTCTTTCCAATCAAAATCTCCCTCCAACAACATTGGTCTACCTGCATTCTGAGATCCAGAGAAACGCATATTGAGATCAGACATAAGTTGTTGCCTCTGACTATCTGATAATTGTAAAGACATTCCAGACTCATCTTTGGGCTTGAATATCACAGCCCCACTTGGTCTTGCTCCATTCATGAGCAAACTAAGATTATGTTTAGCCGCCATATTGTGTTGGTCTATATCAAAAGAAGCGGCTTGTATTGGAGATAAACCATAATAGTCATCAAGAGGATTCCACATTTTAAAATGCTTTACATCTGACATCCCTGTTTCTGAATCAACATTATATCTATTTACAACTCTTCCATCTATGACGTATTCAAATGCTGATGGTATTTGAGTCTTGCCTGGTATTATTTTTACTCTGTCTGGTCGCAGAAGATGAAGTTCTCTTGGTTGTGAATTGACAAGAGAATAAACTGCATAGGAATTTCCAGAAAGAAGAAGAAAAGAATATAATGCTTGAAAATACTCATTTCCTGCAAATTGTGGATTGGGTCTTTGTAAAAGAGTGATCAAGGGATGCGAATCTAATTTCATATCCCCCTGATAAACACATAGTTCTACAGCAGATGCTCCATGTGCTATTTCATTTACACATCTAAACACAATCGCATTTTCTTGATATCCCTCTTTGGCAATCTTTCTGTAATCGTAATTCTTTTCCAAGACTTGATTGCCTGATTGATACATCACAAGGGGTGCTTCTTTTTTTTCTAATCGTCTGAAACGATTTGTTATGAAATCAAACATACCCATTAATACGTTCCCATCCTTGTGCCAAATGGATTATTTGAAAAACTTAATTTTCTGTATGGCTGTAATAATCCATCTACCATAAGAGGAGTTCTCAATGTACCTTCAAAATCTCCCCTGTGTTCATAATTAAAAGCTATTATTTGTTGTAAAGCAACTCTTATAGCTTCAGGAACATCAGTTCTGTTTGCTCCATATCCTGCTACATAAACTATCTTTAGCCCATTGGCTACCCTCAATCCTGTTGGCCATGCTTCCCCATCCCTTAAATATATCCTTGCAGGCTCCCTTACACTATCGACATAATACTTAGTTGATGCAAATGTAGTTTCTGTATCTTCATCATTGAAACTTGATATTGAACTGACAGATTGAACTGGTGTACTTGGTAATTCTATGTATCTTTTTCTCAGAGAAAGATCTGGTCCTACTTTCATTCCCTCCCATAAGGCAATATCTACCTCATCAATCCCATCTATAAAAAGAGTCTTTGTCCTGTTGATAAGAGCTCTTCCTGTGTAGTTCTCAACAAAATTTACACTCATCTTGAGAAGAGAAACAAGAATTTGCTCATCTATACCCTCATCTAATCTGAGATAATCTCTGATCTCTGTATAAGTAAGTGGGTCTGTTGTGGCAGACGTTGTGGTACTTTCTCCTGACATTCGACCCTCCTAAGAATCTAAATCGTCTAGTATATTTATACTGATATATTCCGCATTGGGAAAGGTCTCTATCGCACCTCCTGAAAATGTGACTTGGAATTCTCCTTGAAATAATCCTGCTGTGTTTGTGTCACTTGCTGAGAAAGTATAAGAAACTGCTCCTCCTGAAGCATTTGTTATTGTTGCACTTGCATTTGTTTTTAATGTTGAACTATTTACTGCCCTCATCTTAAATAAAACAGAAGCACCTGTAATATTGATTGCTGTTCCTGAACTATCTGCAATCACAACTGATAATGTTGGACTTGTATCATTCTGTTTTATGTTAAATGAGTAACTGCTCATGTTGACCTTTTAATTGTAATAACTGATCTGTCATTCTTTATTGTTATCACACTTCTGTCATTTTTAATAGTAATTGCCATTATCCTACCAAAATAAATCCTACAAATCCTGTAAAGGTTACTGTAAAGTATGTACCAACGGAATACATTACAAATCGTTCTACTTTAGAAACTCTGTTTTCAACATTCTCCATTTTGGTCTTAATAACTGCTAGTTCAGTTAATATTTGTGTTACATCACCTTTGGTCATTCTGCGTCCTTAATTGTCAGTGTGCCTTCCTTTACTTGTTTTAGTATTTCTGCGTAGTGTCTGTTATCTGCTTTTAAAGGAACTGAAACGTGTACACCATCAGCTACACAATTTACTGCACAGTTTTCTTCAGTTTGATAATTTTTAATATATTGTGCGTTTTCTATTTTCATAATTTATAATACCTCCTACAACTCTGCATCCAATGCCACAAAAGCGACAGAAGTATTATTTGCTCTCACTGCTCCTGCCGTTCCTACTCCCATGCCACCTGCTGAATAAGCATTTAAATAAAACTGTCCATTTATTGTGCCATCATCTATACCTGTGTCTACAGAAAAAGTTGTTAGAGCATAGTTGACATTTTTAGCTAATATTGAGTAGTTACCAACCGTTCCAGTTGTTTCCAAAGATGGTATAGTTCTCATTGTGGTTACTAAAGGAATAGCAACTGTTCCATAACCAGTACCACCACCACCAGTATCTGCTGCACAAAACCACAAACCAAAATGTTTATATGAGTCACTATCAGCTTTTGTTTTTTGATAATATCTACTACACTTCTCAAGGGTCTGCGAAAATTTTTCATGCTCAAAGCTCGTTGGGTTCTGCCCTACTTCTAACTGAACACCTGTGATGAACCACTCATTGTCTACATGGTCTAAAATATTAACTGTCTGACCTGCACCATAGTTTCCGTTAACAAATGTTCTAAAAGATGCACTTGTATCACCACTTGTCCAAGTGCTTCCTACTGCTAAAGTAAAACCTAGTTTTAAACCAATCCCATTATCGTCATTTATTACACCACTCGTATCGCCAGTAAATGTCAAAGATTTTTGTTCCCACGTATCTGCTGAATTTATTGTGTAGGTAAGATTAGCTATTTTACTAGAGTTATCACTCTGAATGATACTTACTCCATACGTTCCAGTTTTATTAGACTTTACATAAAAAGATAAAGCAATATTTTTAGCACTACTTTTTCCAAAGTGTAAGTGTTGTAAATTTTGAGCTTCTATTTTATGCTCCATAATTAGGTACTGACTTGCTGATAAACTGCTATCAGCACTTGTAACATCTAGCTTTAAACTATTTGCAAAACCATCAGGAGCAGAAGAATCTTGTGTTACAGTAAATGCACCATCTTGAGAGTATGTAAACGCAAACCTATCTAGAGTATAAGCGTTGTTTCCAACCCCTGTAACAGTTCCGCGTTGATTGACGTTCATTGCACCATTAATTATGGCATTTTTATTAGCTCCACCACCCCCTGCGTTGATGTTGCCTATAAGGTTTGCTAATTCTGATGCTTTGCTCATTTTGGCTCCTCTGGGAAATCAGA
>VTLG01012236.1_pt1 | contig 44057 bp, 59 predicted proteins | sample 4694571 | NCBI WGS metagenome assembly VTLG01 (sample SAMN12604809, study PRJNA352737) | marine metagenome | biome: ENVO:00000447; feature: ENVO:00000209|ENVO:00000569|ENVO:01000036; material: ENVO:00002151; isolation source: viral sequences binned using virsorter ...
CAGATGAAGCAACAGGAACAGACGCTATATTAGTGGCAGCAGGAATTGCAGCCGTATCGGAAGGTGATTTTAGTTCCTCTAATAACGCAACCAAGTTATCTTTTAAAACTGGTGCATCAGAGGCTGCATCAGAAAAAATGTCATTAAGTTCAGCAGGTCTATTAACTGTAGCTGATGACATAATGATTAAAGATGGTGGTACTATTGGTGTTACTTCTGTTAATGACTCCATTACTATTGCATCTACAGGCATCGTAACATTTAAAGACGACATATTACTAAAAGATGCTGCAACTATAGGAAATGCTTCTGTTGCTGATGTAATGACACTTGCATCTACAGGCATAGTAACATTTAAAGACGATGTTATTATTAAAGACGGGGGAACTATTGGTACTGGTACAACACCCGCTGCAATGACTGTTGCTGCTGGTGGAGCAGTTACTTTCTCTGCTGTACCTCTGCTTCCTAATGATACTGTTGCAACTGCTGATGTTCAAGACAACGCTGTTACCCTTGCAAAAATGGCTGGCCTTGCAAGAGGTAAAATTATCTACGGAGATACCAGTGGCGACCCTGCTGCGCTTGCAGTTGGTTCTGCTAATGAAGTATTAACTTCTGATGGAACAGATATATCATGGGCAGCTGCATCTGGTGGTATTTCAGAGGCTAATGCAATCGGCCTTATAATTGCTTTAGGATAATAGGAGAAATCAAGAATGGCTAATACCTTTAAACAAATATCAAAGGCTGGTGTGACAAGTGCAGACGTTATATATACGGTTGCAGGTTCTACTACTACAGTGGTCCTCGGTCTTATAATTGGAAATACGCAAAGTTCGGATATCACAGTTACTTTGACTCTTAGTACCGACACTGCAAATCGAAGTGGTGCAAATAATGAAGATAACCAACCTGTCGAGTTGCTTACCTCGACTACAATTCCAGCCAATAGTTCTCTGGAGTTACTAGCTGGAAATAAAATAGTGCTAGAAACAACGGATGTTATAAACCTGACTGCTTCAGCCGCAGCAGATATTTCAATTAGTGTGATGGAGATTACATAATGCCGTATTTTGGAACCTCGCCATCCGTATCAGCAGCAGCCGCAGCAACTTTAGCTGCTACGGCCACAGTAGGAGATGGAACCGCTGAAGATACAAAAATTGTATTCGACGGCAATGCCCTTGATTTCCGTATGGGAATTGATGACGGCACAGACACACTAGAAATTGGCAAAGGTAATGCTCACGGTACGACTGCACATATGATATTTGATACAAACGGTATCGTTAGAAAACCTTTGCAGCCTTGTTTCTTGGCCTACAACAGTTCAACAGACGCCAACGTAACTGGCGATGGGACAGCTTATACGCTGGACTTTGACACAGAACGCTTTGACCTAAACGGTGACTTTGCCTCAGATACATTCACCGCCCCGGTTACAGGCAAGTACCTTTTGCAAGCGTGTGTAGGTTTTCAACAAACTGAGGATTCTACCAACACCAGATATAGAATACTTTTCAATATGTCTAATACACCAGTCATTGTGCACGAGCAACGTGTCATGCGTCAGAATGATGGCGGTCAAAATATTGTCCTACTAACTGGAAGTGTTGTTGGAGACATGGATGCCAGTGACACCTGCTCTATTCAAGCTGCTGTGTACGGTGGGTCGGCTGTGGTAGATTCTTGGGGCAATTCACAACCAGAAACATATTTTAGTGGGTGCCTGTTGGCATAAATTCACTGCCTAGTTGAAATAAACTTTCTTAAAGGAGAAAAAAATGGCGGACTTAACAATCACTGTAGTCATCAATGACGATAACCAAGCAATTCTCAAACACGATTTGCTTGACATCAACGACTGGGTACAAAAAGCAGTTGTCGGAAAGATAAACAATTGCACCAAACGTATGGCTCGTGAAGCCACAGAAGTTCTCAAAGCAGATGATTCTGTCAGTTCTATGCCAGCAACCAATGTAGATTTATGCAAAGCCTTGATAGCAAGAGATGGTTACAAGAATAGAGCAGCTAGAGATGCTGCGATGGGAGCATAACTTATGCCGTATTTTGGTAAAGAACCAAACACATCAGCAACATCAAAAATAGGTGCGGGTGTTGCTGAGGACATAAAGCTGGTATTTGATGGGAATGCCCAAGACTTTCACATAGGTCTTGACGATACGGCAGATGATTTAGTCATAGGTCTTGGAAGTACATTAGGCACAACAACTCATATGTCGTTTGATGAAAATGGTGTAATTTCCCTGCCATTGCAGCCCTCATGCTCGGTTCATCTTTCGGGCGCTCAGGAAATTGCCCATGCCACTGAAACAAAGATTACTTGGCAGACGGAGCTGTACGACCTCAATAATGATTTTGACAACAGTACTAACTACCGATTCACGGCTCCAGTTGATGGCATTTATTTGTGCACTGCAATGTTTAGTATGAATATGCCTGACGAGGAATATCTTGCCATGAATATTGTAAAAAATTCTACTGATATGGCTGTTAATAACAATGCCTCAAGTGTCGCAAACCACACTACTACAGAGATGACTTATATACTCAAACTAGATGCCGATGATTTCGTGTTTGTAGAAGCATATCAGGTTCAGGGTGCCGCAGAAAATATAACCGCTAACGCCTTCTACAGCAGCTTTCAGGTTCACAAACTAGCCTAACAACAGGAGCATACAATGGCAGATTACACAGTAACGCTTACAGCAGTCCAAGAAAAAGCCTTATTAGGAGATATGCTTTCTATTCAAGAATGGGTAGACAACGCTATTCACAATAAGGCCAGAAAAATGATTGACTACTATGTAGAACAAAGTGGTCTTGGTAGCAGAAATTCTACCGCCGACCAAAAATCTACCATAATCACGGATATGACCATTAAAACTGCGGAACAAAAGAATGCAGAAATGCGAGCTGCAAGAGGCTTCTAAGTTTTAAAGACATGATGAAAAAAATTGCATATGGAGTTTTTCTGTTAGTATGTGTTGTTCTAGCCGTCTTCATACTATGGCTGGCATCAACATCATTTGCTAAAGCACAATCGCATATGATATGTGACAATGGCATTACAATTCTTGAAAAGTTAAATACTAAATTTGGTGAAATACCCACTGAAAGCGGACAAGACGAAGATGTTTTTGTAGTTATTTCAGTAAGCCCACTCCATAAATGGACTATGGTTGCTTCTCCTAAAGACAGACCTGATATATTTTGTATTGTGGCTACCGGACATTCATGGACACAAGAAGAAACTTCTTCCACAGGAATTGTTCACGATGAGTCCATATTAATAATCTCTTTTAAAAAAGATGGTGCATGGAGCATGGTGTATATCGACCTATCTAAAAAAATCCACGACATTACTACTACTGGATCTAAGTGGGAGCGCACTATAACTTTAAAAAGATAAAGAGTATTTAGAATGAAAATGAAATCTATTTGTGCAATGTTTTTTTTATTTTGCGGTATCTACACAATAATTTCAACACCAGCTAAAGCAAACCATCAAAAAATACCCCCAATGGTATGTGCAGAAAGAACAGTTGTTTTAGAAAGCTTTAAAAAAGATTTTAATGAAATACCTGTTGAGCAGGGAGTCGAGCAAGAAGGTGTTCTTGTTATAGTTCTAGCAAATAAACAGCGCAATTGGACGATGTTTGTTTCAAAAATTAATAATCCCTATACTTACTGCTCTCTTATGAGTGGTACATATTGGAGCCAAAAGGAAGGAAGTTCTACTGGTATACTACCAAATGGTTCAGTAGTAGCCATAGGATATTCTGACAATGGAGATTGGTCGCTGGTTATATTGAATGTTTTGACCGGCCTTCCTAAACAAATAACAACAGGCACTGGCTGGGAGCAGTTAATAAATCTAAATGTACAATCAAATTCTTTATGATGAGGAAATAAAATGGCAAGGTTGAATTTACGTCCTGTTCAAATGCAGGAGGGCGGAGCAGCACCAACAACTGTTGAACAACGTAATGCTCCTATTTTAGATATTATTGGAAGTCAAGCTGTAGCTCCTGCTTTACCTGCTGGGGCTACTTTTGTTGGTGCAGGACAAGCAGTAGATCCGGGTGAACTTTTACAAACCCCACAAATAACTCCCCCAGCAATAGCTCCAACAGCAACAGCAGTAACACCAACGCAAGTTGTTGCTCCAACTGTTCCAACAGCACCAGAAGCAATAACACAACAAGTTGCTCCATTAGGAACACTAGAAGCGGCTACACTGGCTGCACCTACAGAAGTTATAGAGACTCCACAAGGAGTGCTTTCTGAACAAGCTATACCTCAAGCTGCTGTACAGGATTTATCAGAAAAGGCTACGGTACAGTATCAACTTTCTGAATTATATAATAGTATTGAAGACGGAAAACCCCTGCCTGCATGGGCCTCGGGTGCTGCTAGGGGTGCTTCTCAGGTTATGCAACGAAGAGGCTTAGGTTCTTCTAGTATGGCTGCGGCTGCTATAGCACAGTCTGTGGTTGAGAGTGCCTTACCCATAGCTGCTGCTGATGCTCAATCATACAAACAAATTCAATTACAAAACCTTAGTAATCAACAGCAGGCTGCATTACAAAAAGCTGCAACATTTGCTGGTATGGATACTGCAAATCTTAACGCTAGACTTACCTCTGCTGTAAATAATGCACGAAATTTTTTAGCGATTGATACACAAAATTTATCTAATAAACAAGCTGCGAGTACAATTAGTTTTAATGCCAATACACAAGCTATGTTTACAGATGCTGCTCAAGAAAATGCTACTAGACAATTTAATGCAAAAAATGAAATTCAAGTTGAGGAATTTTTTACACAACTAGGAGTTCAAGTAGAAGAAGCAAATGCAAATAGAAAAGCTTCTGTAGATGAATTTAATGCAGGACAAACCAATTCCGTAGCAACCTTTAATGCTAATTTAGAAGATAGTAGAGACAAATTTAATGCAAATATGCGAGCACAAATAGATCAATCTAATGCTGTCTGGCGCAGACAAGTTAATACTGCTAATACCGCAGTACAAAATGAAGTTAATCGTGCTAATGCTCAAGCCTTATTAGGACTATCGGTAGCAGCACAAAATAATTTGTGGCAATCCTATAGAGATGAAGCCGCATGGCTAGTTCAAATTACAGAATCTGGCATTGAAAGAGCACATCAAGCAGCGTTACTTGCACAAAGAGGAGATCTGGCAGAAGATCTGCAATATTCGGAGAATTTTGGGAATGCGATTGGTGCTATTGGAACAATTGCAATTGAGCGCATCTTTGGCAATGATTAAGGGGATATAAATGAAAAGAAAAAAATATTTTATTGGTGGGCTTGTTAATGCTGTTCTTCCAGCAATTATTCCGGGTCTTATTGGAGAAATAGTTGGGGGTGAAAGCAAGAAAAGAGCAGCCCAACCACAAGCTCGAACAGGTACTGGTATAAGTTTTCTTGCACAAGAAGCTGAAGCACGACACCAAAAACTAAAAAATATTCCTAAAGAAAATCAGGAAATAGCCGATAAAATGAATAGTCAACTTGCTTCTCTTTTTAGTATATATCCCCGAGACAAACAAAAAGATTTAGCAACAACACTTCAGGACATAATAAAGTATGGATAAAGGATAGGGACATGAGACAAAGTAAAAGTGCAAAACAATATGAAGATATTGGCATAGATCCTTTTTCTGCACCACCAGCAGGATATAGTTTGACACAACCAGAAGGAAAATGGCCTTGGGAAGCCTCCCCTACTTATGTTACTGTTGACGAAGCGTATGAAGCTATTCTTAGTAGGATAAAAGTTCCAGAAGAACGCATGGATCTATTAAATCTTATGGATGCTGGAATACCAATTGAAACTTTGGTACGAACTATTACCTTTACAGCTTTTTCAAAAGGATTGATGACTCCTGATGTAGCTGAAATGGTCAATGTCCCGTTATCAGTTTATCTTCTCGTTGAAGCGCAAAAGGCCGGAATAACACCAAGATTTAATAATACTACTAGACGAGAAAGTATTCCATACGATGATATACTCAATATAATGAGTGAATTAAATCCTGACCGTTATATGGAATATATGTATGGTGAAGAAGAACTGCCGCCCAATGATAAAAAGGAAGAAACTGAAAACAAAAATTTATTAGAGGCTGATAAAATGAGTTTTTTAAAGGCTACATCTAAGGAGAATAAAGATGCCTAATTTTTTGAGTGCAGCAGCCAAAGGGGTTAGTATTATAGGAAATCATTTCATTGAGAAAGGGAAAAAGGAGAAACTCTTTCAACAGCAACGAGATATGTGGTTAGAAGGGGAGGAATTTAAAGATATTAGGCATTTTGCAACACTTAACCAACAAGATTTGATAAGTAAGCGAACTGCCAAAGCAACGGTTCTAGCAGCACAGATAAGAGCCGGAGCAGATGTAACAAAAGCAACCGCAGCGCGAGAAGCAAAACCCTCCATAACTTTCCGAGGATATGATCTGCCCGGAACTCGAAAACCCATACCGGGAACACCACTAGAAACAGCACCAAGAGCGGTTAAAGACGTAACCAAAATTTTAACAGAGGGGTCTGTCGAAAGAAAACGCGAGGAGGAATATTCTACTCTTTTAGCTCATTATGCTCCTTTATTTGAAAAACTAAAACTACTAGAGCCCGATCAACGAGCTAAAGAATTTAAAGCCCTGCTAGAACAAAAGGGAGATAGTGACCATGTTCGCAGAATATTACAAGATCGTTGGACGGCGGAAACAAAGAAACTACGGGAAAATTCTGGAGGCAGTCAAACAGTAGTTCCTACACTTAGCTCGGTTTATTCTAATCCTACTCTTCGATCATTTATGAACGCGCAGCTTAGAGAACAGATATTGGAAGAGCGGACTCCGGCGTTTACGAACAACTATTCAGCCTTGAAGAAGAATATGCCTAATTCGCCTCAGTACAGCGTTTTAGCGTCTGGGTATCCAGCTCTTTTACCTAAAGAGGATGAGCCGCATGTGGTCGCTTCTTTAAGTTCAGCCGAAGTTCAGGCCAAATTAGCACAATATAATGCAGGAACCTTCGAAGGGACGAACCCTGAACGATCATTAACAGACAATTTTATAGATGAGCTTACGCCGTTGCTTCCCAAAGAAATACAAAAGCGAACTTCAGAAAAAAGAAAGGAATTTATTAGTAGACTATTTATTAACAATCAAGCGGATTCCAAACTTAATAAAATTAATCGTTCAGTAAGTTTGGTGTCTCGACCCAGCGCAGGAAATACAAAAGGCAATGAAAAATTTCTCCAAGCAATAAGAAACGTAAAAACAGCTTCTTCTGATATAGTACAGACTCTTAGTAGTGAGTCTAGCCCCTTTATTTTTGATACTACAGGTAATGTTATCCCCAAATTTACTGGTGCGCTTGGTGTAGCGCAAGAAGTTGTTGGGGCATTTAAAACATATTTGAATGGGCAAAAGAAGGATGCTGCCTATGCAATTAAAACTGGTACTGGAGAGAGCGCAACAAACCAAACAGTAACTGAAATAGAAAGCCTAGAGGGATTAAAGGGTACAAGCCACTTAACCGAGGCCGTTAAGTTATTAAGAAAAAATCAGGCGGACATGGAAGAGGTAAAGGCTAAGTGGAGTGCAACAGAGGATACTGAACTAAAAGACAAACTTCAAGCTACATATAATTTTCATATGCAAAAAGTTCTTATGGTGTTTTCTTATGCTAGATTTTTACAGGGACAAGATCCTCGTGTATCAAATCAAGATTTTATTTTTGTAAGTCGAGCTTTGTTTCCTGATATACAACTTACTCCCGAAGCCCAACGAGAGTCGATTATTAATGGCATGGTTTTACTACACGCTAGTACAGTCGAACCGCAACTTACGCTAGAAGCACAACAAAAATGGAGTATACCCCGAGGTAAGGCGGGTGAGCGAAAAGATATGGGTGCAACTCTTCCCTTTATAAAAGATGCATTTGCGGAAGAAATGAAAAAACGAAAGGCACTTGCAAAAAGCAATCCCCGTGAATATGCTAGAAAATATATGGGTGTGGCCCTGCCTATATCCACACCAGAAGTAGAAGACCGCGCCAGAGAAGGTAATGTAGGAGGTGCAGGAATAGCGCGTTCAGTAACACCAACAGTATCAGGTAAGCAACCTTCCCGAAGTACAGAAATACGTAACGACGACTTATTGCCGGGAATTTAATAATAAAGGAATAATATCTTATGGCGGAACCACAAGTTTTAACTCAGTCTCCTTTTGATGAAAATCAAGGGCTGGACTCTCCAGTTTTAACTCAACCTCCTATGCCTTCTTTAGAACAACAAATGGATGCTGTTGTGCCCGAAGCCTCTGTTGTGCCTGAGGATCCTGATAGGTTCTATGTTGGAGGAACAGGCCAAACGCGAATTACAACGACTCCCCCAGCTGGAGTTTCTATTGAGGTAACTCCACAACAATTGCGTGAAGATATAGACATAACCGGAGAGAAAATAGCGGTGACTATGACCCCAAAGCGAGGGGATATTGTAACCTTTAAAGGGGATTTTGATTTATCAAGAATGTTTTTAAGGGGAGAAGATCCTATTCTAACTCCTGACATACTTTCTAAAGCCTTTTACAATCCAGAAACAGATACAATAAGAACTTTACAAAATTTTGATGAAAACGCCCCTCAAAATTATACACCAACAGACTACATCAATGGAAAACTACCGGATGGAAGTGATGATCCTCGTTCTGTTATAAGTTTACTTAGAGAAATGTATGGTGATGAACATCTATTAAATCTACAAAAGAACGACCCAGACGAATATACTAAATTTGTAATGAGACATATTTATCGGGGTATTAAACAGAACCCACGGCTTGAAAGCTACTTTAAAAGGTATCATTCAGAAGAACTCGATGACGTTTCACAGCAAATAATGCGAGAAAAAATATTGTTGGGAAAGGATGCCCTTAATCAACCAATATATGCGGGGCAAGAATTTAGCTCGATGTCAGCATACGGTTTAGGACCAAGAATACCCGAAGAACCCACTTGGGATAATCCTCTTGGTTCATCCCTTAGACTTCTTGGGGTTGCTCCAACAGAAGTTACTGCTGACCCTTTTGATGATGAAAGCCTGCAATTATCAGCAGATATTAGTAGGAAATCTCAATTTTGGGATAGAATAACATACGATACAATCACTGGTTTAGGAAGCTGGCTTATTGATCCTCTTCTTGATCCTAAAAACAAAGCCTTAGATTTTTTCCAATACAATGGAGAACAGATGGGCATAGATCCAAAAGAATTAGCTAGACTTTCAAATAAGATTTTTGGACTTGGTAAGGGCATTACTGGTACGGGCATCTTTAGACCCCTTGCTGAGATTCAGCCCTTCGCCTATCTTCCTGAGGGGCCTTTTTCTGAAGAAGAAATTGAAAATATTACCAGTTATGAACAGGTATTTAACCGAGATAAGGAACTAAAAGATAGCGGCTACATAACTGGAGAAACCCCCATAGACATAATAACCAACTATTTAGCAGCTGCTCCGTGGGCTGGTCCTTTAGGGCTAACTGCTTCAGAACAAAAAGATAGACGATTTAATATTCCTAGCGGTGATCCTCTTGTTGGAAAATTTCTTGATGAAACTTTTGGTCAAATGGCTCTTACGATATTTGGTGGAAGAGTCGGACTTGAAGCTTTCAAATCCTTTAACTTTAAACGCCTAGACGATATCGATCCTGTAAAATTTCTTAAAGGAGTACGAGTTATTAGGAGTAATGCCGACGACGTTGCTAAAGCGAAAAAGATATACGGTGAAAAAGCAGTTGAAGAAATGTATCAGATTATACCAAAACAGATACTAAGAAAAGCTAATTTTCTTTCACTACACGCCCAAGAACAAGCCCTCGGTACAGGGGCTGTTCTTGTAAATGAGTATTTACCAACTATGTTAACCGAAGAAGGAACTACAGGAAATTTCTTAGAACGTCTTTTTCTGAATATAACTGTACCTACGCTTATGTTAGCTGTCGCTCCCTTTGTAGCAAAAAGTGCTTTAGATTTTGCTTTATGGCCTACAGCAAGAATGTGGGGGTATCCAATATTGCGTGGAAACTTTTCAATGGACATGACAAAGTGGACTCCTGAAATGAGAGAAGTTCTTAAAACAAATATAGGTAAAAAAGTATGGAATAACTTTGCTAAAGCACATCAGACGTTGGTGCAATCCAATCCTAAACAATACGAAAACCTTGTAGCACAATGGCGTTCCTATAACAAAGGGATGGATACACTTAAAACTACTCTTAAAACTTCTGTTTTAAAGAAAACCAACAAGACTGAATTGACCGCTGCTGAAGCTACACAAATAGAGGAAATGCTAGATGCGCTTGCTAAGGGAAGGGCTAGTGCTCGAGAACTGATTCATGTGGAATCTTCCATAGCAGCATATCAGCAGACAGCAGTAAAACGAATGGGCGGAGTACACGGCGAAAAAATGAGAGGAAGACGGCTTGCAAAATCTATTGAAGAAAGCCAGAAACTTAAAGAAGTAGTAACTAGACATGAAGATGGTATGGTAGCTTTAGGCGAAATAGTACAAATGCTTACAATAAATGCTACAGCATTTAAAAATAATGGAGTTGAAATTCCAAAAAAACTACAAGAAACTATTAGTGATATTACCAGAGTGTATGCAGATAGTTTACCTGTTCCCAAAGAATTTGAGGAGACAATGGTTAATGCTCTACATGAATTATATTCTATAGACAAATGGGCAAAAAGCTCTAAAGCAAATCAGGGACAAATTTTAACTAGGGTTGAAACGCTCTGGGATAAATTAGGGGCGAGAGACCCATCAGGAAATTTACAGGCAGAATTTGTTAACCAGACATTAAAAATTATGGACGTAAATACAACAGATACTTTTGCCAAAGGACTTGGAAGCAATTTTAAAGACGATCTCGAAAAGTTTGCCCCAATAATGGAAACTGTCGAGCGACATAAAAACAACACTAAAAAACTTGATCAGCTTTTGTATGAAAATGGGCTTTTAACCGAAGACGGATTTTTGCCTGTGGGTGCAAGACCAGAAATGGCTGGTCAAGCAAAAACACAGTTTAATTTAGTTACTAAACGATTTAGCAGCGCCAGAACTGAGGCATCTAAAAAATATGAAAAATTATATGGAGCATTTGGTAATCAACCACTAGTAAGTGGAAAGCGCCTTATTAAAGAACTCCATGCCCTATCAACAAAGCAGGGGCTATCTTACGGGATAGATGCTAGAAACAGTGTTTTATCTGTATTACGTGATGTACACAAGGCTTTGCCAGCCAAGGCTCAAGGAACTAAAGAAGCCGTCCAATATTTACAACAAAATTTTGATGATCTAGTAAAGCTACCCGAAGATGAGGTTATGAAAATAATTGATGGCCTTGTTCAAAATGAAAAAACCTTTACTTTACGAGAAACGGTTAAACTACGAGGAGATGTAGGAAAAAACGCTTGGGACGCCATAAAAAATAGGGATTATACACTTTCCACAGTGTATATGAAAATGCACAATATTCTTGATACCACTATTGATTCAAGTTTAAAAGGCACTAAAGGCGGTCAGAAAGTACGGAATGATTTAAAGCAGGCCCAGAAAAACTATAAAGAAACGGTTGGTGAGATTTTTTATGATCCATACATTATACAGGGATTAAAGGCTGGAGAAAAAAGAGATATAGGACTACCCTTTAACCTTATGTTTGCCAATAATATTGCAGCTGGGCCAACAAGACGACAAGTTTATGATAGAATGTTTGGCGGTGCCTCAGAGGAAGTACAAGCTGCCGCACGTGAACAAATGAGATTAACTATGCTGGCAAGGATCCACGAGAGCCAAAAGACACCCCTTTCTGCAAATCAATTTAAAACGGCTCTACGCACTTTTTCCGAGCCATCAAGTAGAAGTGGACAACAACTGTTTCACACAAGAGGAAACGGAGGGTTTCGTGATTTTGTAGTGCCAAGAAACACAAAAGAACTTGCCAGACTGAATCGTGAAACTCCCTTTCAAACTGAAGACGGACGCTTTCTATATAGAAACACCTCAGAAATAGCAGATCTTCGAGCCTCACTTCAGGGACACGCCTTTCTTAACCCTGATGGTGGAGTTAATAAGGCTAATATTAAAGAAGTTATGAAACACGTTGTTAGAGTTGCTGAAGACCAAGATCAAATAGACATGAGTATAACTATGCCTAAAATGCAGGCAATTGCTGCAAGTAAAGAAACACTAGCAGATGCTAGTAAAAGCCTTTTAGATTTCTTTTTGGATGAAGCCGTCACAGATACTGACACTTTAGCACGAGTTCAAAGTTTTTTTGCTGACGTTAATAAATACACACCTGATAATAATGAATTTATGGTAGAAAGTTTGAAAAAACTGACAATAGAAAGACTGCACAAAATAGGCGGGATTCCTGAGAGTACTGGTGCAAAAGTTCCGGTAACGGAAAGAGGATTTACCCAGTATAAAAGAAAGATACAACAAAAACAGTTGACCATAAGAGAACTATTAGGTCCAGAACAGGCAGAATCAATAAACTCTTTGGTAGAAGTTCTAAAAATATATGAGTCTCCAACAACACTTTTAGAAATGGGTTCCGAAGTAAGTGCTTACACCTTTAATGCTTACGTTTCTCGATTCTGGGGCATGGCAAGAGGAGTGGTAAGTGCCAGATATGTTGCTGGCGAAGCAATTGCTAAAAAATTCGTTGAAATGAGAAATAAAAGTACTATAGCTGTTTTGTCTACACCCGGATTTGCTGATACTATTATGGACTCCCTGCAAAAAAACCTTAGAACGCCTTTTGTTGACAGACCAGCCTTTATGGCCAGATTTATTCCCGCAATAGCTGGTAGTATGATTGCCACAAAAGGATCAGACTATGACAAAGAACTTCAAGAAAACATCCAGTTAATAAGTGATTTTTGTCAGTCCAGTAAGGAAAATGATACTGATTGTCTTGTAGACATAGCATCTTTACTTTTTGCCTTACGGGGGGTCGCAACAAGAAAGGCTTTACTGGGAGAACCGCTTAATGAAGAAGAACAAAAAATTATTAAGAGGCTGGATGAAGAGTATAAAAATAATACACTACAAGATAGTTCAAAACAACCCATTAATGATCAAATGCGAGAGATTTTGTCTAGCTCAAGATTAGTGCCGTGAGCGACGAATCACAAACGGAAGTCCTTCTAGCCATAGGTAGGCTGGAAGGGAAAGTCGATGCACTGATGTCTTCCCATAAAAGTCTTGAAATTGATCTTCGTGGTTTAAGTAAACGAGTAGGAACTTTAGAAAAAGAACGCTCGAAGCTATACGGAGCTGGTGTTGTTCTAACTTTCATCGGCGGCGGTATTGTGTGGGCAATTAGTATGCTAAAAGGTCCATAAAGAAAGGGGATATTGCAATGAATATAAACATTGTAATAGAACTTTTTGAGAAAGTTGGAATCCCTGTACTAACCGCAGCAGCCGCAGGGTACGGTCTTTGGTGGTTGATACGATGGATAACAGGCACCTTTCGTCAAGATGTTCTAAAAGCCATTAAAGAACTCCATAAGGAAATGGATGAAGAAATTAGGGACACCAGAAATATAACCGATAAAAGATTGTCGGAACTTAATATTATGGTGGTTAGACTAATTGATCGTGTGCGTGTTGTTGAAAAAAACTTCCTAGAACACGACGAAACAATGCGAGCAATATATGCTTTGGGTGCAAAGCCCATTCGTAAGCAAACTCGCCATGAAACAATAGAAGAATTAAAAGAACAAATTAAGGATGCAGGCGGCTAGAAATGGAGGCTTTACTAACTCTTTTAGGTATTTTACCTGTAGCTGACGCAATATCCGGGGACTCTTCAGGAGGGAGTGCAATGGGCGGTATACCAATGGAACTTATAACGATGCTAGGCTCATCTATACTGGGTGGTGTCATGTCCATCTGGGGCCAAAGCATGAAGGCAAAAGAAGCCAACAATAAGTTAATGATGGCTGCAATGACCAAAGAAGCAGAGGTTATTGACAGAGCTAGACGATATGAAAATCCACATTTTCAGTGGACACGCCGCCTTATAGCATTAGGAGCCATTGGTGCAATTATCATCTGGCCCAAGGTAGTGGCCGTCTTCTATCCTGAAATTGCTGTAACAGTAGGTTGGACACAGTTTAACCCCGGCTTTCTATTCCTTGAAGGACGTGATATAGTTCAATGGAAAGAGATGGTGGGCCTTGTAATAACACCACTTGATACCCATTTAGTCTCTGCCATAGTAGGTTTGTACTTTGGTGGATCTCTGGTTAAAAAATAAGGAGACTTAGGATATGCCAGAAGAAATTAAAACTCATTCAGAGCATTGTACAAATTCCAGCTGCGACTGTAATTGTACTACCTGTGAAGATGGTGACTGTCTTTGTGGCTGTCATTTAATTCGAGACATGGAATAGTAACTCCATGAAAGAGATCTGGGGTATGTATTACGATGGAGAGTTGTTATTTGGACTTATACCAGTCGTGATCATAGCAGTTTTAACACTTTTTATAGTATTTTAGGGAGTAGACAGTATGTATAGTGACAGGTATAGAATTAGATTGCCAGCAGAAGTATTAGCTGATTTAGAAGAAGCCGCAGCTGCCCCGCAAGCGTGTTCAGTTGCACCACCAAAAAAAGCTGCCCCTCGTAAAACAAGTAAGAAAGCAAGTCCTGAAATTGAAGAAATTTTAGCTACTGTTCAAAGCCCTGCTAATTAAGTTTTTTAGCCTTAATCTTTGCGTGTAGCGTGGGTAAATCTGGAACCTCTTGCTCGACAGCTTTTGATGGATATTGTATATCTGTAACTGACCCACAATATTCTTCCATTTGAGACATCATGGTTTCTATCAGCGCATTACAGTATTTCATAAGATTCGCAATATCATGGGTGTAATCAAAGTCCGGCATATATTCATCCATGTACTCAATGAAGTCGTCGGGATCAACCCTAGACACTTCAATTGCCGGGTTTAATGAACTATTTGCATCAAGCATAAGAGAAAACGTAAGGACTGGTGTATACCGTCCTTCTTTTTTTGCCTTTTTTCCATTCTCAGACATCAACTACCTCACAAACATCACCCACACAACTAAATTCTTGCGTGCCTTTTGTACTATCCTCTATTTCATACTCACTTAATTTGACAAAATCAATTGTCTCGGGCATAGAGCTTACAAGAGAATCGTATGTTTCCTTGGTTATGGCCTCATATGGAGCCTGCGTGTACACCGCATCAGTGTGTGGGAAAAATGACACACCTGACATATGCTCAAAATTACTATACACCCATGCTGCAACATCAAGCCACTGATGTTCTTTAACGGTTACTGTGATACTAGGCTTATGCTCACACCAATGTTTTTGATAGGTCAACCATATATCCAAATGAGACAGGGGGTTGAGATCATCATTTATAATTGATCCTTGTGGAGCAGCAATCGGAAACGAGAAAACAGCAGTATTTTTACTCTCAACATCTCCTACAGCGTCTTCACAGGGTATGCCTGAGTCGGTCAGAAAGCGGGTCAGAGGGTCTTTCTTGTCTCCCCGCACTCTTCGTATGTAATACTTGCTGTGACGAGCGTGGATGCCACTAGCGGCGTCTACAAGCTGGCTTACAGTGCCAGAAGGCTTGACACAGGTGATGGCTGTACTTTGTGGTATGCCAAATCTTTCTGCCCATTCTTTATTAGTCTCTACGGCCTTCGCTCGAAGATCACTCAACAGCGTTTCGAGTGGCTCACCAATCTCATGGGTAAGAGGATTGTCCATGATGCCTGTCAAACTAACACCGAGCAGCCTTTCCTCTTCGGTGGTTCGTTGCCATACCTTCCGCAGATACTTAAAGTCAGTTAAAGTTGCTTGATATGTGCCTAAAATTGTAGCCAGTCGTACTTTGTTTAGCAGACTTTCTCGAGTATCATCCTTTTTAACAACAACCTCGGTAAGATTACAAAACTGGTAGGGGCGCAGGATAATTTCACAACAAGGATTTGTGCCAAAGTCATGCTCGGTCTCTCGACGCCCACTTTGCGCTGCTTGTTTTTGAGCAGCAGCTCGACTGAACATTCCTCTCTCACCAGAACGGCTCTTATATAACGCCTGCCACTCTTTCATAAAGATACCCATTTCTGGTCTATCCTTATAAACCGCAGAGTTATTTGCATAGGATCTGTAATTATAGTGTGTCCACCAGTCACCGGACTTTGCAGATCGTAATAGATCATCACTAAGATTACTAAGAGAGATGAGGGCTGAACGACGAACACCACCTACTACTACTACTTGTGCCGTCTTACACACTAAATCATGGCACTCGATACTACTCAAACGCCGCCCAGCCGCTCTCCTGAACAGGTTAACCGCAAACCTGAACAGATCGTCTAGTGGTTCCGGCCCAGAGGCCCGCCCACCAAAAGTTCGTAGCTTTGCACCAGAAGGACGTACTTTACTCATGTCCCACGTTGGTACTTGTCCCGCATACAATAATGACACCAGCTCTTTAAACCCTCTGGCCCAACCCGATTTACTATCCGCCACATGGATTATAGTAGCACTATCCTCAAAGTGTTCTTCAACAATGGGAAGCTTGGTGACGTTATCCCTTTCTACTGAAAAGCCAACACCAGTACCATTCATAAGTATGTAGAGAATTTCATCAAAAACACGAGGACTATCAATTGGCACGTAACTACAATTATACGCAGCCACGTTACACTTATCAACTGCCTTTCCAGAAGTCATAAGCAATCGCATAGAAGGCATAATGTCTAGGTTTAACACACCGTCCCGTAATTCTTGGATGTTTACAAAATCAACTGTTTTCTTAAATCGTGGTGTTGCATAGTCAAAATAGCGATCAACTGTTTCTTCCCATGTTTCACGACGATTATGGTCCTCTACCCAACGAGAGTAACGGGATGTGTGTATGTATTCTTGATATGGTGTTGGTAACTGCGGCATTATACTCTCCCTAAATTTAATTGTTTATCTACCATTTATTCTTCCTACATAATTAAGTAGGCTTCCCGGTTCTTTTTGTACTGCATCTAATTTATCCAGCGGAGGATAATAGTTTCCTGATACTGAAATTCTTGTTTTGTCGCTACAATTTCTTGAAGTCATGTGTGGAAGGTAAGTAGGAAAAAGTATCAGATCACCCACATTTGGTCTTACTTTGTGAAAATGTCTGTATCTATCTACCTGTATTATTCCTACAAAATCTCCACTGTTCTTTGGAAAATTAACCCAATATACAAAGGATAGTCCGGGGGGTCCGGGGTCTTGATGTGTATGAAACATGGTTGACTGCCCGGGGTCTACTAGGTGCGTCCACGCCTCGTCCCCCATTATCAAGTGTGTATTTACAGACTTGACTACCGCATCTACCTTTTCTAATAAGCAATTGACAGCTGGTGTTCTGGGTAAAAAATAATCTTCAACACTTGCTTCTTTTGAATTAAAATTCACTTTTGTACTGCGTTCTTTTAGAACATCTTCTTTTATTTGATTGTTATCCACTTCATGTAAAAGGCTATGTCTTGACATTCCAACTAAAATAATTGGTGAAAACTGCCCTTTAATGTGATCCATCACACACCACTTAGATTTGGTTCTTGGTATTGATCAGACTTCATAATCTTCCCGTCTTCTCGATACACAGGCTTTCCATCTTCGCCTAATTTTGACATATTTGATTTGTGTACTCTATTAAATATGACTTCCATATTCCAACCAAAATCTACAAACAAACCAACTACCACGTATAACAAATCTGCTGCTTCTTTTTTTGCTTGTTGTTCCTTCCCACTACGCAAAGCCATACACAACTCAATAAATTCTTCTTCTATTAATGTTTCTCGAAGCTGTAACATATCAGCAACATCAACATTAGTCTCCCAATCAGAAAAGTTCATGTCCACTGGACGCTTAAAAGCCTCTTGAAACTCTCTTACGGCATCTTGCATGGTGCGGTAACGAGCAATCATGGTACGTGCTTCTCTAGCTCAATGGCTGCATTGTGTTGAGTGCGCTTCTCAATAAGTTTTCTTAAAAACCACTCGGCCTTTTTCAAATCCTCTAGGGGATTTTTTTTATACTCGTAACGGCTGATGTATTTTATGATACTTCCTTCAAGATACCCAAGAAATCTATCAACAGACATTTGATGTTCCATAATTTCAATGGTTTCCAGCGTGCCATTTTGATAGTGCGGAGGGCTATTTATAGTGTCTTCTTCAATGGAGAATATGTCGATGTTTTCCGCATTCTTTTCAGCTTTTTCATCCATAAGCTTTTCGTAGTTTGTCCGAGTATCTATGGGTTTTCCCGCGTTTTCTTTTTCCCATATTTCAATTTGTTTTTTACCGCCTTCACCTTTCCAAGTACCATCAATAACTTTAGGCATCATCATCTTCCTCTTCTTTTATCAGCCAAGCTGGATCAATAACCTGATTACTATACAAAAAGCCATGCCGAGTGCACCACTGGGCGTAGGTTGTTTTAGCATTCTTAGTGAGTTTATTGTCACAATTAGCAAAAACAAAACGAACATCTATATTAGGGTGCTGCTGTCTAAATGTCAAATGTTTTGTTCGGTCTTCCGGCGTAAAGAACCCCTTTGTTTCCACATAAAATTTATATTCGGGCAGATAAAAATCTGGTGTATACGATGTGGCTTTTGGTACATACGGATAGGTGTCTGGTTCATAGTCAAAGGGGACACCACGTCTAATTAAGTCCGAAGCAAAATCTACTTCAAAATTACTGCGGTACTTTGTACCTGCCACTCGACGAGCCATTCTGGTTCTACGAGCCAAGGGATGTCCTCGGGGATCGTAAATTAGGTGAAATGTATTTTGGTGAGTATACCCTAAAAAGATTATTCATAGAATATATAATAAATTCTAGTGTTTTGGGCGCTGTGCTTTTCATGGGACCGTTGTTTTCCTCCTGCAAAAATCTACTTCCTAAGAAAACGATACCCCCGAGGTTCAAAACATTTCTAATGCGATCTATGTCTTTTGCTACCAACTCCACATTAAATCTGTACTCCGCATCTTTCCAGTACGCCTTCTTATCATAAGATGGAGCAGCCTTCATTGTTAGAGGTAGCCCATTAGCAGCTGACCTTAAAAATTGATCACCACCCTCGTTTTTTTCATTCTCTTTGTAAATAAAAAAACATTTCTCATTACTAAGAATGTCATGTTCGGTAAATTTATCTAAAGCTATTAAAGGCACTATACGCTTTCTTTTTGAAGCTTAGAATACCACACCATTGGAGGATTTTTAGCATTTGAAGCTACTTTGTGATGTAGTTTGGCTTTGGGCCAACAATGCGACTTAAAACTACAGAAACTACAGGTAGTGTTCAGAAGACGATTACCAGTTGGTGTACCTTTATATTTTTCTGGAATATCCTCGAGCTTTTGTAGAGGAACCGTTGTATCTTGTAAAATACGAATATTATAGGCTGCGGTGTTAAGTGCAGCTTCGCGTTCTTCATTTTGAATGCTGGGCGCAGAACAAATCTGTATCTCACCCGAAGACTTGTTGATAACAATCCAGCCCCCAAAGGGCTTACCTTCCGCAGCCGCGTATAAGTATCCTTGTACTACATAGCCAAAGGGGTCATTATCTTTAACACGGCCATAACTAGTGAATTTACTTGTAAAAGCATAGGGACTTGCTGTTTTGATGTCCCAGACGGCATCATCAATAATTATGTCCAACGTACCCTGCAACATAACACCCTCTAGTTCAAGATCAACTGGTTTTTGATAGGCTTGTATATTAACACCAGCCTCTTTTAGCTCAACGTAAAGAAGTGCCTCGAGTAGATCACCAAATAAAAATCGATTGACTGAGTTGTATTCAAGTTCTGTTTTGGTCTCAACTCCATCACGCTCTAGTTGCTGCTGGCAAACGGGTTTACCCAAACCAGACATACGCATAGACCATTTACGTGGAGACTTAGTAAACTGTTTGCCTAGAGATCTGGCACACTCTCGTTTAAAAAAGGTAATAGAATCGAAGGAGACATCTGCCTCCCCCGAAACCACCTTTTGCAAATAAAGTTGCAGATACTCCTTGATGAGATTATTCATCCAAGGCTTCGACAACCTCCACATCTTCAAAATCTTGGCGAGCTTCACGATACTTATCTTCAATCTTGGAATTATGATCGTTGACAAGATCCATAAAACTTTCCAGAAGCGGAACATCTCCCTTTGGGGAAAACTCAACGTGATCTTTTACGTCTATCTTCGCCTTGTAAAAAATATTCCCACCATACTTTTGTCTAAGAGTGCTTAACACAGCACGAGTGTTAAACAAAAGCTTGCCTTGTTTCTCTAGGGTCTTAATCCAATCACTAACAGGCATAAAATTAGTGCCTTTAGCATACCACACATGGGGAACTGCTACACCATCATCACTAGCTGCAACTGTTCCATATAAAACCTGAGAACATTTAATTCCTGCTTGAAGAGTTCTTGCAGGATCATCGGCGGCAAGCTGGTCAAGCTCCTTTCGTTCTATCTTGCCACATTTCAAACCGCCAGTCGTATCAAAGAAGCTATCGCCAAATGATGCAGCCTGTATGGTCGTTGACGAAAAAGCCTGTTCGCCCTGATCCCATACACTATACATATATCGACGAATAAATGGGCGAAAAATAACTGTCTTTGAATAGACGGTTTGCCCACTCTCATCTTTCATACGCCACTGTCCACGAGGAAGGGTCTTACCCTCATCATCTTCAGTATTGTGTTCAATAGCAAGCCGAGGTAAAAATGGGCCTCCTGCTTCACTATTTTTAGATGACAAATCTTTTTGGCCTAATGCAGCCATCAAAGCATCTGTATCTACGTCTTTTGCCGTAACCAGATCGGTTATGCTCGGCGCTAGTGCTAGTTCTGCCATGTTAATTATATCTCCTTTACAGTGACAGTCTCGAGATTTGACCAATCGTTCCCAATCTTTATTTCGATCCCGATTGGAACATTATACTCCAAACCATATCGAGCTTTACATTCCTTTCTGATGCCCAGCATGGCTTCTGTTAATAGGTCTGTAGCTATACCCTCTTCATCAGGGTGTACATCCATGACTATACTATCATGAACGGTATTACAAATCAAGCTTTTTATTTTACTTTCTTTAATCTTTTTATGTAGTGACACTAATGCAACAGGTAGTAAGTCTGCGGTTGCAAATCCTTGAACCGGATAGTTTTTTATTTGTGTAGCATTAGAAAAACCGCCACTGGGAAACCGCCGAACATTTGGAAACATATATTCTCTACCAGACGGTAGGGTTATTTTTTTGTGTACCAAAGCCTCGCTACCCAATTTTTCATGCCAACTAGCAATTCCGCTATACTTCTCGAGGAATGCTTCATAATAACGCCTTTCACTGGGCGTTCCTGTGCGTCCACCATACAGCGGCTTAAATGTGTGGGCCTTGGCTTCCTGACGACTTACACCAATAATCTCGGCTGTGTACGCATGAACATCAATTCGATCTTCAATATCCTTTAGAGCCTGTGGGTCTTGTGAAAGAAAACCTGCCACGCGAAACTCTAACTGGCTGTAGTCGCCTTCAAGTATTTTTCCACCCTCAAATCTACTAGTAATGGCTTCTCGGACGGGAAATGTATTACTTCTCGGCATATTTTGAAAGTTAGGGTTCCGCGAGGATAATCGTCCGGTAGCTGTAACACATTGCATAAACTGAGGATGAATGTATCCATCTCGCCCGGTGTTATTCTTGATGTTTTCAATGAAGGTATTAAGATACGTCGATAGTGCGTTGAAACGTATATACTTTTCTAAAAATTCATGGTGTCTGGGCATACCTCGCACCTGCAACATCTTTTCTCGAATGGTAGTTACATCTGTCTTGAAGCCGTGTATCGACAAATCTTTTTCATTCAGTGGTGTAAGTCCCAGCCCCGCCTTGTCTTTAAGGTTCTTGTAGACGCTTCCGCTACCGAAACAAACCTTGCACCTACGAGGCATACCATATGTGCCATCTTTTCGTATAAAGTCAACACTTCCCCTGCCTTTACAGGCACTACAAACCTGTCGAGCTGTTTTTAAAAATGCTCCAACCTTGTGCCGATACTTGCTTCTAAATACTTTTGGAGGAGACACCCGTATAAATTTCTTTTTTCGTTTACCGTCTTTGAGTTCAGTACCCAAATCAAAAAAAGTTTTCCACTCCTTTTTATCTCGGACGACCAATGAATAAAATAGTTTAGATCTATCTTCACCAGAGGCCAAGTTTATAGGCGTATCTCCACAAAGCTCTACAACTAAATTTTGTAGTTCAGTTTCTAATTGGACGTACTCATTTCTAAAGTCCGTTTCTATCTGCCTTAGTTTTTCAACATCTACTTTGATACCTGCGTTTTCGATGTCGCATAGAACTCGACACACATCCATGTGTAATTTAATGGTTGGTTTCATTTGCCCACTTTTCCAGTTCAATATCTAGCATCTCCGCCTGTACATAAGCCAACTCATACGTTGACTTAACATCCTGCTCTCCATATTCAACTAGCTTATCCCAAGGCATTTCATCAATTCCCCTGCCTGACTTGATAAACTCATCAAAAATATGGGACTTTTTCTCCGACACATTACGTCTTTTGCAAGACGCAGCCAGAGATATATCCCTATGCAGACCCCTTGCCAGTAAGTATTCTATTCCCATCGTATCCCAAACTTCCCCAGCGTACTGAAACCCACAGGCCAGCAACCACTGTAAATCATATTTTATGTTATGCCCAATCAGCAAGTGAGTTCTATATAAAATGTTTTGTAAAATACCTGCGTTATTGCGTGTTGGTTGTTGGTCTACATGATAAAAACACAAATACCCCTGTTCGTTGGTGTTCGTTAAATAACCACAAGAAACCAGCATATTTTCGCCGCCATAGGGCATATTATCACCATTGGCAAAAGTATTTTCAATATCGAGACAAGTAATCATGTGCTATATCTTCCTGTTGCAATGTTTATTTGGACAGGAACATTACCATGCCAACCATTTATTTTGTTCTTACTAATGGCTAGAAACCTTGTGTTTGTGGTATCTATTCCAATCTCTTTGCCTATTCCTATAATTAGATCTGCTTCTCCTGCTTTACCAGTACGGCTGTTATCAAGCATAGAATAGTCTATAACTTCTCTGTCGTGTGCTTCAAAGCTCGCTTGAGAAACCGCCCACACCAGACAATTATTCCGCTTTGCTAGTTCTCTGCCCATAACATATATCTCTTTTAGTCTCTCGTCCCCACGAGTATATGTACCCTCCACTTTAACTTTATCCATTTGGTCAATAAAGACTACATCAGGTTTATTCAGTGCAGTAAAGTTAGTTATTTCTTTTACACTTGTCCCAACACTATCCACAACAACTAGATTTTTTTCAATGCACTTCTTGTATTCAACCTTGTACTTGTGATTTTCTTGCTTCAATGTATCTTTATTGATGTTAAAGAACGCTGTAACAATCCTTAGTTTAACCTTCTTGGCGATTTCTTCATTGGCCCAGTAATGAACCTTTTGTCCCCGAGCAAGATAATGCGCGGCTAGATGAGCACAAAAACTACTTTTACCTACTTCTGGTCTAGCAAATATAATTCCAAAATCACCCCGATTTAGCCCCGGCACCTCTCTTTCTAAATTATCCAATCCAAAGGTAAAGTCAGGGGCTTTGATTGTGGACTTAATTAATTCTTCGATGTTATCATGTATGATCGTGAAACTATCTTGACCGTCAAGACTGTTGGAAGCAACTTTTTCTATCATCTGTGAAATCTCAGAAAATGCTGCCTCGTTGCTACCAGTCCAAAATTCAACCGCCTTCTCGCCAATTTGTCTTGCCATGTCTCTCTGCCAAAACTTTTTAGCCCAGTCGTAAGCAAGGTCTGGGTCTACTCGCTCAAGCAGCATAAGGCTATCAACTAAATCGTTGGTTTGTTCTGCTTTGCTATCTGGTGTAGCCGGAAATAATATTTTGTGGGCAGCAATTAAGGATGTTCTATCCAGCCGCTCGATGTCTTCATATTTGAGATGTGCTTCTCGTATAGTATGAGCCAGCGGCCTCCAGTCCTTTGGAAACATGGCTGGTGTTATGAAGTTTTTAGTTCTATCCCACGAAGCTTTATCCAGCATGGTAGACAGAACATTTAGTTCAATGTTTTGCATTACTTCCAGCCTTCTTCATTCTACTTTCGGAAGGAGTTAGTTTCTTGCGATGATTTAGTGGTGGTTGACAAAATCTTCGCCTAGTTTTTTTTATGGGCGCGTAGACTTGCGACCCAAATGCTGCTCGTTTAGCCATGTTGGTCTATAAACTCCTCGAGTTGATTGGCGTCCATATTCTTGAGATCTCTTTCAGGAAAAAGAACACCAACGTATTTCATTTGATGTTTGAGTGTAGCACAAATATGCATACTTTTCAAGGCTGCATCTTTATCCAAACAAATCAACACCTTGTCGTATGATTCTTGAAGTAAATAATTATAGAGAGTTTCGGATAAAACTGTACCACACATGGAAATACCAACAACATCATCAAGTTTTGATACCACACACGCGGAAGGGATGTCCTCAACAATTACAGCAATCTTACCCCAACCAATTTTGTAGTCAGCAGAAGTTCTAGCATACTTATACCATTTAGGTTTACCATCTGCTTTCATGGTTCTACCAACAGCATTAACAATACGCCCACCTCTTATATCATTGACAAGAAAAACCACACGATCTTGCTGGGAATCATAGCGCACATCAATGTGGTCTTGATCATATAAGTCAAGACACTGAACTTTCTTTAGGTATTCAATGGCCTTTCCACTAATCGGCAACCGCTCAAACCTGTCTGCTGAAAACTCCTCTTGGACAGCTTCTTTGAAGTCAGCTGGTTTTATAAACAGTCCAGTTTTTAGTTGGTGTTTTTGTAGTCCAACTCTTTTTGAACCCTTGATTTCACAGCTTGCATCGAAACAATTGTAAATTACTACCATAGAAGCTGGTAGATACATAGCTGAAAAAGTATTATTACTCCCACAATCAGGACAGTCGGTACGAACACGGCCTACCTCCGCTGCTTCATCCAATAGTTCATTTATCGCTGCGTTCATTTTCATCTCCGTTTAGATACTCTTGCATCTCTTCTTTTTCAAGGGTATCCTGTAATTCCTGTTTTCTTACTCGAACTACACGCTGATGATACTTATGATCCTCGAGTTCTTTAGCATAGAAATTTCTATTACGAGGTTTCTTACGTTCTCGGTTTTTACGTTGATGTTTCATGGTTCCTTACCAAGTATATTGTAGTATATAGTTTTCCCCTTCCGGGGTATATTAAGTCTATCATGGAAATAAAGTGGGGTCAAGCAAAAAAAAGCACTTGCAATTACTTTTTACCTATGCTAATATAGGAGTGGTTCGTCGTAAAAGAAGGGTGGTAACAAAAATGGGGTTATCAAGTTGAAGCAAGAACGAGGGTGGCGCTTGCCTTTTGTTAAAAAGGCTACGGCCCAGAAGATTTATGAAGCTCGGTGGGTATGGTATCATACGATACTGGCTCTCGAGCTTTTTGTTTTAATTGTGATACAGTCAATAGCTTTATGGAAATAATAGCTAAATCGTATCTTGAAGAGTTTTCAATTCTCCATGAAGAAAAGTTAAAGGATATTTTATTTCAAACTTTTGTTAACGCCTATGCAGAACTGGGCCTCGAGGAAGATGAGTGTATTGACCGAGCGATGGTGCAGATCAAGAGGCTTGACACAAAAATTGAAAGCTGGCATATAGAATTGCTTGAGCTAACTGGAGTAAAAAAGAATGGCTAGAAAGAAGAAAGAACCCGTTTATCACCCCGAAAGAGATTGGCACATTTCCTTTTTGTCTTCGGTACTGGGTGAATATGATACTAAGACCGAGACGGGTGTACTATACTGGACTGATTTTGGTGTAGATTATGATAATGGTCGTGTTAAACTTTGTCCTACCAGCGGAGAGGAATGGCAAAAAGCATACACGATCTATGGTTACTGTAAGTACAACAACATAGACTGTTCATTTGATGCGGCGGGTCCGTATATAAATGATGGGCACTAAAATATGATCCATGTCCCCATAACCTCCTCCATGAAAGGTAAGGCTACCCGCAGCGCAAATCGTATGGGGCGTCTTCGTAACAGTATTACGCGGGGTAAAGGTAATGTTTATGGGTTTTTGGGTGAACAAATAGCTCAGTTGGTTTTAGGAGGAGAGCTGGTTAACAAGGGCAAGAAACATGATGTAAACTACGATCTTGTTCTTGACGATGGCACAACTATTGAAGTAAAAACTAAAAGGACCACAGTGGAGCCAAAGGACTACTATGAGTGCAGCGTTGCCGCCTACAACACCGAGCAAAAATGTGACTACTACGCCTTTATACGAGTGCTGGATAACAGAGAAAGTGGCTGGTTTCTTGGTGTTATGCCAAAGAAGAAATACTTTAAGAATGCTCGTTTCTTGAAAAAAGGCACAACAGATGGTGATAATGGGTTCCTTGTAAGGGCAGATTGCTATAATGTACCTATTTCTGGCTTGCAGAAGCAAATTGGTAAAAGTAAATGAATATATTTATTGTGGACAAACATCCCAGCGCAGCAGCAAAAATGTTGTGCGATAAACACATAGTCAAGATGCCATTGGAAACAGCACAAATGTTATGTAGTGTGTGGCACAGATATGGATTTGGCAACAAAGTTAAATACAAAGAGGCACACAAAAATCATCCATGTACATTGTGGGCCGGAGACAGTGAAGATAACTATGGTTGGTTGTTGCAGCATGGCATGGAGCTTGGTGAAGAATACACTCGTCGATATAAGAAGACCCACGCATCACACACAGTTATAAAAGAATTATCATATACCCCCTTTTCCTTTGGCGCAAAGGATCATACACCCCATCCTCAGTGTATGCCTGATGAATACAAAGTAGAAGGGGATGCTGTTAGTGCGTACCGAAACTACTACATTGGTGGTAAGTCTAAGATTGCAAAGTGGAACAAGAGCAGACAAGAGCCGGAGTGGTTTGCTAAATGAAGGAGGCACTCATCAAGTCTCTTGTTATTTTGGTGCCTTCTTACACAATGGCGGTTCTTACCGAGAAGATGGTGTATGTCCTGCCAATGGTGGTGGTTTGTGGAATGATCGCAATGGTAGTAGTGCCTGATACTAAAAAGCGTATCGATGATGATGCCGGGGAAGAGGGATGACTACTTCTGCTTTAAAAGACGAAATAGTCGAGGCGCTCAGAAAAATCCACGACCCAGAAATTCCTGTAAATATATACGATCTGGGTTTAATATATAGCATCGAACCAAAAACTGGAAAACACGTTGACATTACCATGACCCTTACAAACATGGGATGTCCGGTTGCAGGGTACTTGGTTCAGTCGGTAGAGGTAGCTGCAAAAAGTGTTGAGGGAATTGAAACTGCATACGTTGATCTGGTGTTTGATCCTCCGTGGGATCAGAATATGCTTTCGGAAGCAGCTAAATTAGAACTGGGAATTTTGTAAGATGATAAAGCCAATTATGGTAGTAAAAGTAGGCGCTGTAGACATCGACGTATTCTCCCTGCCCTTCGATGGAGAAGCCTTTGGGGATTTCAACTACTTACTTATGCGTATAAGATTAGATGAAGACCTCAAAGGCCCAGTTTTAGTAGATACCCTGATACATGAGCTTAATCACGCGGTCTGGGCCATTGGCAATCTCCAAACCAAAGATGAAGAAGAGGAGCGCGTCTGCTCGGTGATGGCAAGTATGTGGACACAAATATTTAGAGACAACCCAGAATTTATAGCATGGATCGAGAAAAACCTAACCCCAACAACGTAGTTCCCGAGTCGGAGTTTTTCTGGAGAAAGTTTCAATACTATCTCAGGCAAATGGTTTATGGGCAAATAACCAAGCAAGATTTTGTTGACAGTATGATGAGATTAGGGTACACTTCGGAACAGATAGTAGAAATTCTTGACCTTGAGGGGAAGGATGAAGATGACTAAGTATTTTTCACAGAGCAGAAATGAGTACATTGACGTTGAAACTATGGCAGATCAGCATGTTAGAAATGCCTTTTTAAAAATGTTGCGCGAGGACAAAGGCAAAATCACCGGAATTTTGCATGATACTGCAATAGAAGTGCACCGTGCAAAAGATGTATTGCGCGACATGGCAAGAAAAATTGACGAGAACCTACTGGAGATTAGGTAATGATTAACATTACAACAGAGTGGCATGGACACGATCTCGAGAGTGCTCTTGATTTAAGGATACAAACTTCCACTGGAAACCACTTTGATAGGATAAATTGTTCAGAATGTACCGCTGATGAGATAGTGGCTATGGTCATTGAAAAAATCCAGATGCGCCTAAACAACGAAAATCAGGATATGATGCTCATTATGGGGCAGTCCGGTGGGTAAGAAACCTCGTCGCTCAATACCATCTGCCCGTAAGGATAGACAGAAGATAATATCTGACGTGTATCGAGACAATTACAATAAGATACGTTGGAATAAGAAGAAAACAACCAAAGAAGCTAAGTCAGGTGGTTGATGTTTCGGTGGATAGCATTTGTAGCGGTTCTAGCCTCTCTAGCTTTGTTGACTTCTGGAAACGTCAGCGTACAGTGGATTGGTTGGGTTATTTCTTCTTGTTCCAGTCTAGCGTGGGCTTGGTTTGCTTTTCAAGACAAAGACACGCCGAGGATGCTTATGGAAATTTGCTATTTAGTAGCAGGAGCGTGGGGAATATACAATTGGGTGTTGTAAAAAAAGCGAGGAGTAAGTAATGAAGATTGTTTGTGTTTTGTATGATGATCCTAAAGATGGTATGCCAAAGAGTTACGCACTGGATAGTATACCACAGCTAAAAAGATATCCTGATGGTACGTCACTTCCAACACCAAAGGCGGTTGATTTTGTTGCCGGAGAATTGTTGGGCTGTGTCTCGGGGGAACTTGGTCTAAGAAAATTTCTGGAGGAAAGGGGACATAACTTTGTAGTTACCTCTGACAAGGATGCGGAGGGGTGTGAAGCGGATAGAGAACTGGTTGATGCCGACATTGTGATCTCCCAACCTTTTTGGCCTTACTACTTGACAAGAAAGCGAATGGAAAGCGCACCAAACTTAAAGATGGCAATTACAGCGGGGATAGGCTCAGACCACGTTGATTTGCAGGCTGCAATGGATCACAATATAGATGTAGTAGAAGTGACGTATTGTAATTCCATTTCTGTATCCGAGCACATTGTTATGATGATATTGTCTCTGGTACGAGATTACCACACGCAGCATGAGGTTGTAAAACAGGGTGGATGGAACATTGCTGATGCGGTCAAGCGTTCTTATGATGTGGAGGGAATGCACGTCGGTACAGTGGCAGCAGGTCGGATAGGTTTGTCAGTTCTTAAAAAGATGAGGCCCTTTGATACACACCTGCACTATTTTGACAGACACCGACTGCCCCCGACTGTCGAGTATGATTTAGCCTTGACTTTCCACAAATCTTTGGAAGAAATGCTTGCAATATGTGATGTTGTCACAATTAATTGCCCCCTGCATCCAGAAACAGAAAACCTATTTGATGCCGATCTCATTAGTAAAATGAAGCGTGGGGCGTATTTAATTAACACGGCCAGAGGAAAAATTTGTAACCGCGAGGCTGTTGCCGAAGCACTAAAGTCTGGACAACTAGCTGGCTATGCTGGCGATGTGTGGTTTCCTCAACCAGCTCCTAATGACCATATCTGGAGAACCATGCCAAATCATGGGATGACGCCACATACTTCCGGCACATCCTTATCGGCTCAGGCTCGATACGCTGCTGGCACAAGAGAAATCCTCGAGTGCTTTTTGGATCAACAGCCAATGCGTCAAGATTATCTAATAGTACAGAATGGCGAGCTTGCCGGAATGGGCGCACACTCCTACAGCAAAGGAAGCGCAACCTCTGGATCAGAAGAAGCCGTTGACTACAAAAAATAATTGGTGTATGAAGTGAAAGGAAAAAATCGTGGCGTCGAAAGTTAAAGTACCCAAAGACTTAGGTGAGGTGGCTATGGGAAGAAGAAAGAAAAAACAGTCTTCTCCCAAAAAAACATATATGCCAGATGAAACCGGGCACATGGTTGAGTGGCTTGGGGACCATCCGGTGTTTGTAAAAAGGTGGACAAAGGCTGACGAGGAAGAGGAGACTGGTAACGATGGCAAGACCTAGAAATGAAATATGGCTTAAAGGTCGCTGTGTAACCAAAGCTGTAAACCCCGAACATGGTATGTATCCCAACAGCGCGTTATTCAAAATGTATCCGCGTATAGTTACTAAAGATGGCTACTTAAAAACAGTTACGCCATTGGTGGATCGAAGCGCATGGTTGCCAAATAAACTTAACCAGCAAGAACAGTGGATGTATTGGCATTGGGTAAGAGATAATTATAGACCTTTCGGTAACATAGGCGGAGATCTTCATCCATATGTTCAGCGTGAGTGTGTCAATGTTAACATCAGAAAAGTGAAGGAGAAACTTAAAAATGGCAGAGCGTGGTAGAATGTTCCTCGTCACAGAGGAGCAATATCGAGAACTGATTGGTCATGCATCCAAACTTCCTTGGTATCAGGGAAACCCAATAATGCAGCTCCTAGTCAACCTTTCTTCGGTACGAACAGAGGAAGCGGAGGCGAAGGAGGAAACAAAAGAACAAGAACTACCTCTGGAACCCCCGGCTAACGAAGAGTGGAGGTAGATGTGATTGACGCCTCCTCGTTCCTGACTATGGATATGCAGGGTGTTGTGTCATTTGTATCAGTAATCGTGACAGTTCTAGTTATTTGGTTGATGTTCCGTGGGTAAAAAAAAGAAGCCACAAAAAAAGATTGTAAGAAAAAAGGGCTTACAAGTTATAAAACCAGAAAAAAATTGTAAGATGATCTTCGTGGCTAGGTTTGTAAACTCATATGAAGCGAAAATTTTGGAAACCCAAAAATGAAAAAAATTTTGGAAACCCAAAAATGAAAAAAATTTTGGAAGCCCAAAGGAGACAATAAAATAATGCCGGATAAGCTATATACCCACATAATAGAGGAAAACTGGAGTAAGAGACAGGCCCAGCCGGAATTGCGAAAACATATTCTGGATGAATTAAAACAATTGCAAAGCTTGGTTGATGGTTACGCTACCGCGCTCGAGAACCATCCACACGCAAAGCACGAAAATCAGCTGATCTATATTCAAAGATTTATAAATAGGATACTCTATAGTGTAACTACTTATTACTAAAGGTTTTTTCTTTTCGGTTGCGTTTGCTTGGTATATTTGATATAGTAGGGGGGTAGAACTATATCAAACTTAGCTCAAGGAGCGACAAACCATGTGTAAGCTTTCCCATTTAGAAAGACTTAAAACAGATAGCCTCAAACATTTAACCGAGGAATACTCAAACAAACTGGAAGTATTGGCTGCTATGTCGGCATCATACCAGCACGATAGCGTGGCGCATTACTATAGGGGCGACCCCCTACCAGAACAATATCTAGTAACTAATGCAGCCTCGGGAACGATCTTTCACGATACGATAAGCGATAATTTGATTGTAGTTTGTCAAACTGGAGACAATTACGAAGTGACAAGAAACCCAGCGGGTTCGGATCCTGATTCGTGTTTGTCGATATTACTCCGGCAGTTTATAGAAAAGCAGCAAAAAAACGCTACAACGCAAACCGCGAGGCGGCTGGTTATGAACGCGGAAGCATTCAAGCAACACGCGGAACAAACCGCAACAAACAAGGTTGCAGCATGATGAGCAATTCACAAGAAAAGGAAACACGTCGGGCAGTTCTAGTCCATGCATGGCAGAACCGCTATAGGTTGCAGCAATCAATATTGCGCGAACCTATTGACCCCGTATACATGCAACAATATGCCGAGTTTATGGCAGATCTTGATCGGGGGCCAGATCTCGGGACCGAACCCCGCGCGGATAGCAACCACGACAGACCGGGGGGCGTGTAAACATGGACATATATATTCTTAATGCTTTTCTGGCTCTATTCCTACTTATGGGATATGGGGCCATTTGTGTATGCTTGGGCTTTATAGCGCAACTATATCATAGCCGGTATATAGCTAATAAAAGAAAAGGGGACCATAACAATGGCAAGGTCTAAACTACTCACAAGCCAGAATGCCAAGACCATCAAGGGCGAGAAGCGCGGATATAAGACGTTCGTGTTATACCTTGCCAGTGGTGACAAGTCTCTAAAGGAATATGGCAAAGCGGGCGGGCTTGATGTTTGCCCTAACAAGTCCCGGGCGTGCTTTACGTTCTGCCTAGATAATGCAGGGCGGGGGCGTTTTGACCATGTAAAGCTTGCGCGACTAGTCAAAACAAAACGCTATAGACTAGACCCCGCAAAGTTTACTCGAGAAGTATCGCAAGAGTTAGCCCGTAAGGTAAAATGGTGGTCTAGTAACAGACCCGCGTGGCAATTGGTACTGCGGGCCGATGGCACCAGCGATATAGGTATCGGGCGGCGCATATGCCATGACCATCCGGGCGTGCAGTTTATGGACTACACTAAGCACCTGCAAGTATTGCGGCGTGATCGTAAGATACCATATGGCCCTAATTATCATCTAACCTTTAGTTGGTCGGGCGAGAATGAGCAAGAGTGCAGGGAAGCATTAGATCTGGGCTATAACGTGGCGGTCCCGTTCTTACCTAATACCAGATCAGGTGCATGGCATCCGCCCGAGTTTATGGGATATCCGGTAATATCGGGCGAGAACGATGATTTAAGATTCTTGGACCCTAGCCCCTCAATAGTAGCATTAAGACCGAAGGGGCGGGCCGTATATGATGCTAGCGGGTTTGTGGTACGGGGGGATTGGTAAAGCATGGACACTCTGCGCTATCTAGTACAAGTCCTGTCGCTATTTGTAATACTTGCTTTTCTCTTACTGATATTATAGAACATACACTTTAAACCTTAACCGATAAGGGGTAAACCGTTATGCGTACATATGACACTCCAACATTTTACAGCCCAAGCGATACACTCGAGGAATATGATCCGTTCAATAGCACGGTCGGGACGCGACCCCTCGAGACTGTCCGGGGCAATGTTTGCGACAACTATCAGGAATTATTCGACCTGCAAACAAACAAGACCTTAAGCGTCGTTAGCAAAACATACACGCCCATAAACAATGCTTGGCTGTATGGGCATATTGAGAACGCACTAAGCAAAGCATACAGCGGTCCGGTTAAAAAGATCGACCATGTATATGGTGGTGAGGGTATGCACCGGGGGGCCAGAACCGCTCGCAGATATGTCCTATCTGATCTGAAGTATGACGTGGCGCAGGGCACACGCAACACAACGTGCCCAACTACCATCACTCCCGAGATATGGGCATTCAATAGCTACGATGGTACGCAACGCGCCCGGGCTAGTTTCTCATTATTTGATATCGCTTGCGAAAATGGGCTCGCTACTAAGGATATGGTCAATTTTATAAACGTGAGGCATACCAAAAACGCTAGTTCTTACTTTAGCCCCGAGATAATCGAACAAGGGCTAGACGTGGCAAAACGTCAAATAGACTTGATCAGATCATGGGCCAATACTGAAATTGACTACGCAACCGCTAAGGATCTATTGCTTGCACTCAAGGGCATGAATGAGAACAAGCCCAAAGCGTTTCCAGTAGGTCGCAAGCCACGCGAGACCAGCTTTGATAGGGTATGGGATAGCGTGGGGTCTGAGGCTCATAACCGAGGGGGTATGACAGTTTGGGCCATTGTTTCAGCTGCAACTAATTACAGCACGTTGCGACAAGCTGGGGGCGGCATGCATACTGCGAGCCTAGACGTTGGTGTCGATAGGCAAGAGTCGGTGGCCAATTGGATCACGAACGTGGTAACGCCGCAGTACAATCAACATAATCAAGCAACGGTATAGGGGGGGATGTATACAATGCCATATGCTAATATTGAAGATTATAGGGCATACCAAAAAGCACACTACGAAGCCAACCGAGATAAAAGATTGGCCCAAAATAAGGCATGGAGACAAGCCAACCGAGACAAGGTAAGGGCATATGACAAGGCATGGAGACAAGCCAACCCAGATAAGAGAAGGGCATATGACAAGGCATGGAAACAAGCCAACCCTGATAAGATAAGGGCTTGGAGACAAGCCAACCGAGACAAGGTAAATGCATGTATTAAGGCATGGGAACAAGCCAACCCAGAAAAGCACCGGGCGCGTTCTAGGGCATACTATGCAAGAAATAAAGCATACTACAATCTCAAGGCACTAGAACGACGTTTGGCGGTTAGAGAACAAACGCCCGCATGGAATGATCGGGCCAAGATGCTGGCAATATATGCAGAATGCAGCAAACGCAATGAAAAGGCAGGTTATATCAAATGGCATGTAGACCACATTGTCCCACTAAGAGGAAAGAACGTGTGGGGGCTGCACGTCCACACTAACTTGCGAATAATCTTGGCAAGCGAGAACCGAGCCAAGTCTAACAAGTATGATGCATAAGGGGGTTGGTGTTATGAAATATGACAAGCAGAGTGAGCCTCAGGGCGTCGACCCTACTTGGCTTGATGCACACGTAGCAGAGTGGGATACCAAGCTCATAGCGGCCCTGATAGCTAAGGCGGGGTACTTTGAGAGCTGGCAATGGGGTAACACGCTCGAGAAGTAGCTGCATGGCCCCGAGACTTACCCCCGAGGGTTTACTAGTCCTTACCTTCGGGGGTTTCTTTTTGCCCATGCTGCAACACTTACCGGGGGGTTGATGTTCGGGGGGTTGCTACTCAATAGATATTAAGACAAGTAGTTGAATACGCCCATATAAGACGGCTGGGGCGGTTCTTTGATTGTTCGGGCCATATGGTCCCAAAAACTACCAAAAAACAAGCTGAGGGGACACTAGGGGGCCTATAAGAGGGTATAAAAAAATAGCAAGGGGTCATATATTCAACACAATACATAGGAATAGACCCACATAACACCAGCTTATATGGTATCTAGGGTATAATAAGGTTTGGTAAAGTATTGATATTAAAGGATATATTTATATTCTAGCTGGGGGTACGCTAGGGCCACTAGGTCTCCCCCCATATCTACACACCCAGATGCTCACAATTTTGTATTTTTTTGGAATTGGGGAATTTGGTTGATGTACACAGGTACACCCAAAAAAGGCATAAAAAAACCCCACAAAAGGGGGGGTTGGTGTACTTAACTATTCATTGGTGTATTTAATAAGGGGGGGTATATATGGTTTTTCCTTCGTCAAAACCGTTAATACTATTATACAGTCAAATACGGGTTTTGTCAAGTAAAATCGTACAGTGTTATAAAAATTTTTTTTGGGTTTTATGCATTTTTTACTTGACAAGTTGCCTATATAGCACTATAATAGTAGTATGGGTTAGAGAAGTATCTTCTTCGTCTTCATACACTCAATATCCCCTCAAATATCATTAAACGCATAAGGGATTATTAAACAGTGAGTTAAGAAAGAAGAAGAATACGCACCCAAATAACATCAACCATTTTCCATGAGAAACATGACAGCCAATACGGGATTAATTAAACGTAATCTGACTGAAAAGCAGGAAAACTTTCTAACAGTACTGTTTTCTAACGGGGGAAATGTATCTGATGCGCTAAGAAAGGCTGAATACAGCCCACACAGCCGCAAGGATGTGCTAGCTTCTCTTAAAGAAGAGATTGCTGAACGTACAAAGTTGATGCTAAACGGTGCAGCAGTTAAAGCAGCTGATAACATCGTTAATACAATGGACATTGAACGAGATAATGGTGTACCTACCAATCGTCTCGAGCTTAAATACCGAGCAGCAGGTGATATACTAGATCGAATAGGTATAACCAAACGCCAACAAATGGACATTAGTGGTGAAATTAAGCATGGAATCGTGCTTTTACCCGGAAAAACACCAATGGTGGATGTAACACCAGAAAAATAACATGGATATACATGGCTAGACCAAAATTAGCTCCCGGCGAAAAGGGAAATTACCACGTAAGTAAAGCCGAGCAGCTAAAGCGCAAGGCACGAAAACAGCTTGGCGAGGCAGAACGAGCAGCAAAACAGACAAAAGCTAAGGCTCAGAAGGCATCCAAGAAAGCTCAGACAAGTGTCACCAGAAGGCGCAAAGCCATGAGCCTTATAGACCAAGGCGGAGTAGCAACAAACGATTTTATGGACACTCTCTCGCCCGAGGTGAGGGATGCCATAGTAGGTGGCGAACACGAATTAATATTTTCGCCCAATGAAGGTCCACAAACTGATTTTTTAGCTGCACCTGAAAAGGAAGTGCTATATGGCGGTGCGGCTGGTGGCGGTAAAAGCTATGCACTTCTGGTAGATCCATTACGTTTCGCTGACAACACCAATCATCGCGCCTTACTCTTACGACGAACTCTTGGCGAGCTGGCCGAATTGATTGATCAGTCAAAGAAAGTGTATCCAAAGGCGTTTCCCAACGCCGTCTTTAAAGAGAGTAAAAATCTCTGGATCTTTCCTAGCGGAGCCACCATTCTTCTATCCTATGTGGATAAAGATTCGGATGTTACAAGGTTTCAAGGACAATCTTTTTCATGGATAGGAATTGATGAGCTAGGCCACTACCCAACACCATATGTATGGGACTACTTACGGTCAAGACTTCGTACTACCGACCCAAAGATTGAAACATACATGAGAGCCTCGGCTAATCCCGGCGGTGTTGGTGGTTGGTGGATAAAAAAGATGTTTATTGATCCGGTCAAGCCAAATACAGCATTTGCTGCAAAGGACATGGAATCGGGCAAACCTTTAGTATTTCCACCTAATCATGCAAAAGCAGGATATCCGCTGTTTCACCGCAAGTTTATTCCTGCTAGATTAACAGATAATCCATACCTTATGGCTTCTGGTGAATACGAAGCAATGTTGTTATCTCTACCAGAAGTAGAAAGACGGAGACTACTAGATGGAGACTGGGATGTTGCAGAAGGGGCTGCGTTTTCTGAGTTCAATCGTCCGACGCACGTTTGCGAGCCTTTTGAAGTCCCTCGAGGTTGGCCTCGTTTTCGGACTGCTGATTATGGCTATAGCAGTCCTTCTTGTATTCTTTGGGGCGCTGTGGATCATGATGGCACTATCTGGATATATCGTGAACTCTACGCAAAACGGCTTACCGCTGACGCACTAGCTGATGCAATATTTGAAGCTGAGGCTCTTGATCCTCCCATGTATGCTTCGGTTCTTGATAAGTCCTGTTGGAATAGAGTAGCAGGTGCTCCTTCGGTAGCACAAACAATGATAGAGCGTGGTATTAGATGGTTGCCTTCTAACTCAGATAGGATGAGCGGAAAACTTGAATTACATAAACGATTACAACTCAACGAAGATTCTGGAGAACCTTACCTCAAAATCTTTACAACGTGTACTAATCTTGTACGAACTCTACCCACGATCCCGCTGTCAAGAACAAATAGTGAGGACGTTGATACAAAATCTGAAGACCATGCCTATGATGCACTAAGATACTTGTGTATGTTACGGCAAATAAATAACACCAACTTTAGTAGTTGGTCCAATAGAATTAAAGACACAGCACCTGAACCAAGGGATATTGTATTTGGATACTAGAAATTGGTAGAATTTGATAGTGTTGTTTACTAGCAAAGGAGGTGATTCGTGGGGGAAGTAGTATTTTTTTTCACTTACTAACAAAGGAAATTATGTTATGACACAGACACCATTTACGCTGCCTATTACAGAAAATATGGCGGAAGACACACATAAGGCCAAGAACACTCCACTAGAGCCTTGGGGCAAAGCTGGATCAGCAGAATCTGGTGAGAAAATGTTTACGTTTCGTCAGAGAGAAAGCGCTCCAAAGAAGCAAGCTAATCCGAAGACTACTCCCGATATGGCAAGTCTAACGAACCCATAGTTTTATGGCCTTTTTGGATATACAGTCACCTGACAAAACTGACACAGCAATTGATGTTAGGCTTGGGGAAGATGTTGCTGCAAATGCACTGGTAGGTCATGTTCGCAGTAGATTTCAAACTGCGGAGGATGGCAGGTATTCTGATGAACAGCGATGGTTAAAAGCATATAAAAACTATCGGGGACTATCTCATAACGAGAACACCGATAAGATGCGAGGATCAGAGCGATCTAATGTTTTCATTAAGATTACCAAAGTTAAGGTTCTCGCTGCTGTTGGACAAATCAGTGATATTTTATTTGCAAACAAACGATTCCCAATCGTGGTTGAAGCAACGCCTGATCCCGAAGGAATGCCTGAGTTTGCTCATTTACAAACCCCACAAGAACAGCAAGTACAAAGTCCTGTGGGATTTCCCGGTGACAATATGGAACTACTTCCGGGGGCAATGGAAGCTACAGCAACAGCAGAAAATCCAGTAATACGAGGACTTGGACCCGAATACGATACAACTAATCTTGTACCGGGGCCGGGGAAAATTGGACAACCACAAATAAAACCTGCTGCACTTGCTGCACAGAACATGGAGAAAATAATCCATGATCAACTTCTTGATACTGATGCAGTAAAAAAACTTCGTAAGGCATTGTTTGAGTGTTGCCTTTTAGGCACAGGTATTATAAAGGGTCCGTTTACCAGTGAGAAAACAATTCCACGCTGGCGTAGAAATGAAATGGGTGATAGACAGTACGCCCCAATATACAAGAATAAACCAAAAATCTCTCATGTTTCTTGCTGGAATTTGTACCCAGATCCTAATGCAACATCAATGGATGAAGCAGAATACGTCATTGAACGACACAAACTTAATAGGGAGCAACTAAGAAAACTTAAAGACGAACCCTACTTCGATCATCGTGTTATCGAGGAGCTACTAGAAAACGGGCCTAACTATGAAGAAAAATATTTTGAAGCACAGCTTCAGTCGGATCAAAATGATCCTATCTATTCGGAATCTCGATTTGAGGTTTTGGAATACTGGGGTATCATGGATGCTAAACTTGCGGAAGATGCAGGTCTTGAAATATTTGCAAGCATGGAGGACTTATCTTCGTACCAAGTAAATGCTTGGATTTCTGGTAACAAAATTCTTAGGTTGGTTGTCAATCCATTTACACCAGAGCGTATGCCATACCACGCCTTTCCATATGAGGTAAATCCTTATCAGCTATTTGGCGTAGGCATATCTGAGAACATGGAAGATGCCCAACTACTTATGAACGGCCACATTCGCATGGCGATAGACAATCTTGCTCTCGCTGGCAATGTGGTTTTTGATGTGGACGAGGCAATGCTGGTTCCGGGCCAGAACTACGATATATACCCCGGAAAAGTATTTAGACGGCAATCCGGTGTAACAGGAACAGCAATTAATTCTATTAACTTTCCAAACACCGCACCTGCCAATGCACAAATGTACGACAAGGCTAGACAACTAGCCGACGAGGAAACAGGCATTCCAAGTATTATGCACGGTCAGACCGGGGTTACTGGTACTGGCCGTACTGCTGCTGGGCTGTCTATGTTAATGAGTTCGTCAACCCTGTCAATAAAGTCTGTTATTAAAAACATCGACGACTATTTATTGAAGCCGTTAGGTGAGACATACTTCCAGTGGAATATGCAGTTTAACGAAGAAGATCCTGAGATTGAAGGCGATCTCGAGATTAAGCCACGAGGCACATCGGCTGTTATGCAGAAAGAAGTTCGCACACAGCGATTGGTTACATTGCTACAGACAGTTGCCAATCCGATGCTTGCACCGTTTGTTAAGATACCGAATCTTATTCGTGAGCTGGCAATTTCACAGGATATTGATCCTAACGATCTAGTTAATGATGTTAATGAAGCAGCAATTTTTGCAGATGTATTGAGAGGTTTGAATGAACGACAGCAACAGCCCGAGCAAGGGGGCGTTCCATCGACTGGGGCCATTAATGGAGCAGGAGGCGGCATGGAAGGCGCTGGAGGAGTACCTACAGGAGCAAACCCAGAGGATGACTCAGGCGTTGGTGGCGGAAACATTGGAGTTGGAAGTGCGCCGCTTGCAGGGGAAACTGGCTTTACTGGAAACCTTACTGAAGCTGCGGAATAATTATCAAGATATGAATAGGGATAGGAACTAAAGATATGGCTGTTACATCTATTGCTGGATTTAATTATGATCCTAGTGTTGCAAGAAGGAAACTTGGTTCTGTAGGTGCTGGGGGAGACATATTTGAAGAGGCCATAGCTGCTACTGTTGCGCCCCTAGATCCTGCCCAACAAACTACACAATTATTGTCTCCTCCTACTTCTGCTGCTAGAGTAACTTCTGGATTTGATATACAACCAAGTATAGGCAATATTTCGGGGAGTGCTCCAATAAATCCATTTAGTAGGTATTTAGGAACTGGAGCAGCTCCGATTGGTACTTTTGGAGGAACTATTGGTGGCCCCTTTGATCAAGAAGGGGCAATCCGTCCACTTCCAATTGATGATGAGATTGAGGTAATTGAAGACGAAAATGACTTTAATGAACAGCTCGCCGCCTTAGATCCTTATGGAGACTATTATGACTCTCAATTTGATGCGGATTCTCCCAATTATGATCCACAAGCTGTAGCCCACAGGGCTGCTGCTGAATTATTTACATCTTCGACTGTGCCTACTTCTTCACAAATACACGCCCATGCGTTTCGGAGCGGAACTACTGCTAGTGAGATACATAACTCCATGCTAACTGTTGGAAAACCGGAAGACCTTCCTTTTGGAATAGGAAATTTGCTTAGTAACTCTTTTATAGGTCAAGTGCTTAACGCTATAACAACAGCAGCTGCTGGACCCTCCGCAGATCGTGATGCTATAACGGCGGCTGTTGGAAGAGCAGGACAAGAAGTAGACGTTGCAAGAGATTTGGAGATAGGTTTGACGGGTGAAGGTAGACCAGCAACATCATTACCAGAGTTTACTGAAGAAGATTTCGGCGGTTTTTTTGATGCGCCAACAGCAGAAGCAGCAGCAGCCGAAGCAGGAGTAGATGCAGGAGTAGATACTGGCTTAGGTGCAGATCTTGATTTTGGAGCAGCACTTGGATTTAATCGTGGAGGACAAATTTCCTTCATGGGCATGAAAAAATAATATGATACTATACAAGCAAAAGAAAAAGGCGGTATAATTGACATGAGACAAATGCAAGCAGGCGGTATGTTAGAAAATTTACCACCAGAAGCCATAGCTGATGGGGCTGTTATGAATGGTACACCAGTTGGCGAGGTAAATGTGCCCGGAGGCGGTGGGCCAGTTGATGATGGTGTACCCACAGAACTACCCGAAGGCACATTTGTTCTTAATGCTGCTGCTGTTGAATATCACGGTACAAAACACATCAATGATTTAATTAGAGGGGCCATTGTTGAACTTATGAAAGAAGGAGTTCCTATTAGTGGTCAGGATTTAAATCCCGAGGATGAAGTTCCGGTTGCTATTTCAAATGGTGAATACATTATTCCACCAGAAGTTGCTGTTAAAATTGGTATTAAAAAACTTGAATCCATGAATGAACGGGGCCTTGAATATCGCCAGAAAGTTGAAGAAGCAGCAAAACAAGAGGCAGCACAACAAGAACAGGCCATGCAAAGTTTTATGGGTCAACCCATGCCCCAACAAGCCGCTCCAGCCCCAGCTCCTATGCCCCAAGAAGCCGCTCAAGCCCCCATACAATCTGAACAGCAATTGCCAATGAATATTGCAGGTGGTGGCAGAGTACCCATGAAAGATGCTCTTGGTCCAGTTCGTAACGAAGATAAGAGTTATGTAAGAGAATTTTTTGATCGAATGATGGATGGTATTCTTTTTGAAGAACAAACTCGACCACTAGATGCTATTCCCGGTGGTGGTTCAATGCAGGATGAAATTGACCGCCGAAGAGGTCATGCTGGTGATTTCAAGCGGCCAGATTATGTTGAAACCCCACCAGAAGAAGGACATAGCTTTGTTGATGCTCCAGAACAAGTACGAGTAGCAGAAGCTACTCCACTAAACCCATTACTTCCTAGAGTAAGTACTGACAATTTATCTCCATGGCAAAGAAAACCAGAAATAATTAGAGGTGATCCTAATAATCCTTCTAAACCTGTTCCAATGACTCTTGCACAAACCGGAGGAACCATTGAACGAGATCCCCAAGCTACCTTTTTATTACCACAAGCGGCTAGACAAGTACAAGGATTACCAGTCGGTGCAAACACTTATCCAACAAGCCCACAAGAATCTTTTGTCGGTTCTAACATTACAGGGTCGGTTCTTGCCAATCTTCCTAATGCTGCTCCTACTCCTATCGTTGCACAACCAAATTTCATGGGCCAACAGCAGCAGTTTCAAAAAAAAAATTCTGAGCTAACACGACAGAGTTTTGTAGACGGTACACAAAAGCCCCTAAAAAAACCTCTTGTAGAAAAACCTCCTGTAGAAAAATCTCCTGTAGAAAAACTTCTTGAATTTATGTCTCCTGCGGACATTGCTGCAATTTTAGTAGGAGAAGATGGGACTGGAACAGATCATCAAAAAATAATGGATACAATACTTAATAGGCTTAACGCAGATAAGATTCCAGATATACCCAATGCTTTAAAAACCACGGTTTCGGATAGAGCTGCATTTAAAGATGCATATGAAACATTGGACAAACACATGATAGAGCCAAGTACAGGTAATCTTATTAATAGAGAAAAGGGTACTCTTGTAGCAACTAAAAAGCATATGCGTAGTTTAGAAGAATATGTTAAAAACGCCCTGAAAAATCCTGCTGTATCTGATGCAACTCATTACTCTACTATAAAAAGATACAAGGATCCTAATGCTCCTAAGTGGCTTAGAAGTAAGAGACTAGTTCATCCAAATGTAGGTGATGATCCCGATTCAGAACATATATTTTTTAAAGAAATTACTCCCAAAGAATTTGCAAGACGAGAAGCCTATATTCCTACAAGAGATGAGGAAGGCAATATAGATCCCTTTTCTGCTCCACTACCACAAGTAAAACCAAACATTATGGAAGCACCAGCTGCACCAGAAAAATCTATTATGGAAGCACCAGCTGCACCAGAAACAAAATCTATTATGGATAGTCCTGATACAGAAGTACAAGCTGGTGTCGATACACAATTACCAAAAATAAAACCACAACTACCAGAGGAAGACACGTCTTTTGTAAAGACTCTTTTAAAAAGTTTAAATTTGGTAGACTAAAGAATTTGACGGCTACCTAGACCCCTCGTCTGGCCCCGTCACAAATACCAACAGTAGCTACCCACGACATCGTGGCCCTGCATGGAGGTGAATAAATGACTGATACAACAGATCAACAAACAGAGGAAAATAACGAGCCTACCCTACAACCATATGTGGGCAAAGACAGAGTTTTTGACAGTGATGAGCAAATAGAAACTTCAGCAGACCTCTTACGCGAAAAGATTACTCCAGCTGAAGATGAATTACCAGATAAAACTACTGGCAGTAAGCCAGCACACAACTATAAAAAACGCTACGACGACTTGAAGTCACACTATGACAACAAATTATCGGAGTGGCGGCGTGAAAAAGAAGAACTACTTACAAAGTTCCAATCGGGCAAAAAAACGAATGTAAAAATGCCCAAAACGGCAGAGGAACTCGAAAAATTCAAAGCTGAGTATCCTGATGTTTTTGCAGTTGTGGAGACTGTCGCAAGTATGCAAGCAGATTCTAGAGTACAGGATGTGGAAGAACACATCAATATCCTGCGCGAAAGAGAATTTGAACTTGAGCGACAAAATGCACAGAGAG